>ENA-UOOA01005478-UOOA01005478.1-human-gut-metagenome-genome-assembly--contig:-P61old-NODE-5478-length-13192-cov-4.317120_pt1 | contig 13192 bp, 10 predicted proteins | sample MGYA00242467_ERZ724014 | MGnify/ENA metagenome assembly ERZ724014
CGAGCGCAATCTTGATGCAAAAGGTCGTCTGTCCCTGCCTGCACCCCTTCGCGAGGAGCTTGGAGAGCACGTTCGCGTGTTCAAAGCCCTGGATGTCGATGCTCTGTACGTGTTCTCTGCCGAGGCCTTCGATAAGTGGGTCGAAGGACTCTTCGCGGGTCGTGAGGGCCACGAGGGTTTTAACCCGCGTGACATCAACGACCAGAAGCTCATGAGAGCGATCAACAAGCGCACCACGTCGATGGATGTGGACAGCGCCGGTCGTATCGGTCTTTCTGAGTCTCTCCGCAAGCAGGCGAACCTCGACCGCGAGGTCACGGTTGTGGGCAACTACGACCACCTTGAGGTTTGGGACCGCGCTGCGGCCGATGAGGACGATGACGACGAGGCTCTGCTTGACCTCTTCTTCTCGTAAGGGCAAGGCACGAGTAACGGATGGAGCGTGGGATCTTGACACAAGAATATCGGCATGAACCTGTCATGCTCGGCGAAGTGCTTGAGTCGCTGCAGCTCAAGAGCGGCTCCGTTGTCTGCGATTGCACCCTTGGCGGTGCCGGCCATTCGGTAAAGATGGCCGCGCAGGTGGGGGAGACGGGCCTTTTGCTCGGCGTCGATCAGGACGACATGGCCCTCGAGGCCGCTGGCGCCCGTCTGGACCGCGAGGTTCCCGGCGTCCCGCACCAGCTGCTGAAGGGTAACTTCGGCGACTTGGACGAGCTGCTTTGCTCGGCCGAGGTGCCCGGGGTCGATGGCTTCCTGTTTGACTTGGGCGTTTCGTCACCGCAACTCGATATCCCTGGCAGGGGCTTTTCGTATAACGAGGACGCCCCATTGGACATGCGGATGGATCCGGGTAATAACACCTTAAACGCAGCTGAGGTCATCAACACCTATAACGAACACGACCTCGCCCGGATTCTACGCGTCTATGGCGAAGAGAAGTTCGCCTCGCAGATTGCACGCGAAATCGTGCGTCGCCGCGAGACCGAACCGATCGAAACTACCGGTCAGTTTGTCGAGATCATCAAGGCGGGAATACCTGCCGCCGCTCGTCGGCATGGTGGGCACCCTGCCAAGAAAAGTTTCCAGGCCATTCGCATCGAGGTCAACCATGAGCTCGATGTGCTCGAGAGGGGGCTTGATGCCGCTACCAGGTGGCTCAACCCGGGCGGACGCATCTGCGTCATCTCGTATCACTCGCTCGAGGACCGTATCGTAAAGAACCACTTTAAGGAGATGAGCCAGGGGTGCACGTGCCCGCCGGAGATTCCGGTGTGCGTGTGCGGCAACGTGCCGATACTCAAGGTCATCACCCGCAAACCCTTGGTTGCCCAACCCGATGAGGTTGCGCGCAACCCTCGGGCGAGATCAGCCAAGATCCGCGTGGCGCAGCGCCTGTAGGCGCGACCGCGCGAAATTGGACCTCCCGCTCGCACCATAAACGAAGCTTAAACACACTACCAACGTACTCGGGATGGGAGGCGGCATATCATGGGCTATAACACCTCAAATGCAGCACTCGCCTATGATATGAACGCCATGCCCGCTTACCGCGAGGCACCGCAGGCGCCCGCTGCCCCTCGTGAGCAGCGCACGCCGCGTTTTGATGTCTACACGGGCGCGGGCCGTCAGGCAAACCAGGCGGTAAGCCCGGTTTTCATGGGCGTTCTTAAAACGGTTTGCATCATTGCGGCTATCTTCATGACGATTGGTGTCGCGCGCGTGGCACTTGCCGGTGTTACGGCCCAGGTGCTCAACGGCAACGCAGAGCTTACCAACACGCTCGAGAAGGCGACCGACGAGAGTTCTAACCTTGAGGTCATGCATTCGGTCTATGGTGCCGACACGCGCATTCGCGATCTTGCGGGTGCCTATGGCATGGTGGAGCCCAGCGAGAGCGTTACGCTTGACTTTTCGCAGGATGCAGCCGCGGGCGCTAGCTCGACTGCGGCCGCTCAGTAAATAAGACGGTAGCTGAGTATGACAAATGACTATCGCCGCGGTTCCGACGGGAGCCACGGGTCTGGACGTCCCTCCTCGCGGGGACGTTCTGGTTATCAAGGAACGGGTCGGCCATCTTACAACGCGGGGCCGTCCTATGGCAACGACCCTGCGTCGCGTCTTCGTGGCTCGGGCGGACCTCGGGTGCGCAATACGGGCGCGCGCAAGGGGTCATCGTCTGAATGGGTTACGGGAACGCCGCTGCCTCGCCGCGATGTCGTTATGGGCTGTATTGGGGTTGGCCTTGCCGCGGGCGTCTTTCGTCTTGCCGAATACCAGATCGTGAATGCTGACAAGCTGCGCGAGCGTGCGGACGCGCGTCGCCTGCTCTCACAGACGCTCTATGCCAAACGTGGCACTATCTACGACCGCAACGGCAACGTGCTGACGTCGTCGGTCGAATGCCGCAATGTCGCCGTGAACCCTCAGCTTGTCGAGGACGTCGACAAGACGGTCTCGGCGCTGGTCAAGGCCACCGGTATTGATAAAAAGACCTGTCGCAAGCTGGTACTGTCTGATGGTTCCTGGGTGTATATCAAGCGCCAGGTCGACGAGGATGATGCTGCCGCCTTGGAAAAGAAGAATCTACCCGGCGTACTCTTTGAGCAGGCGATGAAGCGGGTCTACCCGTATGGAAACCTGGCTTCTCAGGTACTGGGCGTCGTGAACGTGGACAACGCTGGCCTGACGGGACTCGAAAAACAATACGATAAGCTTCTGACCGGAACGAATGGCTCTCTTGTGCGCGAGCGCGCAAGAGATGGCGGCTATATCGCAGGCGGTGCCTATAAAAAGGTTGCTGCGATCGATGGCGTGGATATCGTGACGACGATCGACGTCAACATTCAGCGCGCCGCGGAAGATGCCTTGGCCGAGGCGGTCGAGAAGACGAAGGCCAAAAACGGATCGGTCCTGGTGACCGACCCGACGACTGGAGAGATCCTGGCCGCCTGCTCGTATCCGACCTACGACCAGACCAATTTGGAAAACGCCAAGACCGAGGACATGAACCTTCGTCTGGTGACGGATGCCTACGAGCCCGGCTCGGTCTTTAAGACGCTCGTGGCCGGTGCCGGCTTCGACTTGGGCGCCGTGCGTTCGAACACATCGTTTGAGGTTCCCGCGAGTATCAAGGTGGGCGACGATACCGTTACCGATGCCGACAAGCGTGACTACACCATGACAATGGACGTACGCGAGATGATGCGCCGTTCGTCCAATGTCGGTTTTGTCCTGGTGGGGCGCAAGATCGGTGCCGATGATTTTGCCGCCTATGTGGACAAGTGGGGCATCGGCCATAGCTCCGGTGTCGATTTTCCGGGTGAGAGTCTGGGCATCATCAAGGAGCGCGACCAGTACGACGGCGCCACGCTTGGCTCGATGAGCTTTGGCCAGGCGCTGTCCGTCTCGCCGATTGAGGTCGCACGTGCCGTGGGCGGCATCGCGAACGGCGGCGTGATGATGACGCCGCACTTCTATAAGTCCAGCAAGGGCGATGAGAAGGACTGGGGCGAAGGCAAGCGTGCGATTTCGGAGGACGCTGCCGCCCAGGTGACATCGTGCATGCAGACGGTCGTGTCCGAAGGCACGGGCGTTGGCGGTGCGGTCGATGGCTATGACGTGGCGGGCAAGACCGGTACGGCCGAGCGCGCCGATGAGAACGGCGGTTACCTCAAAGAGAACTACATGTCGTCTTTTATGGGGTTTGCCCCGGCGCAGTCGCCCAAGGTCCTGTGCTATATCACCCTTGACGGAACCCCGTCAGGCTCCGATGCCGCCGCAGTGCCGTTCCAGTCCATTATGGCCAGCGCGCTCGACGTGTTGGGTGTCCCGCGCACCAAGTAGGGGGTTACTATCTATGAAGTGGCCAGTCGGTTAATCCGGGTTGTTCACACGCCCTGCACCACGCATAGGCGGCGCTGGGATACAATACGCCGATAGCATTATTAGGTTTACAGGGGAGCTGCAATGATAGAGATCGCCGTCAACAACCTCGCGGCCGCAACAGGGGCCCGAACCGTGACGGGAGAAGCCGATCGGGTATGCCGCGGTTGCGTTATCGACTCGCGCCAGGTTGAGGAGGGCACGATATTCGTCGCCTTCCCGGGTGAAAAGGTCGACGGCAACGACTTTGCTTCCCGTGCCATCGAGTCGGGTGCCGGCGCCGTCGTGATGACGCGCGAGCCCGATGCCGAGCTGCTTTTGCTGGCCCAAGAGAAGGGCTGCGCCATTCTGCATACCGATGACCCCGAGGAGTTTTTGCTGCGTCTGGCTCACGCTTATCGTTTGGAGCTTGGTTGCCTGGTGATTGGCATTACCGGCTCTATCGGCAAGACGACGACCAAGGACGTGCTCGCCGCGGTACTCGCCAAGCGCTATCGCGTTTGGGCCACCAAGGGCAACTACAACAACCTGATCGGTATGCCGCTCACGGTGCTGGCGGCCCCTGCCGACACCGAGGTTCTGGTGCTCGAGATGGGCATGAACCATTTCCACGAGATTGAGCGCATGTCTCAGTCCGCCAATCCCAACCTTGCCATTGTGACCAAGATCGGCACCTCCCATATCGGTATTCTGGGCAGCCGCGAGAATATCGCTCGTGCCAAATCCGAGATTGTTGGCGGCATGTGCGCCGCCGGCGACCTTCTCCCGTTGCTGGTTTTGGGTGGCGAGGACGACTTTACTCCGTTCATCCGCGACACCTTTGCCGCGCCTGCGGGCGTCGACGTGATGCTTGCGGGCGTCTCGGACGACGATGAGGTCCGTGCGTGCGACATTCGCATTGACGATGAGGGACGCCCGGTCTTTACGCTCGATTTTGGCTTGGGCGAGACTATCGACACGCTGCTTGCCATTCCCGGTGCGCAGTCCGTTCCCAATGCCGTCAAGGCCGCGGCGGTTGCCTATCGCCTTGGCGTGACACCCGAGCAGATCGATGCCGCCTTTAGGGGTCTTACGATTACCGGGCATCGTCAGGAAATCAAGCGCGCCAAGAGCGGCGCTCGTGTCATCGACGACTCATATAACGCCAGTGCCGAATCGATGGCAGCCGGCCTCGACCTGCTGTGTTCGCTTTCGTGCACGGGTTCGCGCATGGCGGTTCTGGGCGAGATGGGCGAGATGGGCGACGAGGCTCCTCGCATGCATGAGCTTGTGGGCGCCTATGCGGCGGCCAAGAAGCTCGATATGCTCGCATGTGTCGGCGGTGAGCTTGCCCAGCGTATGGCCGAGGCCGCGCGCATGATGGGTATGGATGAGGACCGCATTCAGGTGTTCTCCGACTATCAGCAGGTGCTCGACCGTATGGGCGGCGCACTTGAGCAGCATGATGTCGTGCTGGTCAAGGGCTCACGCTTCGTTGAACTCGATCGCTTTGTGGAAGGTGTGTGCTAGTCCATGTTCGGCAATCCTTCGTATCCTACGTACCAGGCATTTTTGGGATTGGGCATCGCTGCCGTCATCGCGATGCTGCTTATGCCGTGGTGGATTAAGCTCCTGAAGGTCGAGGGCATCGGCCAGCAGGTTCGCGCCGATGGCCCCAAGCGTCACCTGATTAAGCAGGGCACGCCCACCATGGGTGGCGTTATCATCCTGGTTGCCGTTTCGCTGACGTGCCTTTTGATGGGAAAGCTCACCACCGAGCTCGTGCTTGTGCTGCTCGCCACGCTGGCAACCGGCGTTCTTGGCCTCATCGACGACCTGACTTCTGTCACGCACGGCCGCTCGCTCGGCCTGACGCCTCACGCCAAGATGATTGGCCTTACCCTCATTTGCGTTACCTTTACCGTGCTTGCTGTCAACTGGTGCGGCGTCGCCCCCGAGATTCGTTTCCCCGGTGGTCTGACGATCGACCTTGGCGTGCTCTCGACCACCATTTGCGGCCTCTCTTTTCCGTGGCTCTACCTTGTCTTTTGCTGGCTGATGATCGCGGGCCTTTCCAACGCCGTAAACCTCACCGACGGCTTGGACGGCCTTGCCGGCGGCACCTCCATGATCGCCATGCTGGCCATGGCTGCCATGGCGTTTTTGCACGGCGATGTGAACCTGTCCATCTTCTGCACGGCGTGCGCTGGCGCCTGCCTGGGCTTTTTGTGGTTCAACTGCTATCCGGCGAGCATTTTTATGGGTGATACCGGCTCGCTGGCGCTGGGCGCCGCTTTTGCCTGCACCTCCATCATCACCAACACCGAGGTCGTTTCCCTCATCATCGGCGGCCTGTTTATCGTCGAGACCCTGTCGGTCATGATTCAGGTCGTCTACTTCCACTTTACGCACAAGCGCGTCTTTCTCATGGCGCCCATTCACCATCATTTCGAAAAGAAGGGCTGGGCCGAGACCAAGGTCGTCATCCGTTTTTGGATTGTCGCCGCGGCCTTCGGAGCCCTGGGCCTCGCGTTGTTCTTCCAGTTGGGATAGTGGTCTTTCATGCCTCTTGCTGATGTCTTTAGCCTGCTCGTTTTGGGCCAGGGTAAGTCCGGTCTTGATGTCGCTCGCTGGGCGCTTGCGCATCCCGAGCGCGTGAGTGCCGTTACCGTTTACGGTGGCGGCACGTCCGAGCCCAACGATGCCACGCGCTCGCTCGAGGCACACGGGGCATCGTTTGTCTACGGAACCGAGCAGGTCGAGGGCGCGTTTGATGTATGCGTGACGTGTCCGGGCATCTCGGAGTTCTCGGCATTCTTTAAGGCTGGCCGCGATCACGCTGCCCAGATTATGGGTGAGCCCGAGTTTGCCTACCGTCTGTCTCCCCAAAATTGGATTGCCATTACGGGCACCAACGGCAAGACGACAACCACGTCGCTGACCGACTACCTGCTTAAGGCGGCGGGCGAAGCGAGCGTTGCTGTCGGCAACATCGGCGAGCCTCCCGTGAACGAGATCGATGGCCGTGCGCATAACGAGTGGTTTGTGGCGGAGCTTTCGAGCTATCAGATCGCAACGACCCAGGAGCTTCACCCCCGTGTGGCGGTGCTGCTCAACATTACCCCCGATCATCTGGGCTGGCATAAGAGCCATAAGAACTATGCGCTCGCCAAGATTAAGCTCTTCGAGAATATGGTCGACGATGACCTGGTGATTGTTGACGTCGAGGATGCCGGTATCCACGAGTTCGATGAGTACATCTATGTTCCGGGCCGTCGCATCTGCAAGGTTGCTTTTGTGGAGCCTGCGGGCGAGGACGCCGCATTTGTGCGCGATGGCAAGATGGTCATTCGCCTGAAGGGCGTCGAGACCCCGCTTGTCGATACGTCCGAACTTAAGATTTCGGGCCATCACAATGTAATCAATGCCCTGTGTGCTGCCACGGCGGCCCTGACGGTCGGCGCCGATGTTGACGGTGTGTGTCGCGGCCTGGTCTCGTTCCAGCCGCTGGAGCACCGCGTTGAGCCCTGTGGCGAGATCGATGGCGTGCGCTACGTCAACGATTCCAAGGCAACGAACACCGATGCGGTCGAAAAGGCCCTGACGGCGTTTCCCGATGACGATGTGATCTTGCTGCTCGGCGGTCACGATAAGGGCACGCCGCTCGAGTCCTTTGCCCGCGTTGTGATGGACAACGTTCGCTCGGTGGTCTGCTTTGGAGACGCGCGCGAGCGCTTTACCGCCGCTATGGACGAAGCGGATGTCGACGGTGATGTCGATATCGCCCAGGCCGACGACCTGCGCGATGCCGTGGACGTTGCCCGTTCGCTCTCGAGCCGCGGCGATGTGATCTTACTGTCGCCCGCCTGCTCTTCGTTTGATGAGTTCTCGGGCTACGAGGAGCGCGGCCGCGTGTTTAAGGACTATGTGGCCCAGCTTGCCGCTGCGTCTAATACGCAAATGGAATAGGGGTTGCCGGTGAGAGAGGAGAGCCCCCGACAGAATATGAGGAGGCCCGACTCGGACCGTGCTTCCTCGCAGCGCAGCACGCCGCGCGCCGGTCGTCGCACGCAGGGCATCGGCGAACGTTATATCGCCGGCGTCCCCGCACGTATCATGCGACCCCGCCTGGTCTTTTTGACCTGCCTGTTCTCGCTGGTCTGTTTTGGCCTGCTTATGGTGTACTCGGCATCTTCAGTCGAGGCGCTTCACGAGAACGACTCCGCGACCTACTTTTTGTTCCGGCAGTTTATGTTCACTGTCGTCGGCGTTGCTGCCCTCGAGTTCATCGCGCGCGTTGCACCCGATAGCTGGTTTGGCGAAGGGGCGCTTAAACTTGCCCTTATCGCTATGATGATCTTGCTGCTTGCGGTGTTCCTCTTTGGTAGCGGCAGCCGTGGCGCTACGCGTTGGCTGAGCATTGCCGGCATTCAGTTTCAGCCATCGGAGTTTCTCAAGCCGTTTGCCATTGCCTATTCTGCCATCATGCTCGATCGCGTGTTTTCGCCCGGCGGCAACATCAATGAGTTCCTTAAGGGCATGGGCTTATATTTGGGCATATCGCTCGTCTTGATTTTTATTCAGCCCGACTTTGGCACCATCCTGATTATTCTGTTGACGATCATGTGCATGGCGCTCTTTGCCGGCCTTGACCCAAAATTCATTATCGGTGCGATTCTGGCTGGCGCCGTCATCATCGTGATCGCTCTTGTCGTCGAGCCGTACCGTATGGTGCGCATTCAGGTTCTCTTGAACCCTTGGGCAGATGAATATGGAGACGGGTATCAGGCAACGCTCGCCATTATGGCGTTTGCTTCGGGCGGACTGTTCGGCCGCGGTATCGGCAACTCAACCATGAAGTACTCGTATTTGCCCGAGGCACACAACGACTACATCCTGGCCATCATTGGCGAGGAGGTTGGCTTTTTGGGGACGCTGCTGTTTTTCTTGGTGTTTGCGATGCTGATCTACTCGGCGTTTCGAATTGCCGAGCAGGCTGCCAATCGTCGCGGGGCGCTCATGGCTTCGGGCTCTGCGGTTATCCTCGCGGTGCAGTTTTTGATTAACGCGCTGGGTATTCTCAACGTGTTTCCTATGACGGGTAAGCCGCTGCCGTTCATCAGTTACGGCGGCTCGTCGATTATCGTGTCGCTCATGCTCGCCGGGCTTATTTTGCGCGTCTCGCACGAGAGCGCTCGACGCGATGAATACGATCGTCGTCGCGATAGCTTTGCCGTTATGGACGAGAGCACTGCCGGTGTTCCCCATACACGTGGGGAGCGCTCGTCGCGTGGCGGTTTTACCGTCTTGAACGGTTTTGCTTCGGAGTCGGATGCCCGTTCGCGACCGGCGCCGCAGAGTCGCCCGCAACGACCTACGCCGCGCAATACGGGTGGCGGATATAATCGGATCGACTTGAATTCGGACCCGTCGGCGCGCTTGCGCACCGACGACCAGGGGCCGCGCGTACGAAGGGACTACCATGACCGATAAGATGACCGTTGCTATCGCAGCCGGCGGCACGGCGGGACATATCAACCCCGCACTCGCCTTGGCCGAGGAGCTACGTGACCGTGGCCACCACGTTGTGTTTGTGGGTCAGTCGCATAAGCTCGAGGGTCGTCTGGTTCCCGAGGCAGGGTTCGATTTTGTGCCGATTACGGTTACGGGCTTCGACCGCTCTCGCCCTTGGACGGCATTGAGCTCGCTGTGGCGTGTCTATAAGGCGAAGCGCACGCTCGGCAGCCATTTTTCTAAAGCCTGCAAGCCCGATGTCGCTATAGGTTTTGGCGCCTATGTCGAGGTCCCGCTTCTGGGCTGGTGCAAAGACGCGGGCATTCCGTATCTGCTGCACGAACAGAACTCCGTTCCGGGCCTTGCTAACAAGATGATGAGTTCGCATGCCGCCCGCGTTTGTATCTCGGTGCCGGCAGCACGTTCCGTGTTTGAGCGCGAGGGCGATCCTGACCATGTGCTCATGACCGGCAACCCCGTGCGCCGTTCTGTGATCGAGGGAGATCGGGTTCGCGGTCGCAGGGCTCTCGACGTGCCTGAGGACGCTACACTCCTGCTGGTGTTTGGCGGCTCACTTGGTGCTCAACATCTTAATGAGCGCGTGGCTTCGCTTAAAAACGAGTTGCTCTCGCGGGATAATCTCTATGTTTTGCATTCGACGGGCGCCGATGGCTTCGAGGACACCGAGCGTGCTCTTGCCCTGATGCCCGAGGAGGCGAAGCGGTATCGCGTCCAGCCCTACATCGACAATATGGGCGATATGCTGGCCGCGGCCGATTTGGTCCTCTCGCGCTCGGGCGCTTCGAGCGTTGCTGAAATCGCGGCCCTTGCCGTTCCTTCGGTACTGGTGCCGTATCCGCATGCGACGGCCGATCATCAGACCACCAATGCCCGCTATCTGGTCGATGCCGGTGCTGGCGTGCTCTGCGCCGATGCCGATATCGATACCCAGGCGTTTGCCGATGAACTGCTGCATCTTATCGATGATGCGCAGGCGCGCGATGCCATGCGTCAGGCGGCTCGCGGTTTGGCCCAGGACCGCGCTGCCGTCCTTTTGGCAGACGCGGTAGAAGGATTGCGTTAGTTAGACGGGATATCGCGGGTCGCCCTCGCGCGGATGCGGTAGGTGCGGTACAGTAGACGGGTTACAGGCAGTGTTTACGCAAGGAGTACACGAGCACATGGCTGATTCCCAGACTGCAACCTCCGCGCCCGATTTCAAGAGCGCCCATTTTATCGGTATCGGCGGCGCCGGCATGAGCGGCATCGCCCTCGTCCTTCACGAGCGCGGCTATGTCGTTACCGGCTCCGACCTTAAGACGTCTCGCTATATTCGCCAGCTTACCCGTGCCGGCGTGAAGGTGCATGTGGGCCATGAGGCCGCCACCATCGACGAGGTCAAGCCCGACGTCGTCGTGGTATCTACCGCTATTCCCGAGTCTAACCCCGAGCTCGTCCGTGCGCGCGAGCTGGGTATTCCCGTGTGGCCTCGCGCCAAGATGCTCTCGGCTCTGGGCCACGGCTACACCACCGTCGCCGTCGCCGGTACTCACGGCAAGACCACGACCTCTTCGATGTGCGCCACCATGCTCGACCGCATGGGTCTGGACCCCAGCTTCCTGATCGGTGGCATTGTCGAGGGCTACGATACCAACGGCAAGAACGGCTCGGGCGATTATTTTGTCGCCGAGGCGGATGAGTCCGACAGCTCCTTCCTGTTCCTTAACCCCAATGTGGTCATCGTGACCAACGTCGAGGCCGACCATCTCGATCATTACTCGGGTATCGAGGAGATCGAGGCCACCTTCGCCAAGTTTATGAGTCTGGTGGGCGAGGACGGCACGGTCATCGTCTGTGGCGAGGACCCGCATCTGGTCGAGCTTGCCAAGTCGACGGGCCGTCATGTGCTTTCCTATGGCTTTGCCGAGACCAACGACATCGTCTGCGTGCGTCCGGATGTCAAGGGCATCCAGAGCGACTTTATCGTTCGCCTTGAGGACGGCACCGAGCACGCTGTCGAGATTAAGAGCAACCCCGGTCGTCACAACATGCTCAACGCCACGGCCGTCTTGACCGTCGCCCATGTCCTAGGCCTCGATATCGACGCCGCCGCTAAGGCACTTTCGAGTTTTGAAGGCGTCCGCCGTCGCTTTACCCACGTGGGCGATATCGACGGCATCACGGTGGTTGACGATTACGGCCATCATCCCACCGAGATCAAGGCGACGCTCGCTGCTGCCTCTTCGCTGGGCTACAAACATGTCGACGTCGTGTTCCAGCCGCACCGCTATTCGCGCCTGCAGGCTCTGTGCGACGACTTTGCCGATGCATTCGCCAATGCCGACAAGCTGCTGTTGATTGACGTGTTCTCTGCCGGCGAGATGCCCATCCCGGGCGTCACGTCCAAGATGCTTGCCGATACCGTGCGCGCTAAGCATCCCGGTAAGGAGGTCGTGTACTGCTCGAGCCGTCTTGAGCTCAATGAGGAGCTCGAGAAGATGGTGGGCGAGGGCGATTTGCTGCTTACCATGGGCGCCGGCGACGTCACGACGGTCGGCCCCGAGTTCATCGAGTATCTGACTGCCAAGAAAGACGCTTAAACCCCATGGGTCTGTTTAACGCCGTCATGGCGCTTTCGGGCATGATCGATACGGACGTAATCGAGGATGAACGCCTCGCGCGCCATACGAGCTATCGTATCGGCGGCAAGGCGGACCTCTTTGTGACGTGTCACAGCTATCATGCCTTGCGTCGCGCCGTGGCGGTGCTCGATCGTGAGCAGGTGCCGTGGGTCATTATCGGCAAGGGATCTAATCTGCTTGTTGCCGATGCAGGCTATCGCGGCGCCGTCATTTCGTTGGGGCGCGAGTTCCAGCGTACGGTTGTCGCCGAAGACGGTTGTACGCTGACGGTCGGTGCGGGCGTGATATTCGCTCGCCTAGTCAACGACGCGCTGTCGCGCAGCCTTTCGGGCCTTGAGTTTGCGGTCGGTATTCCCGGCTCCGTTGGCGGCGCCGTGTCCATGAATGCCGGCACGCGAACCGAGTGGATTGGCTCGCTGGTCGAAGATGTCGTTACGTTTGACCCGGGCTCCGGCATCAAGCATTATGCGGGCTCGGAGATCGCTTGGGGCTACCGTGAATGCAGCCTGCCGCGTAACGAGATCATTCTGGAATGCGTGCTCAAGCTCAAACCTGCGCCCAAGGCCGATATCCGTGAACGTATGGAGCGGTACCTGACGCGGCGTAAGCGCACACAGCCCATGGGCTGTGCATCCTGCGGGTCGGTATTTCGCAACCCGCCCGATGCGAGCGTGGGAAAGCTCATCGAGGATTGTGGATTAAAGGGTTTTTCGGTTGGCGGCGCGGAAGTTTCGCCCGTACACGCTAATTTTATCGTTAATAACGGAACCGCCTCGGCCGATGACGTGGCCGCGGTTATCAGACATGTGCACGGAAAGGTGAGGGAGGCGTATGGCATCGAGCTCAGACCGGAAGTTAAATTCCTCGGCTTCTAGAGCATCGAAACCAACCTTCCGCCGCGCCGGAGGGCGTTCCGGCGCACCGTCTCAGCCTCAACGTAAATCCGTTATGCCTTCTAAGCCTGCTGGGTCCGTGCGGTCTGCCAAGCGTTCGACTGCCGGTTCGCAGCTTGGCGGACGCCCCGCGGCCAAAAAGGTTGCTCGTCCGGTGGCACGTCCCTCGGTGACGCCCAAACCGGCGATGGGCGCCATTCCTTCTCGCGCCATAGCGTCGCCCATGGCCTCGTTGGGGGCAAATGTGACGCGTCCCGGTCGCGCGCTGGGTGGATCTAA
>ENA-UOOA01005479-UOOA01005479.1-human-gut-metagenome-genome-assembly--contig:-P61old-NODE-5479-length-13189-cov-5.235039_pt1 | contig 13189 bp, 8 predicted proteins | sample MGYA00242467_ERZ724014 | MGnify/ENA metagenome assembly ERZ724014
CGGCTGTTTACGGAGCGGGCTTTATCTCCGCTTCCCCCCCCCGAAAATTTAGCAGCTGCTACAATTTTGAGCGTCCTCTCCAGCACCGAAATATCGAGCGGCTTGGACACATGCGCGTCCATGCCCGCGTTCAGGCACGCCTGAACATCGGAGCTGAACGCATTGGCTGTCATGGCAACGATGGGAATCGTTCTGCCCAGCGGATTATCGCTCGCGCGCACAGCCCTCGTCGCGTCCAATCCGTTCATCACCGGCATCTGAACATCCATCAGGATGGCGTCAAACTCATCAGGCTTGACGTTGGCAAACGCCTTCACCAGCTCTGCGCCATTGGGATAGACCACGCAGGAAGCCCCCTGCATATCCATGATGGCTTCCAGAATCTCCGCATTCAGGGCGTTATCCTCCGCGCAAAGGAATCTCATCCCGCGCAGACTGTTATCCGTTTCCGCGGTATTCTGTTTCGTTTCTCCCTTCGCCTGATTGACCGCGCGGACAAAGTTGACCATGAAGAACGGGCGCAGAATCTTTCCGTTCACGCCGCATTCGGCGAGCGTGTCCCGCAGGGCGTCGCTCTGCGTATAATCGCAGCAGAAAATCAGCGTTCCCTCCGCTGTTTTTTCCCGCAGACGCCGCACCGCGTCAGACAGGGCTTCCTTCTTCGTAAAGCCGTTGAGCACAATCACCTGCACCGGATGCTCCTCAAGCAGCGTCTGCGCCTGCTCGACCGACGCGGCGGCAGACAGCTCCATATCGGATTCCTTGAACGCCGCTTTTACGTTTCGAATCAGCTGTTCTTCCCGCGTAATCAGCAGAACGCTCTTGATTTCGGTTTCCGGCTTCGCTTCCTTGTCGATTTCAAACGTCAAATCCACCTCAAAGCGGCTTCCCTTGCCAAGCTCGCTCTGAATGCGGATGCTGCCGCCGTTCATATCCACGATGCTTTTCGTAATCGCCATGCCCAGACCGGTTCCCTGAATTTTATTGGTGGTGGAGTTTTCGAACCGCGTAAACGGCTCAAAGATATGCTCCACAAACTCCGGCGCCATGCCGTATCCGGTGTCGGACACGGCAATGCGGAAGGCTGCATGTCCGATTACCGCGCAGGGAAGCTCCTTCAGCTCCAGCGTGATGGTTCCGCCGTTGGGCGTATACTTGACCGCGTTAGACAGCAGGTTGATAAAAACCTGTCTGAAGCGCACGCTGTCGGCAATCAGCATCTCATGCGTGATTTCGTTCGCGCGGATGATAAACGTCTGCTGATGCTCCTGCGCCTGCTGGCGAATGATGTTGTCTACCTGCTCCACCAGCTCCGCGAGGCTGATGGATTCCCTGTTCAGCTTCACGCCGCCGGACTCGATTCTGCTCATATCCAGAACATCGTTAATCAGTCCCAGCAGATATCGACTGGAGGTCTGCACCTTTTTGATGTAGGCGTCCAGCTTTTCGGGGTCGTTCTTTTCATGCTCCATCAGCTTGGTCAGACCGACGATTGCGTTCATCGGCGTGCGGATATCATGGGACATGTTGGCGAGGAATTCCGTCTTTGCCCTGTTTGCGGTCTGCGCCTCCTGAACAGCCTCATCCGCGACCAGCTTTGCCTGCCGCAGCTCCTCATTGACAGCCTCCAGCTTTTTCGTGTTCTCTCTTTCCACGAGAATCGCTTCCTGCTGCTTTCTTTTCAGAATCAGCGCAATCGTAGCAATGGCGCTGCCTCCCAAGACCGTCGCAAACACGATGATAAGGAACATGATGAAATGGACAAGCTCTAAGGTATTCGTGGCAACATATTTCGCCGGAACCAGAAAAATCAGCGTCCATTGCGCATTTTTCAGTCTCTTTAAGGCGTAGAAATATTCCGTTCCGTCCAGCACGGCGTTTGAATAGCTGGAACCGGTTTCCTCAAGCTGCCTGAGCGTTTCGTCGAAGGACGAGCCGTGGCGGTACTCCATCTTCTTTATGACGGAAAAGACATTATGCCCCTTTACCAGCTCTACATGGTTGCTGTTAAACAGCTTGGAGCCGTTGTTATCCAGAACATACACGCTGTTGTTGTTGCCGTATGCGTCGCAGTCAAAATAGCTGTTCAGCTGCTCCATGCGCTGAAATATGCCAAAGTAATGGATTGAAATCTGCTTGTCGCCGTTTTGAAGCACAAACGGCTCCGGCAGACGTTTCAAAAAAACCATCTGCGATTGGTTGTTCGTCAGTGCGCTGGATACATAGTTAATCCACTCCGGCTTGTTTTCAAAATACTCCGGCTCACGCAGAAGCCCCATGTTTCCGTTTTTTGTATACCATTTTCCGTCGGCGTCCACCGCAACCAGATTGATGCCTCTTTCCTCATATCCCGACAGCTCAGACATTGTTGTCATATAGCTGTACAGCTCATCCACCGTTTTAAGAGGCGTTTGCTCCATATATCTGCATTGCTCTGCCGTCTGCTCCCAGCGGGCGTCGATCACGTCCTCCAGATTTTGAAATATCTGGTGCGTGACCTCCTCCATCTGGTTCAGCCGTTCCTCATAAATGCTTTTCTGAATATAGGTATGGTATAGGAAAAAGAACGACCAGAACATCGCTATGCCGGCAGCGCAGCTGATGATGATCAGGTTCCGATACCACTTTGTTTCACGCATTCCCTGCTCCCTCGCTTATTTCCATTCTGCGTCCGCTTCGCTCAGCGTCTTGAATGTGCCAAAGAACGCTTTCGCCGCGTCCATGCCCACGATGCCGCTGTCCGTGACCTTCGCCTCCGATTTCAGCTTTTCGCTGATTCCGGAAACCGCCGCCTGATAGGTCTTTTCGTCCTCCAGCTCGATCGGGCACACCAGCACATAGGGGTAATTCTTCCCCGTGCCTGCCGCATCGTAACCCTCCCGATACAGCTCTTTAATCTGCTTTCCGGTCAATTCAACGGTTTTGATTGTGCCGAACCAGCCCGTCGGCAGAATCGTGCAGATATCCTCCTGCGAAATGCCCTTTGCGTACAGCTTTCCGCCTACGCAGTCGTTGTTCTGGTTTATGCCGTTGCCGCTGATCCATGTTCCCAGCGAGACCAGCGCAAGGTCGCTGCCCGTCGCCTCGGCAAAGCATCTGCCCACCAGCCTGGCGCAGTTTTCCTGCGAAATGACCTCCGTGGCGGTCGTGATGATTTCCGGATCGCCGTTGACCACGCGCTCCTGATCGCCGTCCACCTGCCGGATGACGTCTTCAAGGGTCGCCTGATTCTGCATGTATTCCAGCATCTTCGTTCCGGTGTTGACCAGCGTGTTTTCCCATCCGTTATAAATCATCGTCGCCGTATTGCCCGCGTCGATGACCGCCGCGATATCTTTAAAATAGGTGGCGTCCGCTTTGGCTTCCTTCAGCGGGAGCAGGTTTGATTTTAAGGTCGTGTCCGCATGCAGAGAGCTCATTCCCTCCACCGTTGAAAGCACGCGCATGATTTTCAGCGCATCCTCCAGCTTTTCGGGGTTCTTCTCCAGCTTCTTATTCACGCCGAAATATCGATTGACGTTCAAAATAAACACGTTCTGACTGCCGTCCTCGGAAATATACGGCATCAGCCCAAACTCGTCCTCCGTACCCAGAGATTCCGTAATGCCGTTCTGATTGCCCAGCATAAACAGGGTGTTCCCCTTGATAAATTCCTCTCTGGTCCGGTGGTCGGAGCTTGCATCGCTGCCGCTGCAATCCAACATGCCGATATCCTTCCACTTCTGAATATAGCGCATGCTTTCCATCATGCCCGGCGTATCGCTGATGTTGGCTTTTCCCGTCAGATAGTCCTTCTGCCACTGTATTCCCTCAAGCGTGCCGAGGAAGCCCGCCTGCGCAATATAGCAGAAATACTGGAAGCCGGAGCCGGGATACTGAATCTGAGACACGCACAGCCGAACCCCAGCCGCCTTCGCCTTTTCCGCAAGCGCTTCAAGCTCGGCAAACGTTTTGGGAAGCGTCCAGCCGTGCTTTTCCATCAGCGTCTTGTTGTAGGTGATGCCGTAGCAGTTGTAGGTGGCGGGCAGCATGTAGATTGCGCCGTTATCCGTCACATCCCTGAGCCTTGATTCCACATAGTTATCCGTAAAATCGTAGCCCGAAAGGTCAATCAGCCGGTCGCTGACATCCAGCATCGCCGGATTATAGATGGTCATCGTGCAGACGTCCGGAAGGTCGTCGGCGGCAAGCATGTTTTGCAGATACGTCGTGGTGTTCTCGCCGCTGTACGGAATCACCTCGATGTTGACCTCCGGATAGGTCTTATGCACCGTATCAATAAAGTTGTCTATATCCCGATAGGGAGCCATGAACGTTATGGCTTCGCGTCGGCTGCCGCCCGGGCTGACCGGCTCCTTTGCACGGCTGCATCCGGAAAGCAGGAAAGCCGCACAGACGACAGCCAGCAGAAGCCCCAAGCCCTTCGCTTTCTTCATGGTCATGTATACCTTCCTTTCGTATCGCCCTGCCGTATCTCTGCGCCCTGCGTCATTTCATCACGCGCTTTAAAAGGCTCATCAGCTTTTCGATATCAATCGGTTTTGAAATATGCTCGTTCATGCCCGCGTCCATGGCGTTTCTTCTGTCTTCCTCAAAGGCGTTGGCTGTCATGGCGATAATCGGCGTCACCGCCTTTTTGAAATCCGGAAGGGAACGGATTCTTCTGGTCGCCTCATAGCCGTCCATCTCCGGCATCTGGATATCCATCAAAACCGCGTCATAGCCCTCCGCGGCTTTCACCTTTTCAACGGCTGTCCTTCCGTTTTCCGCCGTGTCCACCTCGAATCCGGCTTCCCGCAGAATCGTCGTTGCGATTTCCATATTCAGCTCATTATCCTCAACGACCAGCAGGCGTTTTCCCGAAAAATCCATCTTCGGCTCGGCTTCAGACGGCTTTTCCGTGTAGAAGGGCTTTTCCAGAACCCGCTTCAGCTCAGACATGAACAACGGCTTGGCGCAGAACGCCGTTACGCCGGCTTCCTGCGCCTCCTCCTCGATATCCGTCCAGTCATATGCCGTCAAAATAATGATGGGGGTCGTTTCATCGATAATCCTCCGCACCTGCCGTGCGACTTCGATGCCGTTCATATCCGGAATCAGCCAGTCGATGATGCAGACGCTGAACAAATCTCCCTGCTCGGCGGCGTCCTGCACGCGAATCACCGCCTCCTTGCCGGATGTCGTCCAATCCGGACGCATGCCGATGGTGCGGAGCATTTTGCTGACATTCAGGCAGTTGTGGGTGTCGTCATCCACGACCAACGCCCGAAGCCCCTCCAGCTGCGGAATCTGCTTCACCTTTTTCGCCTTTTCGCCAATCGGGAAGCGCAGCGAAACCAAAAATTCCGTTCCCTTGCCGACTTCGCTCTCCACCGTAATCGTTCCGCCCATCATATCCACCAGGCTCTTGGTGATTGACATGCCAAGCCCCGTTCCCTGAATCTTGCTGACGGTCGATGTTTTTTCGCGGGAGAACTGCTCAAAAATATGCTCCTTGAATTCCGCGCTCATCCCGATGCCGTTATCCCGAACGCGGAATTCATAGTTGGCAAAGCCGTTCTTCGCGGTGCCGGTCTGCGCGATGCGCAGGGCGATTGTTCCGCCGGTCTGCGTGAACTTGATGGCGTTGGACAGGATATTCAGCAGAATCTGATTGAGCCGCATCGGGTCGGCGATGATATCCTCGTTGACAACATCCACCGTATCAATAAACAGCGACAGCCGCTTGGCGGCGGCGCTCGATTGAATGATATCCCGAATGTCATGCACCAAATCCGGCAGATGCACAGGCTTGGTTTCCAGCGTCACCTTGCCGCTCTCGATGCGGCTCATATCCAGCACATCGTTGATGAGCGAGAGCAGATGCTGGCTTGCCGCGGAAATCTTTTTCAGATACTCCAAAACCTGATCCTGATTGTGAATATGCGCGGCAGCCAGCGAGGTAAACCCGATGATTGCGTTCATGGGCGTTCGGATATCGTGCGACATATTGAAAAGGAATTCCCGCTTGGCGCGGTTCGCCGCCGCTTCATGCCGGACGGCAAGCTCCAGCTGGGCGTTTTTCTGCTCCAGCGATTCCTTGTATTCAAGCTCCCTCTTTTCCTGCCTCTGCTTGAAGCTCTTTTCGGAATTCCAGCTGAGTGTCTGTATCAGCAGCAAAACCAGCACATAGGCGACCAGCGCAGCCGCCAGATTGGAGATCAACACACTATACATCTGCTTTGCGGGAACGTAAGCATAGATATAGCCGTTTCGCCCGTGGCTGTATACGCCGTAGTAGCCGCCGGACAGCCAGCCGCCGACATTCACATGGATCAGCTTCTCTGCCTGATTCGTCCTTCGAATCGACATGATCAGCTCGTTCTCCATAACATTCATGCCGATCATTTCGGGGGTGTTGGACGCCATCACCCGATCATCGCTGACCATCAAAAGTGTTCCCATCAGGTTCGAGTCGTAGCCATCCAGCAGATCCTGAACCGACAGAATCGACTTCTGGGCAAACTCCGCTTCCGTATGCCGATAGGCGAGAACCGCGCCCGCGCCCTCTGCGCATCTGCGTGCGGCGATATCCATAAAGGAGCCGTCCGCCATCTCGATGTGCTTCACATAGGTTTTTTTCGGCGAGTCGATGACGCTCAGAAGCATTTCCTTTTCGATTTCGCTCTGAAACCGCGCATAGCCTACGCCGTCCTCCGCATATTCGCTGACCAGATTTCCCTCAGCGTCCAAAATCGAAATGCCCGTGAGCCACAGCTTCTGCGTGTGTTCCTTCAGCTCTTTCTCATCGCAGTCAAGCGAACAGTCCTGCAGCGCGTGAACGGCGTTCTTTTCGCGCAAAAGTCCCTTGGCAACCGCCGTACAATTGTATTTTACATAGCTGGAATACTGCGTCTTGATATAATCAATCGTCGAAACCAGACGCTGTTCACAATTCCCCTTATCCGCCCGCAGGGAAGCGAAGATGACCATGCTAAGCAGCAAAACGCCGCCCGTGATATAGATACACCAGAATTTTTTTCCTAAGGCACGCTTACTGCTCAAGCTCGTCTACCTCCAAAAGGGTTTCGGGGTCATCCAGATATCTGCCTGCGATTTCCTTCATCGTTCCGTCCTGACGCATCTGCTTAAAAACATCCGTCAGCTGCTGCGCAAGCCCTCTCTCATCCTGCTTATCAAAGGCGACGCCGATTCCCGTAACCAGAACGGGCTTTTCCAGAACGCGGAAATTCGTTTCGTAATCCTCGATATACTGCCGAATCGCTATTTCATGCGCGGCGATGGCGTCCACATAGCCGCAGTCCAGCGCGGCATACTGCACGTCCCGCTCCTCTACGCTGATGACTTCTGCGAAATCCGGAAATCCGGAATATTTTCCGCTCAAAAAAAGCTCCTCCGGCTTTCCGGTGGATTGCACGGCGACGGTCTTGCCCGCCAAATCATCCCATGTATAGATGCCGCTGTTCGCGTTGACCGCAATCACCTGACGGCTGAGCATATAGGGTCCCGCCCATTGATACTGCTGCTCCCGACCCGCCATGGAAAAGCAGCCCCAGACGCAGTCGATTTCGCCGCTTTCCAGCAGATTATTCTTCTGCTCCCAGTCGATGGTCTTAAAAACCGCCTGATACCCCATGCGCCTAAACGCTTCCTCGGCAATATCCACGTCGATGCCGATTGGGTCGCCGTTGTTATCCAGATAAACATACGGCGGATAGCTGTCGCTTCCGACGATGATTTGCGGCAGGGACTCGCCTTCCCTTTCCGCCGTTTTCGATGCACAGCCGCCCAGCAGACCCGCCGCCAAAAGCAGCACCGATATCCATGTCACGATGCGTTTCATCCGTTTTTTATTCTCCTTGATTTTAAAGCCGTCATGCCGATTTCCGCTCATCTTCCTTTTTGCTTCCCGCATGCTTTTGCCGAATCAGCGTTCATCTTCCTTGGAACATTGCTTCTTATCCTCATACATGCGCAAATCCGCCGCGCGGATGGCGTCCGCAAGCGGATGCACCCCGCAGACGCCGCCTACGCTGACCGACAGATGCAGCTCCGGATATTCCGGAATGACGATTCTGCGAACCGCCGCCTGAATCTCCTCGCTTTTCTTTTCAAAATCCTCCCTGCTCATCCGCGGACACAGCAGCAGAAACTCATCGCCGCCAAAGCGAATCAGGATATCGACAGGGGTGATTTCCGAGCGGATTGCCGCGGCAATATCCCGCAGAACGGCGTCCCCCGCCGGATGACCGAACGTATCATTGACATGCTTAAAATGGTTCACGTCAATCATCGCGACACATTCCATGCCTTCCAGATGGGTCCGGTAGGTTTCAAAATACCGTCTGGAATACACCTTGGTCAGCGAATCCATAAACAGCTCGATATTCTCTCCCCTGCTCCGTTCAAGCAGAAGCCGCGTGCCGTTCGCGTCAATCCAGCGTCCTTCATTCAGCTTCGACAGCATTTCCAATACGCAGGGCGTTCCGTTCAGGCACAGATACTTGGAGAGGACAAAGTACATGTCCGTGCCGGTGAATTCCAGCTTATTGAGCGTGGTTTTCTGCTCAAAGGCGCGCGCGGAAATACAGTTTGCGCAGCGGCTGTCGTTATCCCAGAACGCCGCACAGTGCTTTTGGGTTTTGCGAAGCACGCCCTGCTCATCCAGCTCCAGAACGGTGTTCGTGATGGGGTCCACCAGCCGAACGATGTCGAAAAGCGATTCCAGCCTGCGGATGATCGTCGTCGCCATCGCGGGATTATCGCGGTCATCCTCCACCGTGAGCATGACGGGCTTCCTGTCCGAAGTCTGAGAATCGGTCATCTGCCCGATTACGCCGACGTAACGCTCCGGCTGAGCGTCAGACCAAAGCGAGCGCATCCGCAGATTATACCAGCGATACTCATCCCTGTAAGGCAGAAGGAGGCTGATGGAAAACTCCGGATTTTCCTTTGTCGTCGCCGCCAGAGCCTCTTTCATCCGCTGAAGATCCGCATAACTCAGGCGGGTAAAGCAATTCGGCTGCGAGAGGTTGATTTCCCATCTTCGGTACTGCGGGGCTTCGCTCCAATCCGTGATATCCGCCAGCTTGGAAGGCACGTCGTATTCAAATTGCAGACCGCCGCTGCACGCGGCGAAGAAATCCATCCGCTCCTGCATGGATTCCAAAAGGCGCTGTACGCGGTCGTTGCGCGGCACATCGGCATGCGCAAGGATTTCGTCAGAAAGGCGGTCAACTTCAAAACGATACGGATTCCTGCCCTTGAAGGTCGCCGCCATCCGAAGGTCAGAGGAGATATCCAGCAGGCACTCCAACAGCAGCGGATTGAACGCGCCGCATTCTCCCCGCAGAATTCTGGTGACTGCCGTATCGTGGTCAATGGCTTTTCTATACTTTCGGTTGGTCGTCAGCGCGTCGTAAACATCCGCCAGAGCCACGACCTGCGCGGAAATCGGAATCTCCTCCCCGCGCAGACCATCCGGATATCCGTTTCCGTCCCAGCGTTCATGATGCCAGCGGCAAATCTCCAGCGCATAGCGGAACAACGGCTTATTCTTTCCGAACGACATCTGCTCCAGAATTTCCGCTCCGGCTGTGGTATGGGTTTTGAATATGGCGAATTCTTCCTGCGTCAGCTTTCCGGATGTATTTAAAACGTTGTCCGGAAGACCGATTTTTCCGATGTTGCGAATGGCTGACGCCATTTTAATCAGAACGATATCCTCCTCCGAAAGATGATAGCTGTCCGTCTTTTGAATCAGCCGGCGCAGCAAAAGCTCCGTTGCCGAACGGATGTTGCGGTTGTATTCCTCGCCTTCATGCGTGCGGAACTCGACAACATGGTTCAGAATGCCGACCATCAGATTGTTGTTTTCCTCTTTTTCGTAAATCTGGTCGGACACGAGCTTCATCAATCGTTTCTGATTCGCGTACAGCTTCAGCGTATTCTCAATGCGCCGACGGACAATAAAGGCGTCAAACGGTCTTTGAATATAGTCCGTAACGCCCATGCTGTATGCCCGCTTGATGGTTTCGCCGGAATCCTCCGCAGAAATCATGATGACGGGAATTTCGTCCATCCATTGCGCCCTGTTCAGCTGCTCCAGCACCTGAAAGCCGTCCATTTCGGGCATATGGATATCCAGCAGAATCAAATCAACCATCAGGTTTTTTTGCAGCAGATGGATGGCTTGCCGCCCATTCTCCGCTTCAATATACTGATAATGCGCTCCCAGTATCTCCGTCAGCATCATTCGATTCATCTCTGAATCATCGACGATTAAGATCGTTTGCCGTTCCAAGCGGTCTTCCTCCATTCTCCCCTGCAAAATTCCGTAGTACGCCGCTTTCTTTGATGCGGGCGAACGGTCTTTTCGCGCAAAATTCCCCTTCAAAAATCAAAAAAAGCTCTAAAAATCCGAACGCAGTCGGATTCTTAGAGCATTTCTGTCGCATTGTTATGAGAGCGTCAGCCGAAAAAAAGCGGGCTGAACCCGCCTTCACCTCCGCCGAAGCCTGCCACGCATCAAAGTCTTGCTCACGCGGGCGATTTTGTGCAATTTCCTATATGTTAAAAAAATAAACGAAACCGCATTTCTATCGTCCGTGCATCGCGCCATATTGCCGCTTCCGATTTTACCTTATCCCGTATCTGCCGTGAATTCACGCGCTTATATTCCAGAGCAGCACACATTGCTTCATCATTTCATTATTTGCAACTGGCTAACCTTGCAGGCTCCTATAGCTTTGCGTCTCTGCCTTACGACAGATTTGCTCTTGCATTGCTTATTATACAGCAATCCATGAAAAATACAAGTGTCCGACAGGATTTTTCCGCTCCCGTCTGTCCGCGCCGCGGCTTCCTGTCCATTCCTTTTCAAAATGAACCTCTGCCGGTTTTATGGTTTTCCGAACGGTATGCCGCCGGATTTGCGGCACATACCCTTTTGGGACTTTTTGGATGGTGCGGCGATTCGGCTTACGCAAGAAAAAAGGTCAAAGCTGATTGCCTTGACCCAATTTGGCGGAGCAGCCTGAGTTAAATTCGAACCAAACGCATCTTCGACGGCTTTCAGAGGAATGGCTTCTGTGCCGTCTTTGAAGTTGTAGGTGAAAACCAGCTTATCGTCAAAGACGCAGATTGCGTTGATGAACGTGTCGATAATCTGTTTCTGGTATTCGGTGTCGTCCACATCCCCGTACTTGAAGCGGTTGATCCAGATGACGATTTGTTCTTTGGTATACTTCGGCTTTTGCAGTTCTGCCTGCATAATGCTGAGTTTCAGCTCGTTTTGACGGGCTTCCGGTTCTTTAAGCCTTGTCTTAGCGGAAGCGGTCAAGATGCTCATCTGAATGGCGTTGAGCATATTTTCGATGCTCTTTTCACATTCCTTGAGCTGTTCACGCAGAGCCGGAAGGGTTGTATCTTCTTTATCCTGCAAAGCAGCAATGCGGTTGATTTCCGCGCCCCTGGTGCGAAATCCGCGCTTGTTCAGTGAATCGGCAATGACTTTAAGCGTTTCGCCCCTTTCATAGCGCGTAAAGATTTCGGCAAAGCGTTCTCCTTGCAGTACCGCAAACCTTTGGACGAGCGAGTTTTTTTCGCTTACCTCTTGCAAAATGGGTGTAAGCATGATATAACATGACCGGAAGAACATGATGATGAAACGCACATTCGTCAACTTCCGGAAAATCCGCAGGCGCTGAAAACGCTGGCGCAGGGCGCATGCGGGGAATGGTTTCAATAAGCGGAATGCCGCCGCAGGGCGGCTTTTCAAAAACCCAATGGTTAGCTTTAACTAACTTTCGAATAGGAAGAAAGTGAAAGGATTGAGCATTGTATTAGGGGTGGTGACAATGGAAGCACAAGCGGATTTCTGGGATAAACATGCAAAGCAGTATGACCGCTTCATGCGAAAGGATGCGGCGGCGTATCGGCAGATGTATGAATTGATTCGACCGGTCGTGAAATCCAAAACGGTTTTGGAGCTTGCCACCGGCACGGGGCTGATCGCAAAGCACATCGTCAGCGCGGCAAAGCATATCGAAGCGACGGATGCTTCTGCGGAAATGATTGCCGAAGCCAAGCGGGATAATTGGTCTGCAAAGCTGTATTTTTCGGTGCAGGATATGTTTCACCTGCCCTATGCGCCCCGTTCCTTTGACGTTGTGATTGTGTCCAATGCCCTGCACATCGTGGTGCATCCGGAAAAAGCCCTTGCCGAAATCAGGCGGGTCTTAAAGGATGACGGCGTATTGATCGCCCCGACCTTTACCCATGCGGAGAACTCGCTTTTCGGCAAGATCAAGGCGTTTTTTATGAAGCTGGCGGGCTTTCCGCTTTGCAGCAGGTGGGCGAGCGAGGAATACCTGAACTTCCTGCGGGAAAACGGCTGGACGGTGCAGAAAAGCGCCGTGCTGAAAGCGTCCTTCCCGCTGACCTATGCGGAATGTGTGAAGACGGAGGTATGATGATATGTCCTTTTTGGAGAACACCCGCAAGCCTGTGGGGCTTGGCGGAAAGCTCATGGTCAGTCTGATGAATCTCGGGCACAGCCCCGTGGCGTGGTGGGGACTTCGGTTTTTGAACGTCGCGCCGGACGCCAAGGTGCTGGATTGCGGCTGCGGCGGCGGGGCGAACATCAAAAGGCTGCTGAAAAAATGTCCGCAGGGGATTGTGAAGGGCATCGACTATTCGCCCGTCAGCGTGGAAAAATCCCAAAAGGTCAATGCGGACGCTATCACAAAGGGACGCTGCACGATTCTGCAGGGCAGTGTGGCGAAAAGGATTTTTGCGGAGGGCTGGTTTGACGCGGTCACGGCGTTTGAAACCGTCTATTTCTGGCCGGATCTGCCGCGGTGCTTCCGTGAAATCCATCGGATGCTGAAACCCGGCGGAATGTTTCTCATCTGCAACGAAAGCAGCGGCGACACGGATAAGGACGAGAAGTGGACGAAGATCATCGACGGGATGACCATCTACAAGGACGTCGAGCTGAAAGCGGATCTGGAGCAGGCGGGTTTTCGCGACGTGCAGATTCACAAGAATAAACGGGGCTGGCTGTGCGTCACGGCGCGGAAATGAGGGAGAAGCAGACAGATGAAGGACAAGAAGCTCCTATTTGACCGCAGCTGCCATGTGCTGTATTCCCGCCCCTGCAAGAAGGAGATACGGGCGAAGATCGCCC
>ENA-UOOA01005483-UOOA01005483.1-human-gut-metagenome-genome-assembly--contig:-P61old-NODE-5483-length-13171-cov-13.059851_pt1 | contig 13171 bp, 9 predicted proteins | sample MGYA00242467_ERZ724014 | MGnify/ENA metagenome assembly ERZ724014
CCAGGATAAAGGATTTGTCAAATAGTAAATATCATATCTACTGTCTAATATTTACTATCGAATATCTTAGTCAATAGCCATCCGGCTTTTTTGTCGTTTTTAAATTTGTATTATTGGGTGGATACGCTGTGGAGCTAAAAAACTTCTTATCGAGATGGTCAGCGGAAAGCAGGGTGTTCCTGAGCAGGTGCATTAGCAGGGAGCGTTCCGAAGACACTTTGCAGCGTTTGTTAGAGAAAGTAAATCGAGTGCCATTGCACGAAGATTTCCACTTTCGAGTTACAAACGGTCAACGGGCTGAGGTAAAGCGGGCCTGCACCGCGAAGGAATATCCCTACTTTCCGCGTCCGATTCGCTATAAAGAAGTCTTTTTCTTTACAAGCGTATCACCCCAACAACTACAAATTTTAATCTTCATCATCTGTCTGTACAGAATAGGTCTGTCTCTTTCTTGCCATCTCATCGCTTTCAAGATATTCATCGTAAGTCGTGATCTTATCAATAAGTTTACCACCCGGAACGATTTCCATAATGCGGTTTGCGGTCGTCTGTACGATCTGATGGTCACGGGATGTGAAGAGCAGGACTCCCGGGAACTTGATCAGTCCGTTATTGAGTGCAGTGATGGATTCCATGTCCAGGTGGTTGGTCGGCTCATCGAGGAGCAGGACATTTGCACCTGAGATCATCATTTTGGAGAGGAGGCAGCGAACTTTTTCGCCACCGGAAAGGACAGCAACCTTTTTCACTCCATCTTCCCCTGAAAAAAGCATTCTTCCGAGGAAACCACGGACATAAGTAACATCTTTCTCTTCAGAATACTGAGTCAGCCATTCTGTGATATTATAATCATTATCAAATTCTCCACCGAAATCTTTCGGGAAATAAGCCTGAGAGGTTGTAACGCCCCATTTGTAAGTCCCTTCATCCGGTTCCATTTCACCGATCAGGATCTTAAAGAGGATCGACTTTGCAAATTCATTGCCTCCGACAAAAGCAACTTTATCTTCACGTCCAAGAGTAAAGCTGATATTATCAAGGATTTTTTCTCCGTCGATGGTCTTGGAAAGTCCTTCTACGGTCAGGACTTCATTTCCAATTTCACGGTTCGGACGGAAGTCGATGTATGGATATTTACGGCTGGATGGCTTGATCTCATCAAGCTGGATCTTTTCAAGAGCACGTTTCCTGGATGTTGCCTGCTTGGATTTGGAAGCATTGGCACTGAACCGGGAAATAAAGTCCTGAAGTTCTTTGATCTTTTCTTCTTTTTTCTTATTAGCTTCTTTCATCTGACGGATGAGGAGCTGGCTGGATTCATACCAGAAATCATAGTTTCCGGCATAGAGCTGGATCTTACCGTAATCAATATCTGCAATCTGTGTACATACTTTATTCAGAAAATAACGGTCATGAGATACGACGATGACGGTATTATCAAAATTGATAAGAAATTCTTCCAGCCATGCAATGGCATCGAGATCCAGGTGGTTCGTTGGCTCGTCAAGAAGCAGGATGTCGGGATTTCCAAATAATGCCTGGGCAAGCAGAACCTTTACCTTTTCAGATCCGGTCAGTTCTTTCAGGTATTTGTAGTGAAGTTCGGTATCAATTCCGAGTCCGTTCAGAAGGTTGGCAGCATCCGATTCAGCCTCCCAGCCGTTCATGGTAGCAAACTCAGCTTCCAGTTCACTGGCTTTGATTCCGTCTTCATCAGTGAAATCTTCTTTTGCATAGATTTCTTCTTTTTCTTTCATAATCTCGTACAGGCGGGCATTTCCCATGATAACGGTATCAAGAACCGGAAATTCATCATATTTGAAATGATCCTGCTGCAGGAAAGAAAGACGCTCTCCCGGAGTGATCACGACATCTCCCTGAGTCGGCTCAAGCTGACCGGAAAGAATCTTAAGGAAAGTAGATTTTCCTGCACCATTGGCACCGATCATACCATAGCAGTTCCCTTCTGTAAATTTGATATTAACGTCTTCAAACAGCGCCTTTTTCCCGACGCGGAGGGTTACGTTATTTGCACTAATCATAATGATCTCCTTATCAGTCATACATTAAAATAAACATCAACGCTTATATTAACATGGGTGAAAGTAAAAAGGCAAGTATTTACACAAGTATTTACGGGAGAAAAGGAATCTTGATTGATAAAAAAGCAAGCTGCATTTCCGTAAGAAAACCGTTGTTCTTTCGGAATGAAAAAGATATAATAAACTATGGAAGACAAAAAGACATAGATTCAGGAAAAGAGGAAAATTATGGCGATAAAAAAAGCTACAATCGTACTTGAAGGCGGGGCGACAAGAGGAATCTTTACCTCAGGTGTGCTGGATTGCCTTATGGAGAAAGAAATTTATATGTCAGATGTGATCGGGGTATCGGCAGGAGCGTGCAATGCACTGGATTATGTATCCAGGCAGCCGGGGAGGACAAGAGACTGTATGATTCCCGATGAGCAGTATGGAAAATATATTTATGGGATCAGGGATACGATCCGTACAAAGAGCATGATGAATATGGATTTGATCTTTGACCGGTTTCCGAATGAACTGATCCCGTTTGATTTTGATACATATTTCAGTTCACCGATGAATTGTGAACTGGTTACGACAAACTGCCTGACCGGAAAGGCAGAATATATGTCAGAAGAGGAAGATCGGGACAGACTGATGAAAATCTGCCGGGCGTCGAGCAGTATGCCGCTTCTGACTCCGATCGTAAATATTGAGGATGTTCCGTATTTAGACGGAGGACTGGCTGATTCAGTACCGATCCGCAGGGCAAAGGAAATCGGGAATGAGAAGATTGTAGTTGTGCTGACAAAAAATGCCGGTTACAGGAAAAAAGTACTTTCTCCTGCAATGCAGAAGCTTTACAGAAAGGCTTACAGTTCTTATCCAAATGTGGTGCGGACGATTTTACGGAGAAGTTTTATGTATAATAAGACGATGAATTATCTGGATGTGCTGGAGCGGAAGGGAGAGATCTTTGTGATCCGTCCCCATGTGAAGCCGGTATCAAGGCTGGAACGGAACCGAGAGGCTCTTTACGCATTTTATGAGCATGGTTATCATTATATGGAAAGACAGTTGGAAGCGTTGGAGGAATATCTTGAAAAATAAGATGTCGGGGTCAAAAGCCCCCGACTATGATACCTACGGATTGTTACGCACTACGTGCTCCCACAATCCTACCCAACATTCGCATATCGTGGTGCTTACGCCCCACTTTTATGCTCATATTGGGGCGGGTCACAAGGTCATTCTACCACTAGTGTGCGAGCACACGTGGTGTCAGACCTTTTGACCCTGGTATCAAAATAATCGTATATCAGGACACATATATGGAAAAGGGGAATGAATATGAGCAAAAAGGAAATACCGGATTTTACGCAGAATCGGGAGTTATCGTGGCTTCGGTTTAATCAGAGAGTGCTGGAAGAAGCGAGAGATGAAAGTGTACCTCTGATGGAGCGGATGAAGTTTGTTGCAATCTTTACCAGCAATCTGGATGAGTTTTTTATGATCCGTGTAGGAAGTCTGTACGATCTGGCAGCAACAGATGATAAAAAGATCGATCAGCGTTCAGGTATGACAGCAAAGCAACAGCTTGATGCGATTTATCGTGCGGTTTCTCCGCTTTATAAGGAACGGGATAAGACTTATGCGGAGATTAAAAAGCAGCTTCATCCCTATGGTGTGTGTGGGCTGGATTTCAAAGAACTGGAGCAGCAGGAAAAGAAATTTGTAAAAAAGTATTTTAAAGAAGAGGTTCTGCCGGTGCTTTCACCTCAGATCGTAGACGCAAATCACCCGTTTCCGCATCTTCTGAGTAAAGAGATTTATGTGGTGGCAAATTTAAAGCAGGGAGATAAAGCAATGCTGGGAATTATTCCTGTTCCTCAGTATATTTCCAATATTCTGTATCTTCCAGGATATGATATCCGTTATATCAGAATGGAAAAGATCATTCTGGAATTTGCAGAACTGGTATTTAACCAGTATCAGGTTTCAGATAAGAATTATATCTGTGTGACGCGGAATGCAGATGTATCACCGGATGATGAGGCTTATGCAGACCATGGGGATTTCAGGCATATTATGAAAGAGACGCTTCATAAGCGGAAAAAAATGGCGGTTGTGCGTCTGGAGGCAGCTAATCCACTGAGCAAAGAGCTGGAAAAGTATTTCTGTGAAAAATTTAAGATCGGGCCGGAATGTATTTTCAGGACAAAGATGCCGATGAAGCTGGATTTTATCTTCGCGATTGCAGATAAACTGCCTGAGTCAATGAAGCGGACACTTGTGGATGAGCCATTTTCCCCACAGCCGGCGGCAATGCTCCATGAAGGCAGTGTGATGGAACAGGTAAAAAAGAAAGATGTACTTTTAAGCTATCCTTATGAGAGCATGGAGCCGTTCCTGCAGATGATCCGGGAGGCAGCGTCAGATCCGGATGTGCTGACGATCAAGATCACGATCTACCGTCTGGCAAAGAAGGCACGGCTGGTAGAATATCTTTGTGCCGCAGCGGAGAACGGAAAAGAGGTAACGGTACTGATCGAGTTGCGTGCGAGATTTGATGAACAGAATAATATCGAGTGGTCAGAACGTTTAGAAGAGGCAGGATGCCGGGTGTTATATGGATTTGAAGGCTATAAGGTACATTCCAAGATCTGCCTGATCACTTATAGAAGTAAGAGTGAGCCGAACAATAAAAATGAAATCCGTTACATTACCCAGATCGGAACAGGGAACTACAACGAAAAGACTGCAAAGATGTATACGGATTATTCCCTGATGACGGCGAATCAGGAGATTGGTACGGATGCGGCAGAATTTTTCAAAAATATGTCCATTGGAAATCTTCATGGTGCATACAGACACCTGATCGTTTCACCGGTCAGTTTAAAAGCAAGAGTTCTTGCCACGATGGATGAAGAGATTGAAAAGGGATCTGCAGGCAGGATCATCATGAAAATGAATTCCGTAACGGATGTAGATTTTATCAGAAAAGTGGAAGAGGCATCCTGTGCGGGTGTTAAAGTAGATCTGATCGTGCGGGGAATCTGCTGTATCTTACCGCAGGTACCGGGACATACGGAGAATGTCAGGGTGACAAGTATTGTCGGACGGTATTTAGAGCATCCGAGAGTATTTGTGTTTGGAAAAGGTGAAAAGACGAAGATCTACATTGGTTCGGCTGATATGATGACCAGAAATACAGAAAAGAGAGTTGAGGTAGCATGCCCGGTTTATGATGAGGCAGTCAAAAAACGTCTGCTCCATCAGTTAAAAGTGATGCTTGCAGATAATGTGAAAGCAAGAGAAATGGCAGAAGATGGCACTTACCATAAGAAAGCAGAAAGCGGAAGAAAGATCAATGCACAGGAGACATTTATGCAGGAGGCACTTCATGCAAGAAAGGAAGAAACCAGGGAGATGCGTGAACAGAAAAATACAGGCGTAATAAAAAGAGTGTTAGGATTTTTCAGACGAAGAAAATAGGAGAAGAGAGAATAAAATGGAAAAACTTCAGATTCGGAAATTCGGGATAACGAAAGACGGCAGTAAACCTTATCTTTATAAAATGAAAAATGACGCAGGGATGGAAGTGCAGGTCTCTGACTTTGGAGCGACCCTTGTGAATGTGACCGTTTTGGATCAAGATAAAAATCCGGTAGAAGTGGTACTTGGGTATGAGGATGCAGCCGGTTATGAAAATGGAACGGCAGCGATCGGTGCAATTGTCGGAAGAAATGCAAACCGGATCGGTGGTGCGTGTGTGACGATTAACGGGATTGATTATAAGCTGGCAGAGAATGACGGGAAAAATAATCTGCACAGCGGACCGGATGTCTATCAGAAACGGATGTGGAGGGTCGTCGAAAACGGGGATGACCATGTAACCTTTCTTCTGCACAGCCCGGATGGAGATCAGGGATATCCGGGAGCGTTGGACATGAAAGTTACCTATACGCTGGACGAGGAAAATGGGCTGACAATTCATTATGAAGCTGTACCGGATCAGGATACGGTAATTAATATGACAAACCACAGTTATTTCAATCTGAACGGTCATAAAAGCGGCTCTGTATTACATCATAGAATGCAGATTTTATCTGATGCTTTTACCCCGGCTGATGCTCAGTCCATACCGACAGGAGAAATCTGTTCTGTAGATGGAACACCGATGGATTTCAGAAGTACAAAAGAACTGGGAGCGGAGATTGATGCAGCGTATGAACCACTGATACTTGGAAATGGTTACGACCATAACTGGGTATTGAAAAATGAGGGCAGATTTGATAAAGTAGCAGAAGTGACTGGAGATGAAAGCAGTATCGTCATGGAAGTATGGACAGACCGTCCGGGAGTTCAGGTTTATACAGCCAATTTCCTGGAAAATGAAGCAGGAAGGAATGGGGCAGTCTATCAGAAGAGGGAGGCAGTGTGCCTGGAGACACAGAATTATCCGGATGCGGTCCATCAGAAAAATTTTCCTGAAGCAATCTGCAAAAAAGGGGAAACTTACGATACAAAGACCGCTTATCGTTTCCATATTGAATAGAAAGAGAAAAGACTGGCATATTTATGGGAAAATCAATCTACATAGCGGAAAAACCAAGTGTTGCAAGAGAGTTTGCAAAAGCTTTGAAATTAAATGCAAAGAACCGGGACGGATACATGGAGTCGGAGAATGCGATTGTTACGTGGTGTGTAGGACATCTTGTGACAATGAGTTATCCTGAGGAGTATGATCCGGCACTGAAAAAATGGAGTCTGGATACACTGCCGTTTATTCCGGATGATTTTAAATATGAGGTGATCCCGCAGGTTGCAAAGCAGTTTCAGATTGTCAGCGGGCTTTTGACGAGAGAGGATGTAGACCGGATTTATGTCTGTACCGACTCGGGACGTGAGGGAGAATACATTTACCGGCTGGTTGAACAGGAGGCTCATGTAAAGGGAAAGGAACGGCGAAGAGTCTGGATTGATTCGCAGACGGAAGAAGAAATCCTGCGTGGGATCCGTGAAGCAAAAGATCTTTCCGAATATGACAACCTGGCAGCTTCAGCTTATCTGAGAGCGAAAGAAGATTATCTGATGGGAATCAACTTTTCGAGGCTGCTGACATTAAAATATGGAAATAGCATTTCCAACTATCTCCATACGAAGTATTCGGTGATCTCAGTCGGTCGGGTTATGACATGTGTGCTGGGAATGGTGGTCAGGAGAGAAAGAGAAATCCGGGATTTTGTAAAGACTCCATTTTACAGAGTCGTCAGTACGATGGATGCACAGGGGCATCAGTTTGAAGGAGAATGGAAAGCAGTCAAAGGCTCACGATACTTTGGGTCATATGATCTCTATAAGGAAAATGGGTTTAAGGAAAGAGAAAAAGCAGAAGAACTGATCCGGTTTTTGCTGGAAGGTGTGGATCAGAAAGAGGGTCCGGTCTGTCGGATCGAATCGATTGAGAAGAAAAAGGAAAAGAAAAATCCACCGCTTTTATATAATCTGGCAGAATTGCAGAATGACTGTTCCAAAAGATTTAAGATCAGTCCGGATGAGACGTTGCGGATTGTGCAGGAACTGTATGAAAAGAAGCTTGTAACCTATCCGAGAACAGATGCAAGGGTGCTTTCCACAGCAGTGGCAAAAGAGATATCCCGCAATCTGAACGGTCTGTCAAAATATCCGATGGCGGCACCTTATCTGAAAGATATCCAGGCATTTGGAAATTATAAGGAGCTTGCAAAGACCAGATATGTAAATGATAAGCAGATCACGGATCATTATGCTATCATTCCGACGGGGCAGGGACTGAATGCTTTAAGTTCTGTTGCACCGACAGCACACCGGGTCTATGATCTGATCGTACGGCGTTTTTTAAGTATTTTTTATCCGCCTGCCGTATATCAGAAAGTTGCAATCGTATCCTCCATCAAAGAAGAACGCTTTTTCTCCAACTTTAAAGTACTGGCAGAAGAGGGGTATCTGAAAGTGGCAGGAGTTCCGAAAGGCAGGAATACTTCCGCAAAAGGAAAACCGGAAGGCAGCATGAAAGAAGAGGAAGAAAAAGAAAGCGGAGCAGATGGAGCAGAGGAAGAACAGGGACTGGATACTGCATTGTTTGAGGTGATCAAATCACTGAAGAAGGGAGCAGTGCTTCCGGTCAGGGCATTGAATATCAAAGAGGGAGAAACGTCTCCACCGAAAAGATATAATTCCGGTTCGATCATTCTTGCGATGGAGAATGCAGGACAGTTGATTGAAGACGAGGAATTGCGGGCTCAGATCAAGGGCAGTGGAATCGGAACGAGTGCGACTCGTGCAGAAATCCTGAAAAAGCTGATCAATATTAAATATCTTTCTCTGAATAAGAAGACGCAGGTGATCACGCCGACGCTTCAGGGAGAGATGGTTTATGATGTGGTTGATCATTCAATCAAATCACTTTTGAATCCGGAGCTGACAGCAAGCTGGGAAAAAGGACTGAACTACGTGGCAGAAGGAACGATCACTTCCGAGGAATATATGCAGAAGCTGGATCATTTTGTAACGGTCAGGACTGTGGGCGTGAAAGGATTGAATAATCAGTATCAGCTACGTGCGTGTTATGACCATGCAGCTGCATTTTATAAAAGAGGTAGAAAATGAAAAAAATACTTGTAACCATTCCGGTACGGGAAAAAGACCGGAAGTTTCTGGAAGAAAAGGGGAAGGAATTTCAGTTCTGCTACAGGACAAAAGAGGAAATAACCGTCTCAGATGTGGTGGATGCGGAGATCATTCTGGGAAATATCCCTGTAGAGCTGGTCCCTAAGGCTAAAAAGTTAAAGTTTCTCCAGCTTGACAGTGCCGGATCGACAGAATATACGGCATCAGGAGTCCTCATGCCGGATACAAAGCTGGCAAATGCCACAGGAGCTTACGGGCTGGCAATTTCAGAATATATGCTGGCTGGAGTATTGATGCTGCGGAAAAAGCTGCATCTGTATCAGAAAAATATGGAGCAGCATCTGTGGAAGGACGAGGGAGAAGTGCTGTCAATCCGTGATTCGGTGACGCTTGTTGTGGGACTTGGTGATATTGGAAGTCAGTTTGCGGAAAAAATGCATGCACTGGGCAGTGAAGTGATCGGTGTGAGAAAGCATAAAGCAGCCAGACCGGATTATATAAAAGAAGTCTGTCAGCAGGAAGATTTAGACCGTCTGCTTCCGAAAGCGGATATCGTTGCGTGCTGTATGCCGGGAACAGGGGAGACAGCAGGGATGTTTGACCTGGAGCGGATGAAGAAAATGAAACCGGGAGCAATCCTCATCAATGTAGGGCGTGGAAGCCTGATCCCGGGAGAAGCATTGAAAAAAATGCTTGTTGAAGGTCATTTAGGAGGTGCAATTCTGGATGTGACGGAGGAGGAACCGCTTCCGGCAGATTCTCCTTTGTGGGATCTTCCCAATCTTCTGATCACACCACATGTATCGGGCAATTACCATATGAGGCAGATCCTTGATACAGTTGTAAAGATCGCGGGAGAGAATCTGGAGGCATTCCTTGATGGAAAAGAACTTGTCAATGAGGTAGATCTTTGTACCGGGTACAGAAAATTCAAAGCGTAGAAAGGAAAAAAAGATGACAGAAGCATTAACAGTAAAAAAACTTTATACATTGGATCAGACAATAGCAAAGGATATTTTTGAAGGAGTGACTTATCCATGGGAAGTACTTCCGAAGATCAGCAGCTTTATTCTGGAGCTGGGAAAGACGCTGAGTGAAGATGAGTATGAGAAGCGTGGAGAAAATGTGTGGATCGCAAAGAGTGCAAAAGTAGCACCAACTGCATTTATTAATGGACCGGCGATCATTGGGAAGGATGCAGAAGTCCGTCATTGTGCATTTATCCGTGGAAATGCGATCGTAGGAGAGGGTGCTGTTGTAGGCAATTCGACCGAGCTGAAAAATGTGATCTTATTTAATAAAGTACAGGTACCACATTATAATTATGTGGGAGATTCTGTACTGGGATATAAATCCCATATGGGAGCAGGCTCGATCACATCCAATGTGAAATCAGACAAGAAACTTGTTGTTGTAAAAGCAGGCGGAGAAAAGATCGAGACAGGCATGAAAAAGTTTGGTGCGATGCTGGGTGATGAAGTGGAAGTCGGATGTGGAAGTGTCCTGAATCCGGGAACTGTTGTTGGAAGTCACAGTAATATTTATCCACTTTCTTCTGTGCGTGGATTTGTACCTGCCCACAGCATTTATAAAAAGCAGGGCGAAGTAGTCGAAAAGCAGGGAGAATAAATATTGCATCAGTGCGAGGATGTTTTGCAGAGTTGTATTCTGATTCCGGATTGTAAAAACAGAGAGCAGACAGAGAGGAAAAAAGAGTGAAAAAGATTAGTTTTATTGGCGTAGGCATCATGGGGAAATCCATGGTAAGAAATCTTATGAAAGCAGGATTTGAACTTCATATCTATGCCCGGACAAAAGCAAAAGTGGAAGACGTTATCAGTGAAGGTGCGATCTTTCATGAATCGATCGGAGAGTGCGTCAGCGAATGTGATGCAGTGATTACGATCGTAGGATTCCCGCAGGATGTGGAAGAAGTTTATTTTGATGAGGAAAATATCCTTGACTGTGCATCGAAGGGTGCTTATCTGATCGACATGACAACAACCAGCCCTCAGATTGCAGAAAAGATTTATGCAGAGGGAACGAAGCGGGGATTCCATGTGCTGGATGCACCGGTGACAGGAGGCGATACAGGAGCGAAAGCAGGAACGTTATCCATTCTTGTCGGTGGAGATAAGGAAGATTTTGAAGCATGTATGCCGCTTTTTGAGGCGATGGGAACGAACATCAATTACCAGGGAGAAGCCGGAAAAGGTCAGCACTGTAAGCTGGCAAACCAGATCATGATCGCCGGAACGCTTTCCGGTGTATGTGAGGCTCTTACTTATGCCAAAGAACAGGGACTGGATCTGGATGTAGTGATGAGATCTGTTTCGACGGGGGCAGCAGGAAGTAAGCAGTTAGATACATTTGGACCAAAGATCATTGCAGGAGATTATGCACCGGGATTTTTCATGAAGCATTTTATTAAAGATATGAAGCTTGCCCTGATCGAAGCAAACCGGAAAGGCTTATCACTGGATGTCTTAAGCATGGTTCTTGCGAATTATGAAGAACTGGAGGCAGAAGGGTATGGAGAACTGGGAACGCAGGCATTGATCAAATTTTATGATGAAGAACATCGATATATGGAAGATGAGGAAGAACCGGAACAGGCAGAAGAATAGAAATCGTCCGGTATGGATATTGCTGAATGATCAGAAAGCAATATCGTTGAAATATTATTGAATATGGCTGAATCTTCAGAAAAGAATTGACACGGGCGATTGTCCCGTGTTATTCTATACAAAACCACTTTAATACTTTAAAGCGTTGCGGTTTAAAGCAAAGAATAAGCAAGGGATAAAAAGGAAGAGGAAGAGAGGAAAAAGAAAAGAGATGGGGATTAAATTATTTTTGCTGATCCTATTTTTTGCAGTGATGGTTGGCGTCGGATTTTATTCCAGGAGACATGTGAACAGTGTAGACGGGTTTGTACTTGGAGGGCGTTCGGTAGGTCCGTGGCTGACTGCGTTTGCGTATGGAACCTCCTATTTTTCTGCAGTTGTATTTGTAGGATATGCGGGACAGTTTGGATGGAAATACGGAATTGCAAGTACCTGGATCGGAATCGGGAATGCATTGATCGGAAGTCTGCTGGCATGGGTTATTCTTGGAAGAAGAACGAAGGTTATGACGCAGCATCTGAGTGCAAAGACAATGCCGGATTTTTTTGGACAGAGGTATGGAAGCAAATCGTTAAAAATCGTAGCATCGGTGATTGTGTTTGTGTTCCTGATCCCGTATACAGCATCCGTCTATAATGGACTGTCCAGACTTTTTGGAATGGCATTTAACATTCCTTATACATGGTGCGTGATCGCAATGGCAGTGTTTACGGCGATTTATGTGATTCTGGGCGGATATATGGCAACAGCGATCAATGACTTTATTCAGGGAATTATTATGCTGTTCGGAATTGTTGCGGTGATTGCTGCTGTATTAAACGGTCAGGGCGGCTTTATGGAAGCAGTTTCTAAGATGGCACAGATTCCGAGTGATGTCCCTGCAACGATGGGACAGCCCGGAGCATTTACAGCCTTCTTCGGTCCGGATCCGCTGAATCTGCTTGGCGTAGTGATTTTAACTTCACTTGGAACATGGGGACTTCCGCAGATGATCGGAAAATTTTATGCAATCAAAGATGAAAAGTCTATTAATACGGGAACAGTGATCTCTACACTTTTTGCTATTGTGATTTCAGGAGGATGTTATTTCCTGGGTGGATTTGGAAGACTATTTGACAGTGCAGAAATTTATAATGCAGAAACCGGAGCGGTCGTTTACGATAGTATTATTCCTTCCATGCTTTCAAAACTGCCGGATATTCTGATCGGAATTGTGGTTGTCCTGGTGCTTTCCGCATCAATGTCAACACTTTCATCCCTGGTACTGACATCCAGTTCAACGATGACACTGGATCTGTTGAAAGACAATATCATGAAAAAGATGAGTGAGAAAAAGCAGATCATTACGATGCAGATCCTGATCGTATTTTTTATCGTTGTATCGGTGGTGATCGCACTGGATCCGCCGACTTTTATTGCTCAGCTTATGGGAATTTCATGGGGAGCTCTTGCAGGAGCATTTCTTGCACCGTTTCTGTATGGTCTGTACTGGAAAGGTGTGACAAGAGCAGGAGTCTGGGCAGGATTTATTGCCGGAGTCGGAATTACGGTTTCTAATATGTTCATAGGATATATTGCATCACCGATCAATGCCGGTGCTGTTGCGATGGTAGCAGGTCTGGTGATCGTTCCGCTGGTAAGCCTTGTGACACCGAAATTGAAGAAAGAAGATGTAGATGAGATCTTTACGTGCTATGAAGAAAAAGTGGTGAGTACGAAGAAGAGGAATTTGTAAATTTGTAGTTGTTGGGGTGAAAATATCTCGGCAGTAGAAAGTATCTGATGAAAAAACATTCATATCCGCCCTTGCTGTTGCATCGCAGTGCAGGACCCGCTTTACCTCAGCCC
>ENA-UOOA01005486-UOOA01005486.1-human-gut-metagenome-genome-assembly--contig:-P61old-NODE-5486-length-13169-cov-7.466753_pt1 | contig 13169 bp, 9 predicted proteins | sample MGYA00242467_ERZ724014 | MGnify/ENA metagenome assembly ERZ724014
TGCTACGTAAAGCCTGAGCCGTATAAAAAAGAGGGGGAAGGAAAAGCTCCTTCCCCCTCTTTGGGGGGGACGTCCAACGGCTAATGCCGTTTCTTTTTTATGGTGTGCCGCTTGGGCATCATCTTGGGCGGGGCGAGAACTTTCACTTCCCCTTCAAGGGAAAGGGCCTTTTCAGTCAGACCAAAGGGAGCCCAGTTGGCCGGGACAAGGCTCAGTCGTTCAAAATTTCGCCCTGTTGCATAGATTACCGGGATATCCCCGGAAGAAGAGCCCGCCAGAAGCAGTGTTGCATTGCTCTCAGAGGGAATGGCGGGATCGGTTGCCGGAAGTTCGGTCGGTTGGTTGTCGGCGGTTTGCTGCACTGCCTGCTCGCTTGGAGCCATCGGTTGTGTAGCGTTCCCGGTTATGGGTTGCGTCGCATTCCCGGTGAGGTGTGGCGTAGGTACGTCAGCGGCTGTCGGCTGTACGGGGCTGTCGCTTATGTCCGAAGGGTGCGCGCCCGGGGCGTAGATCCCTGTATTGTCGGCAAACAGGGGCTCTTCCTGCAATCTGTCGTTGGTACGCAAAAAGTTCAGGAAATCGCTTCCGGTCAGGCCCACGAGTGCGATCATCGGGGAACCGTCCCCCGCCGTCAGCAGGCTGACTGGCACAGTGCCGCCGTGGATGCCGATGTAGGTTGTCTTGGCTCCAGCGGGCATTTCGCCCCATACGGCCTCTTCCTTCTTATCTCCGCCCTTGTCGGAGACAGGCGTCGGAGCGGCCCACACGGGACCGTTCGCCAGCGCGAACGCGGCGAGGAGAAGCAGAGCGAACCGCTTGGGAGTATGGAAGATTCCGTTCATGTCGAACACATATGACCGTATCAGCCGGAGGTCAAGCGCTTCCTGCAAAGCACTACAGGAATGCGCCCGCCCCCCATCGCGCAACATGGCGGCGAGAGGGAATAATTTCTCCTCCCGCCTGTAAAAACACTATTTTTTCATTGCGCTTCTGACTTCGGCAACGCGGGCGGGAATGTCGGGAGCGCTGACGAATTCGGAAACGATGGCGCAACAGCGGGCGCCGTGCGCGATGACGTCCGCAATGTTGTGGCGCTTGATGCCTCCGATGGCGACGAAAGGCAGGGTGATGTTGGCAACGACCCAATCAAGATAATCGAGGGTTACAGCGGCGCAAACGTCCTTTTTGGTCTGCGTCGGGTAAATGGGGCCGACCCCGATATAGTCCGCACCGGAGGCCACGGCTGCGCGGGCCTGATCAGGGGTATGGGTGGACAGGCCGATGATCATGTCCGGGCCAACGAGACGGCGCACGGCCTCGACGGGGAGATCCTCTTGGCCGACGTGCACGCCGTCGGCTTCGCAGAGGACAGCGATGTCGACATGGTCATTCACGATGAAGCAGGCACCAGCCTCGCGGGTCAGGCGGCGCAGCTCCAGGCACTCTTTGAGCATCTGTCCGGCCTTTTTTTCTTTTTCGCGGTACTGGAGGATCTTGATGCCGCTGTCGAGCAGGGCTTTGGCGACTTCAACCGCCGGACGCCCGAGAGACAGTTCGTCGTCGGTAAGAGCGTAGAGGTCGGTTTCGGGAGAGGTCCCGGGCAACAGTCTGGGCATGGCGCACCTCGTCAGTCGGCTTCTACGCCGACGAAGGAAAAAGTGTTGACGTTGAACAGGCCGCGGGCGGTCAGCTTGAGTTCCGGAATGACGGGAAGAGCCATGAAACTGAGGGTCATGAACGGTTCGACGTCTTCGGGGATACCGAGTTCCGCACGCGCGGCAACGAGCATATCGTGAAGGACGGCATTGACTTCCTGCGGATCGGCGGAGGTCATGAGGCCCGCGATGGGGAGGGGCAGGCGCCGGATGGCCCCTCCGTGCACGGAGACGATGCCGCCGCCCATGTCCGCCAACTCACGGACGGCAAGCAGCATATCAGGGTCGTTGTCGCCCGCTACAACAATGTTGTGGGAGTCATGGGAAATGGTCGTCGCTATGGCCCCTCCCGTGAGCCCATAGCCTTCCAGAATCCCGATGCCGCGTTTCCCCGTCCTCTTGTGCCGCTCAATGACCGCGATCTTGGTCAGGCCGGGATTCAGCGCGGACTGGAAGCATCCCGCATCATCGGTCTTCACCTCGCGGACGAGGCTCTTCGTAACGAGGGAGGCGGGCTCAATGCCGATGACACGGGCTTTTCCGGTACGGACAGGCAAGGACAGGGCATCCTCGGCCAGCGGTTTGAGGTGGATGGAGTGGGAAGGCGCTCCCGCGGCCGCGTCATCCAGCGGGATGAGGACGCGGCCGTCTTCGGCGATCAGGCGTCCCGCCGTGAATACCTTGCGCACGCGGAATGCCTTGAGGTCGTCCACAAGGATGAAATCGGCATCCCTGCCGGGGGCGATGGCTCCCTTGTTGCGCAGCCCGAAGCACTCCGCGGCGTTGAGCGTGCACATGGTGATGGCCTGTACCGGATCCATCCCCATGCCTACCGCGAGGCGCAGATGGTTGTCCATGTGGCCGTCGGAAACGATATCCTCAATATGGCGGTCATCGCAGCAGAACGCGCAGCGCCGCGCGTTGCCGGGCGTAACGCCGGGCAGGAGCGTTCGGAGGTTCTTGGCGGCGGAGCCTTCGCGTATAAGGATGTAGCTGCCCCGGCGAAGGTTCTCGCGCATCTCCTCAAGCGTGGTGCACTCGTGGGTATTCGTAATGCCGGTGACGAGATAGGCGTCGAGATCCCGGCCAAGCAATCCGGGGGCGTGTCCGTCCACAATTTTGCCGTGGGACGTACCGAGCTGGATTTTTGCCAGTACGTCGTAGTCGCCGGAGACGACGCCGGGGAAGTTCATCATTTCGCCGATACCGGTCACTTTGGGGTCGTCGATGAGCTCTTCCAGTTCTTCAGCGGAAAGGACCGCGCCGGAATCCTCGAACGGCGTCGCCGGAACACAGGAGGGGAGGGCGATAAAAATATTGAGCGGCAGGTGTCGCCCGTTTTCCAGGATGTACCGGATGCCTTCCAGTCCGTGGACGTTGGCGATTTCGTGCGGATCGGCCACGACGCTGGTGGTGCCGTGCGGGAGTACCAGCCCGGCGAAACGCGCGGGGCTCACCATGCTGGATTCGATATGGATGTGGGCGTCGATGAGGCCGGGCAGCAGGTAGGCTCCTCGCGCGTCAACGACTTTCACCGCCTCGGTATGCGAGAAGCCGAGGATTTTGCCTCCGCCCACGCGGACGTCCGTTTCCCGGATTTCGCCGGTCAGCACGTCCACCAGCTTCGCGTTGGTAATGAGAAGGTCGGCGGGGCTGCGCCCGCCCGCCGCCATATCCACAAGGTTTTTCAGATCGTCGATGTCGTACATGCAGGTCTCCGGCGTAGGAAACAGGGGCAAGGCGGAAGGGCGAAGAAGCGAGAGCGCTTTTCCGTGTTTCCCCCAAACGTCTTGCCCACTCCAAAGTGTGTTTTTTGAGGATGGGTCGCGTGTGAAAGGGTGACATACTTTCGGAAAAAAACGGAAAAAAGTCAAAAGGGTTGGGAGGAGAAGGGTGGGATGGCAGGGTATTTCCACTTTCAAATAGCGTGTTCCAAAGGCAACCTGCCTCAGAAAGAATCGTGAACGGGGACTCGATAGGTACAAAAAATTTTGGAAAGGGTGTGGCGGACTCTACGCGGGTAGGTTTGGGGAAGGGGAAGCTTTCTTCAGAAAAGTTCCCCTTCCCCAATATTTCCAATCCTTTCAAAGTGAACCCATCCTAGAGAAAAGGGAGGGCGCCTTTTCCAGAAAAGCTCCTCCCTTTTTATCAATTTTTTACTGCTCAAGGAGCGCCTTAGCGAAGTCATCCCCGTTGAAGGGGCGGAGGTCTTCCATTTTTTCGCCAAGGCCGACGTAGGTGATCGGGATACCGTACTGCATGGAAACGGCCACGGCGACGCCGCCCTTGGCGGTGCCGTCAAGCTTGGTCAGGATAAGTTCGTCGATCCCTGCTGCTTCCTTGAATATTTTTGTCTGCTGGAGCGCGTTCTGACCGGTGGTGGCGTCTACAATAAGGATGCTGCGGTGCGGAGCGCCGGGATGCTTGCGGGCGATGACTTCCCGGATCTTGTGGAGCTCATCCATCAGGTTGCTCTTGGTGTGCAGACGTCCGGCGGTATCGATAAACAGAATATCGTATTGATCCCTGATGGCGACATCCATCGCCTCCCACGCCACGGCGGCGGGATCGGCGTCCTGCCCCTTGGAGTGGAAACCGGAACCCGTGCGTTCCGCCCAAATGCCGAGCTGTTCCACGGCGGCGGCCCGGAAGGTGTCGGCGGCGGCAAGGAGGACTTTTTTGCCCTGCATACGGGCGCGGTAGGCCAGTTTGGCGATGGTCGTGGTCTTGCCTACGCCGTTGACGCCGATGATCAGAACGACCTCGGGCGGGTTGACCGCGACGACGCGGCGCGGGATGCGGAAAATGTCTTCCAGCTCCGCGGCGAGGAGAGGGCGAAGTTCCTCGGGAGTGGTCGCGGAAGCGGCACGCGCGCGGGACTTGAGGCGTTTGCACAGCTCGGTCGCGGCTTCGACGCCCATGTCCGCCATAATGAAGAGTTCTTCCAATTCGTCCCAGAAGTCGGCGGACAGGTCGCCGTGGCTGGCGAAGAGGGTGGAGAGCCCTTTGCCGAGCTGTTCACGGGTCCGTTCCAGCCCTTGATGCAGCTTGAGGAAAATGCGGTTGCGTTCATCCTCTTCGTCCTCAAGATCGAGAGCAAGGGCGAGGCGGTACTGCAGTTCCGAACGGAAGTCCGCCACTTCTTCGTATTCCATGCGCGCGGCCCATGCGGCGAAGTCGGCGACGAAGGCATCGGCTTCGTTCTCCGGGGCTCCAAGGGCGGTCAAAAGGAAGCGGACACGCTCCCAGAGTTCGTCGCCCGTGCGTGCGTCGGGTCCGAGATCTTCCAGAGCGATGGACAGCCACACGGACAGGCGCGGTTCGGCTTCCCGGAGGGTAAGCAGCAGCGTATCGCGCCATCCGGAAGGTTCCTTCGGGGCGTCGGGCTGAGGGGCAGGTTGGGCGGCAGCCGCAGGTGCGGGAGCTTGCCCGTCCGGTTCAAGAGATTGTCCGGCAGCGAGCTGATCCATTTCCAGATCGGCCTGTCGCTGCTCTGCGGCTGCCGTTTCCGGCAGTTTTTCCAAAACCTCCACAGGAGATTGTGGCGCGTCGGAAACGGAAGATTCTTCGTGAGATGCGCCGTCTTCCGTTTCCGCTGGCTGCGCGGCCAGTGCTTCCTCCGCCGGGACCTGTGGCGTTTCCGGAGTTTCAGCAGTTTTATTCGATGACCACAGCCGTTTGATACTTGAGAAGAAACCCATGCGTCTATCCTTAAAAAGAGGTCTGCGGATGCGAGGCGGGAGCGTTGAGCAACCGTACCATGCGACTATTTGCGTACTTGTGCCGTCCCGTCAAGCCCTGCTTTTCGGAGGGGGTAAACCACGTCGGCCTTGAGGGGCGGTACAGGGATTTTGCCTTTTTGGCCTGTTTGAGAGGGGTGAGAATCACGAAGTTTAAATTTTTTTACAAAAAGGGTTGATCTCGGTTTAGAGTTATGAGAAAAGAAACGCGAACACTGGATTGTCCTGTGTTCGTCGATCAAGGAATTTTATTTAAGAAGGAAGGAATACAAATGAAGCGCATCGTGACTCTGCTTCTTGCTGCCGGCCTCGTGCTCGGCGCTGCTGCTGGTTCTCAGGCTGCTGATATCAAGGCCAAGGGTAACTGGACGTTTTCTTGGCAGGGTGGTGATAACAACCTGTTCAAGCAGAATGGCGACAAGTTCACCGCAAAACAGCGTCTGCGTACCCAGATCGACGTCATCGCCTCTGAATCCCTGAAGGGTGTTCTGTTCCTCGAAATGGGCGACCAGAACTGGGGTAGAGCTGACCAGGGCGCTTCCCTCGGTACCGACGGCAAGATCATCAAGGTCCGTTACAGCTATGTTGACTGGGTCATCCCCCAGACCGACGCCAAGGTCCGTATGGGTCTCCAGAACTTCAGTCTGCCCGGCTTCATTTCCAACAACCCCATCCTCGGTGGCGGTGCCGCTGACGGTGCTGGTATCACCATTTCCGGTCAGTTCACCGAAAACGTGGGTGCCAGTCTCTTCTGGCTCCGCGCTGAGAATGACAATACCAAGACGGGGGACTATAATTATAATTACGCCCCCAGTAACGCCATGGACTTTGTTGGCTTGACTGTGCCGATGACCTTCGACGGCGTGAAAGTGACTCCGTGGGGCATGTATGGCGCTGTTGGCCGCGATTCCTTTAAGGACGCGAATACGGAAGGTGCGCTTACTGAGACCATGCTTCCTGTCGGTACGCCGGCGCTTTATGGTGCCAACGGTGATCGCCATGGTAACGCTTGGTGGGTTGGTGTGGCTTCCGAACTGACCTACTTCGATCCTTTCCGTATCGCTCTTGATGCCGCTTACGGTAGCGTAGATATGGGCTCTTACAAGGCTACCAATGGAAAGAATTTTGACGCCCAGCGCGCTGGTTGGTTCGCTTCCATCCTCGCTGAGTACAAGATGGATTACTTCACCCCTGGCGTCCTGTTCTGGTATGCTTCTGGTGACGACAGCAATGCGTACAATGGTTCCGAACGTATGCCGGTCGTTGAAGGCTCTTGGGATATTTCTTCCTACGGCTTCGACGGCAACTTCGGTCGTGACGCGTGCGACATGATCGGCCTGAGCAACGACGGTAAGATGGGCGTGTACCTCCAGGCGAAGGATATCTCCTTCATGGAAGACCTGACCCATGTGTTCCGCGTCGGTTTCGTTAAGGGCACGAACAACACCGAAATGGCTCGTCAGCATGGGGTCTTGGGCTTTGGTCCCACGTCTGCCAATGATACTGGCCGCCAGCTGTACATGACCACGGCCGACAAGGCTTGGGAAGTCAACTTTGACACCCAGTACAAGATCTACAAGGATCTGACCTTGGCCGTTGAAATCGGCTACATCAACCTCGACCTCGACGAAAGCGTCTGGGGTAAGGGTACTGTTAACCAGTATCGCGAAAACAACGTTCGCGGTGCTGTGAGCTTGCAGTACACCTTCTAATTGAAATCGGCTGACGCCGATTCCGGTTAGCTTTGATGAGGAGGGAGTTTCGGCTCTCTCCTCTTTTTGTATTTGACGCGCTGCACGGGCTCTGGAGAGAATTCCTGACCGTGCAACGCGTGGATCCCAAATCATAATGGACTGGTTTTGTATCCTATTGCGCAAAAAGCACTTCTCCCCTTGACTCGGAAAGAACGCCGGGATTAGACTTCTGCGGTAGTGGAGCAATCTCCTTGCCGTAAGGGAGGGTGTTCCGTAACACTCACGTTTAGAGGGGGAATTGTATGCCTTCATGGATGTATTTTGTGTTGGCCCTGGCAGGGCTGCTGGCTGGGTATTGTGTGTATGGCGCCATTGTGGAAAAGGTGTTCGGGCCTGATCCCAACCGCCCCACGCCTGCCTGCAAAATGCCTGACGGTGTGGACTATGTGGAGATGAGCCCTACCAAGGTGTTTCTGATCCAGCTGCTGAACATTGCCGGTCTTGGCCCCGTCTTCGGGCCGATCCTTGGTGCCCTCTACGGTCCCATAGCTCTCCTGTGGGTCGTAATCGGATGCGTGTTCGCCGGTGCCGTACATGACTACTTCTCGGGGATGTTGTCCGTCCGCTATAACGGCAAGTCCGTGCCGGATATCGTCGGGTACAACCTCGGCGACCTCATCAAGAAGCTCATGCGCGTGTTCGCCGTCGTGCTGCTCATTCTGGTGGGCGTGGTCTTCGTGGCGGGGCCCGCTGGCCTGCTGTCCCAGTTGACCGGTATGCACAGTATGCTCTTTGTGGCGATCATCTTTGCGTACTACTTCCTCGCCACTATTCTGCCCGTGGACAAGATCATCGGCCGCGTCTATCCGTTCTTCGCTGTACTGCTGGTGTTCATGGCCGTTGGGCTGCTGGGCGCTCTGGCCTTCAAGGGGTACACCTTCTACAGCAACATCGAATGGACCATGCATAGCCCCTCCGGCCTGCCCGCCTGGCCGCTGGTGTTCATTACCATCGCCTGCGGCGCTTGCTCCGGCTTCCATGCCACGCAGTCTCCGCTGATGGCCCGGTGCATCAACAACGAAAAGCATGGCCGTAAGATCTTTTACGGTGCGATGATTGCGGAAGGCGTTATCGGGCTTATCTGGGTGACCCTCGGCATGTCCTTCTACTCCGATACGGCCGCTCTTGCCGCCGCCCTCGGCCCCAAGGGGAACGCCGCGCTGGTCGTGAACAACATCTCCGTGGAACTGCTTGGCGTGTTCGGTGGCGCCCTTGCCGTCCTCGGCGTTGTGGTGCTGCCCGTGACATCCGGCGATACGGCCTTCCGTGCTGCCCGTTTGACCATTGCCGACGCCATCGGCTATGATCAGCGCCCGCACAAGAACCGCCTGATGATAGCCGTCCCGCTGTTTGTCGTGGGCGTCGCTTTGAACTTCATTCCCTTTGGGATGCTGTGGCGTTACTTCGGATTTGCCAACCAGGCCCTCGCCGCCATCATGTTGTGGGCTGCGGCCGCCTACTTGCTGCATCGCGGCAAGTTCCATTGGATTGCCTCCGTGCCCGCTTGCTTCATGACTGCCGTGAGCGCCGTGTATATCTGCTTTGAGAAGACGATGGGCTTCGGCATGTCCTACGAGCTGTCCAATATCGTGGGTATCGCCATAGCGCTGATTTGCTTCGCGCTGCTGTTGACCGCAGGCCGCAAGGTTCAGCCTACTGATGATCTGAGCGTTTGACCCGAAAAAGGGGCGCCCGGATTGGAGCGCCCCTTTTTTCGGTGGAAGGGGAGCTCCGATCTAAACATCGAAACGCCTTTTTTCCGCTTTCTCGGGCATGAGAAGCGATTGCCTTTTTATCTGTTCCAGTTATAGTCCGCCGACCCTCCTTGAGACAGTGTTTCAAGGAGGGTTGTCTTTCTCCTTTTTTCCTTTTTGAGGTCTTTCATGTCTACGAAGCGTCGAGCCTATCTCACTGAAATGAAAACGCAGCTTACTCTTGCCGTTCCAGCCCTTTTGGCGCAGATCGCCATGATTTCAATGGGGTTTGTGGATATGGTCATGACAGGCCGGGTGGGGGCGGTGGATATGGCGGCTGTGGCGCTGGCCGGGTCGCTCTGGGTTCCGCTCGTCCTGTTCGGGCAGGGGCTGCTGCTCGCGGTTACGCCGTGCGTGGCGCAGCTTCGCGGGGCTGGGTCCATGCGGAGCGGCGAACACATGCAGGGTGTCGGGCACGTCATGCGGCAGGGTATCTGGATGGCGCTGTTCATTTCGGTTCCGCTCATCCTTATCGTGTATCTGGTATCGTTCCATCTCGCCGATATGGGCGTTGAGGGGGCTCTCGGGCTCATGACGGGGCAATACCTGCGGGCGATCATCTGGGGCGCTCCTGCCTACCTGCTGTTCGTGGCTTTGCGCTGCGGCATGGAGGGGATGGCGCTTATGCGTCCGGCCATGTTCGCGGGCTTTATGGGGCTGGTCATCAATATACCGTGCAACTATATCCTGATTTTCGGCAAGCTCGGCCTCCCGGCGCTCGGCGGGCCGGGTACGGGCGTCGCCACGGCGATCGTCTATTGGGTCATGTTCCTGACGATGGTGGTGTACGTGTGCCGGCATACCTACTTGCGGGAATTGATGACCTGGCGGGTATGGGAAGTCCCCGTTTGGGCGACGCTCAAAAAGCTGGCGGGCATTGGTTTTCCCGGTGCGCTGGCCATGCTGTTTGAGGTGACGCTGTTCGCGGCGGTGGCGCTGCTCATCGCGCCGCTCGGGGCCATTCAGGTGGCGGGACATCAGGTCGCCCTGAATTTCAGTTCGTTGCTGTTCATGGTCCCGTTGTCCATCGGTACTGCGGCGACCATCCGCACGGGGTTTGCCCTCGGGCGCAAGTCGGTGGAGGCCGTCCGCGTGGCGAGCCGATCTTCGTGGCTTTTGGCCTGCATGGCGGCGTGTTTCACGGCGTTGGTGACCATCCTCTGGAGGCATCAGATCGCCGCCGTCTACAACACCGATCCGGTGGTGCTCGGGCTGGCGTCGCACTTGTTGCTGTTTGCCGCGACCTATCAGATTACGGATGCCGTGCAGGTGGTCAGCGTCGGTATTCTGCGTGGGTATAACGATACGCGGGCCATCCTGTGCGTGACGCTGATTTCCTACTGGGTGTTCGCCCTGCCTGTGGGGTATACGCTTGGCAGGACGCATTTGTGGGGCGATCCCCTTGGCCCGCAGGGGTTCTGGACGGCGTTCATTGTCGGCGTATCCATTGCAGCCGTCCTTCTGGTCATCAGGGTTCGCGTGTTGGAACGCCGGTTGCTCTCCGGATTTGATCGGATCAGGGTCATGGAAGGGTAAAAGAGATTGGGGAGGCCGCGCGGCGGGAGTTCGTTCCTGCGGAGGATTTGGCTAAGATGATAGCCCGTTGAAGGAATTCTTTAACGGGTTTTGTTGTATAAAAAGAAAACCTCCCGCTAGGCGGGAGGTTCCGAAAAGCTTACAGCTTTGCATATGTTATAAAAACTCCTTTTGATTTGTTGGTAAAGCTTGCGGTCTGGCAACTGCAAACGGCAACAAATCAAAAGGAGGTCACAAAGAGTGACGTTCAAAGTTTAGCCCACACAAAATGGAACTGCAAATACCATGTGGTATTTGCCCCCAAATATCGCAGACAGGTTTTCTATGGGGAAAAGAAGCGTGGGATCGGCGAGATATTGCGCAGGCTTTGTGAATGGAAAGGAGTGACAATTCTCGAAGCGGAATGCTGCCCGGATCATGTACATATGCTGCTGGAGATACCACCCAAGATGAGTGTGTCGTGATTTATGGGGTATCTGAAGGGTAAAAGCAGCCTGATGCTGTATGAACGATTTGGCGATCTGAAGTTCAAATACCGCAATCGTGAATTCTGGTGCCGGGGCTACTACGTGGATACGGTAGGCAAGAACAAAGAGAAGATTAGGGATTACATAAAGAAACAGCTGGAAGAGGATAAACTGGGTACGCAGCTTTGCCTTCCCTACCCGGGTAGCCCGTTTACGGGCCGCAAGTAACAGAAATGCCGATGCCAGATTCGCTATGCGCCTGTTAGGGCGCTGCTGGTAACAGAGCCTTACAGGCGCATATGAAGAACCACCGGCTAGGCCGGTGGGTTCTTTTTTTGCGGAAGAGCGGAAGAAGAGTCGCCGCGCGAGCCAGTACGGTTTTGGTGGTCAGCCCTGCGCTGCGTCGGAAGAGGAAAAACTTGCAAGGGATCAGGGAAACATGTTTTTGAAAGGCATGGAGGCATTGGGGGAGAACTTTTGGGGAGAAGAGCTTCCTTTTCGCAAACCTGTCGGCGTGGAGCTCCCCCTCTATTTCTAAACTTTTACTTTTATCGAAAGCCCTGTCCGCAGCCTTTTGAAGAACCGGATACCATCTGAAGCGATATGTTTTCAAAGAAAGACATGCTACGGTGTTTCCGGTGGCATGGTGTCGTCATCAAGCCGTGTGATGAGCACTGCCCCGTCCGTGAGTTCCGTCAGCGCGGTTTCGAGGGCCGGGATGTTTTGATCGGGAAGCAGCAGTTCGTAGGTGGCGTCCACGCCGAAGTTTTCCGAGGCGACGGTGGCCCGGTAGTCCGGCAGCAGGCGGCGAAAGACCGTAATATGCGGATAGTCGAGGACCACCTCGACGCGCGCGGGGATCATATGTTCGCGTGTGGGCAGGGTTTCGAGGCCCAGTTTGACCATGCCCTGATATGCCCTGACGAGGCCCCCCGTTCCGAGCTTGATGCCGCCGAAATAGCGGGTCACGACCGCGGAAAGCTCACCGACCCCGCCGTGCAGCAGCATGGTGAGCATGGGGCGGCCCGCCGTGCCGTGCGGTTCGCCGTCGTCACTGTAGCCGACCTTGCTGGTTTGGCCGGGCGCTCCGGCGGCGTAAGCCCAGCAATTGTGGGTCGCGTCGGGGAATTCCTGTTTGATCCGCTCGATGAAGGATTTGGCCGCCTCCGGGGTCGGCGTATGGGCAAGGCTGACGATGAACCGGCTGCGGCGGACGATTTCTTCGCAGCGGTGCAGGTCTTCTGGGGCCAGATCCGGGATGAAATAGGAGACAGACATGGGAACAAGGTGTAGCGTCTGACGGGCGGCGGGTCAAGCTTGCGTGCCGTCATCACCGTATTTCTTGTACTTTTTCCGGGACGATATTTTTTTCTGAAAAAAGTACAGATAAGGCTTTACAAGAGGGCTGGATTCTTATAAACAGGAATCGTTCCTGATTGAGAACGTAAGCAACACACTCTACATAACCTAATTATCCCCAAAGGAGACTTCCCATGAGCAAGACCGAAAAGAATCTGATGGACGCTTTCGCTGGAGAATCTCAGGCTAACCGCAAGTATCTCGCTTTCGCCAAACAGGCTGACAAGGAAGGCCTGCCTCAGGTTGCCAAGCTGTTCCGCGCCGCCGCCGAAGCTGAAACCATCCATGCCCATGCCCACCTCCGCAATGCCGGAAAGATCGGCGACACCACCGACAACCTCAAGGCCGCCATCGAAGGCGAAACCTACGAGTTCACCAAGATGTATCCTGAGATGATCGCCGACGCCAAGGAAGAAGGCCAGGATCGCATCGCCAAGTATTTCGATATGGTCAACAAGGTTGAAGAAGTGCACGCCAACCTCTACAAGAAGGCCCTTGCCGATCCTTCCTCCATCACCGGCGACCTCTATGTCTGTACCGTGTGCGGCTACACGCAGGAAGGCCCCTGCGACAAGTGCCCCATCTGTGGCGCCGTGGCTGCCGCTTTCGCCAAGATCGACTAGTTTTTTGCGCGTAAGGTGAGCAAGGAAAGGGGGCCAAGAAAACAGCTTTTCGACTCCCTTCCCAACGTTTTGACTGACAGGGTGGCCTGACCACAACGCTAGTGCGCAAGATCGTCAAGCATAGCCCCCACTCAGTCTGGAAAAGGCATCTCTCCCGTAAGGAAGAGATGCCTTTTTCTTTACGATGTTAACCGCTTGAAACAGCGTGGTTTCCACCCATCACCCTTTCCCATGCATTGCTGAAAGGGGAAAGCGGCGAAGAGGGATTCGATAAGGTCAAA
>ENA-UOOA01005497-UOOA01005497.1-human-gut-metagenome-genome-assembly--contig:-P61old-NODE-5497-length-13144-cov-6.785545_pt1 | contig 13144 bp, 10 predicted proteins | sample MGYA00242467_ERZ724014 | MGnify/ENA metagenome assembly ERZ724014
GGCGCTGGCACTGCCGCAGGTGCGGGCGATCCGCGAACAGATGGCGGCCTTTTCGCCGCTGTGCAGCCAGATGACCGGCAGCGGCTCGGCCGTGTTTGCGCTGTTTCCGCCGCAGGCGGTGGCGCAGGCAGAGCGCTGTGTGGCGGCGCTGGCACAGTGCTGTCCGGTGGCCTTTCTCTGCCGTCCCTGCGGCGCACCGGTGGTGAGCGTGGAAAAAACTGTATAAAACTGGAAAAGCCGTCCATACTGCTTACTGAAAAGCAGGAAAGGACGGTTTTTTTCATGAAAAAGCGGTGGATACAAGCAGTTTGCGGTGCGCTGGTGCTGAGTATGGTGCTGTCGCTGTGCGGTCTGTACGGTGAGTGTCAGGGCATCCGCAGCCGTGTGCTGCGCCTGCATATCCTGGCCAATTCCGATAGCCAGGCGGATCAGCAGCTGAAGCTGCAGGTGCGGGACGCCGTAACGGCCGCTGCCGCCGGGTGGCTGGATGAAGCAACAAATGCGGCCGAGGCCAGGGCGCTGGCGCAGCAGCAGCTGCCCCGGCTGCAGGCGGTGGCGCAGCAGACGGTGCAGCAGGCCGGGTATGCCTACCCGGTGCAGGTGCAGCTCTGCCGGATGTACTTTACCACCCGCCGATATGATACGGTGACCATGCCGGCCGGCATGTATGACGCTGTGCGCCTGACCATTGGCAGCGGCCAGGGACACAATTGGTGGTGCGTGGTGTTTCCGCCGATGTGCCTTGGTGCCGCCACGGACGGTGGTGCGCTGCAGCAGGTGCTTAGCGATCCGCAGCAGGAGCTGGTAACCGGCGGCCGGCGCTATGTAGCGCGCTTTAAGCTGGTGGAGTGGTTTGAGTGGCTGGTCAGACGGAGTGACCGGTCTGTACAGAGTAAGTGATGCGAAAACGGAAGGGCTTCCCGGTATCGGGGAGCCCTTCCGTCCTACGGTAGAGAAGATTTTATTGTGCGGCCTGCACGGTTTGTACCCACGCAGCCACCGTGGCTTCGTCGGTACCGGAGGCAAAGCGGATGCCCTCCAGCCAGCGGCCGGTTCCGGCAGCCTCCGCCAGCAGCGTGCCGCTGCTGCCAAGCCCGGACGAGGCGGAGGTGCAGAAGGGGATAACCGTTTTCCCGGTAAAATCATTGGCCGCCGCAAAGCTGCTGACCGGCCATGCGGCGATCCCCCACCAGATGGGGTAGCCGATGTATACCGTGTCATAGCTCTGCCAATCCGGCACCGCTGTTTGTTCCAGGGCGATGCGGCGGCTTTCGGGCGCATCGTGCTCACGGCAGACGCGGCTGTCCGGATCCGACCGGTTGAGGTCAGCCTGTGTGTACGGCTCCGCCGGGGTGATGGCAAACAGCGTGCCGCCGGCGGCGGCAGCAATGTATTCGGCAACGGCCTTGGTGGAGCCGGTGGCGGAAAAGTACAGGACTAGCACCCGCCCGGCGGTGTCGGTGGAGCTTTCCATCCCTGGTGTGCTCACGGGGCTATTGACCGGGGCGGTGTTTTGCGGTTTGCCGCAGGCCGCTGCACCGAACAGCAGCGTGGCGGCCAGCAGCAGACATAACAGCTTTTTCATACCTTTTCGTCCTCCGCGTAGACCTCCTTTGCCATACGGAATGCCGCCCATGCCTTTGGCCAGCCGGCGTAAAAGGCCAGCTGTGTCAGTGCCTCTGTCATCTCTTGCTGTGTGACGCCGTTTTCTCTGGCGTGCTGGATGTGGTAGCGCAGGGAGCTATCCAGAATGCCGCCGGACATCAGTGCGGCCACGGTGATGAGGCTGCGGTCGCGCGGGGAAAGCTGTGCTTCCCGCGACCATACCTCGCCGAACAGAACATCATCATTCAAATGGGCAAACTGCGGGGCAAAGCTGCCCAGGGCCTCATGGCCGGCTGTTTGCTTTTCCATGGATATTTTCCTCCTTTATGTTTTACAGTACAGCGTATTCCTCGTCGGTTACCGGCAGCCCCCAGGCGGTGTGGCAGTCCTCGCCGGGCACCTCCACGGCGATGTGGGAGAACCAGCAGTCCTTTTTGGCTCCGTGCCAGTGGGAAACATTGGCCGGAATGACGATCACCGTGCCGGGGGTCAGGCTGACGGCCGGCTTGCCGGCCTCCTGATACCAGCCCTCGCCGGCCGTGCAGAGCAGGATCTGTCCGCCGCCGGCGGTGGCGTGATGAATGTGCCAGTTGTTCCGGCAGCCCGGTTCAAAGGTCACATTGGCCATGTGCAGTCCGTCCTGCGGCCCGGTCAGCGGATTAAGATAGGACTGGCCGGTAAAGTACGCAGCGTAGGCGGTATTTTCTTCTCCCTTGCCGAAGATGTTTTGCCGGGTAAAGTTCTCGGCAGACGAACAGGTATCCATAGCATTTCCTCCCGATTGACAGTTTTTTTCTTCTGTGTTATGCTGTGCCCGTGCAGCCTCTGTGCGGCGGGCACAGCTTTATTGTACAACCTGGAGTTTGCTCCAAGTCAAGAGGGGAAAATAAAAACTTTTTGTGAACGGGCGCCGTCGGCCGTAGGATGGCGGGAGGAGGGTGCGGATGAGACGGGGAGGGCTTTGGCTGCAGGCGGCCAATCTGCTTACAGCAACCCGGTTGGTTGCAGCGGGGGTGCTGCTGTTTCTGCAGCCGGAATCTGCCGGCTTTTATGCGGCGTACATATATGGCGGGTTAACGGATATGCTGGATGGCTGTCTTGCCCGGCTTTTGGGCAGCCAGAGCCGGTTTGGCGCCTGGCTGGACAGCCTGGCGGATATTGCTTTTGTGGCGGTGTGCGCTGTACGGCAGCTGCCCCGGCTGACCATTCCGTGCTGGGTATGGATATTGGGCGGTGTGATTGCTGCGGTGCGAGCAGAGAACTTTTTCTGCAGCTGTCGGCAGGGGCAGCCGCGCTTTCTGCATACGGCGGCTAATAGGGCTGCCGGTCTGCTGCTGTTTTTGCTGCCGCTGACCAGGCCTTTTCTGCCGCTGGAGATCTCCGCAGTGGCTGTTTGCGCGGTGGCCGGCTTTGCTGCCCTGCAGGAAGGGTACCGTATTCGGGCAAAGCGCCAATGAGCGAAACCTCCCCCGGTGCCAAGGGCGCCGGGGGAGGTTGTGTCATTTTTTGCGGGACTTTGGCTGTGGGGTGAGTTTTTCCAGCAGAGGGATCACGGCCTGCAGCCGGTTGGTATCCTCAATATCCAGAATATAGTGCTCCTTGGCTCCAGGATAGGGGAAACCGCAGTCGGCTCCCGCCATCAGCGGCTGCAGCTGTGGCAGCATTTTGACAAAGACGGTATTATCGCACACCGACAGGATTGGCTTATCCCGCAGGTAGACGATATACTCCCCGAACATCCGGCGGGAGCGGATGGCGCCAAAGGGGGCAAGCTGCTCACAGACAAAGGTGATGTAATCGACAGAGGTGGCCATGGGTCGGAGCTCCTTTCGGTTTTAGATGGTTGGCCGATCCAATTCGGCGGCCTCAAAGCGGCACTGGAAAGCCAGCTGTTCCGGCGTATGGAACCAGTGCTCACCGTTTGGCATGACCGTCCGGCGGCAGCCATTCTCTTGTACAAAGCGATCCAGCACGTGCGGCGGCAGAACAGCATCTTCCCCAGCGCAGAGGATGGCGGTATCGGGGCACAGCGCCCGCACGGGGTGCGCCTGCGCCCAGCGCAGGTATGCGGCCGAGAGGATTTGCCCGGTGGCGGTGGGGATCTCTTCTGCCTGTACCAGCTGTTGCTCGGTCACGCCGGCCTGTGCCATCATGCAGCGGATCATGGCCTCCATATCGGTCAGGGGGGAAACCAGCAGGCAGCGCTCGATCGGCGGCTGGTCGGCGGCGTCGGCAAATGCCAGCAGCGAGAACCAGGCGCCGATGCTGTTGGCGCGCACGGCGATGTGCGGCCAGCGGGTGCGGGCACTGCGCAGCACGGCCTGCAGCTCCGGCAGCACCACCCACGGCAGCAGCCGCGAGGCGTCCCGGCGCTCACCGTGCTCCGGCAGGTCGACGCTGAGCACCTGCCAGCCGCGGGGAATGGCGACGGCCGCAAAGCGTGCCGCTTCCTCTTTGTTTCCGCACTGTCCGTGGATGAATAGAAACACCCGCTCAGTTGCGGCGCCGTAGACGATGGCTGGCATGGGGCCGATCCGGTGGCCTTCGGTTACCGCCGGCAGCAGAAAGCGTGGCCCCTCTTCGCCGGTGATGCCGCAGGGGAAAAAGCCGACCTTTTCCAATACCCGCTGGGAGGCCGCGTTGTCCGGCGTTGTTTCGGCCTCCACAGCGGTCACGCCGGTCTGGCTGAGCGCCCAGTGGCACAGAGCCTCCACCGCCTCGGTGGCGTAGCCTTTGCCGTGGTACGGCGGCAGGAGGCCATAGCCGATCTCCGGCCGGCCGTGCTCCGACAGCCCTTTGAAGCAAAGGTCACCGATGGACTCCCCGGTGGCACGCAGACGGATATCCCAGGCGGTGTACCAGAGCGCCTGCTGCGGCTGCGCAGTGCAGCCGGCCAGCATAGCGGCATAGGCCTCGCTCAGCTCCGGATCCTCTGCGGCATAGCGGTCACGCAGCCCGGCCAGCGCCGTCGCAGGCATCGGCCGGATGGTCAGGCGGGCGGTCTCCAGTTGTTCTGTCATGTTTCAGTTACCTCGTATAATCAGAGTGTTACCGGCACGGTGGTACCGAGATGGAAGCTGTACAGCACCGCCTGCGTTACCGGTAGCCCGAAAAGCGGCTCCAGTGCCTGCCGGTAAAAATACAGCTGCGAACGGTAACGGGCTGCCAGCTCCTGCGGGGAGGAAACGCGGTCGGTCTTATAGTCCAGCAGCACCAGCCCGTCTCCCTCCTGGAAAACGCAATCGGCGATGCCCTGTACCACCACCTGTTCCTCCGTCTCCCCGGTCTCCGGGGCGACGGCCTTAGCCGGCACCTGCACAAAGAAATGGTATTCCCGCCGGCAATCCAGCGAGGCCTTCATGCGGGCGAACAGCGGGTCGGCGAAAAAGCGGCGCAGCTTGTCCAGTGGCAGCACCTCGGCCTGCCGCGCGGTGAGAAATCCGGCGGCGGCCAGCCGCTCGGCCTCGGCGGCCGGATCGGCCGCCGCCTGCGTGAAATCGGCAAACTGCATGAAGGTATGCAGCGCCGTCCCTTTTTGGGCGGCGGTCAGCCCCTCCTGCTGCAGAAATGTCGGGCGTGCGGCGGCGATGTGCTGTCGGCTCATGGCTTCATGTGAAAGCTGCGAGGCGGCCAGCTTGGCCGGCACGGCGGCCAGCGCGGCGTGAGGATAGCGGTAGGCCAGCCGTTCGCGCAGGGCGGCCACAAAGGCGCTGTCTGCTGTGGGGGTGGGGGGAGCGGCTGCCTCGACAGCTTCCGTATCGGCGGAGGGATCAATGAATACCAGCCTGAATGGCTGCGCGGCTGCCAGGGTGGCGGTGTGCTCCGGGTGCTGCCGCAACGCGGCAAAAGAGGGATGCCGCAGCGCAGCCAGCAGAAACCAATCGGCCGGCGCGGCGGCGGACAGCAGTGCCTCCGGCGGTATTTCCCGCGCCGGCGTCAGCTGTTCCTCCAGCCCGGCAAGCTGCCTGCGCAGATCCCGGCTGCTGATCACGCAGCACAGCTTTTCCCGTGCGCGGGTCATAGCCACATACCATACGCGCAGTTCCTCGGCACGGCTGTCCTGCTGCCGGGCGGAGAGCACGGCGGCAAAGGGGAGGGTGCGATGCTTCTCTCCGGCATCCTCATCCCGCAGGCACAGACCGATGCCTGCCTGCTGGTGGAACAGCAGCCGGCGGCGGGTGTCATCGGCGTTCATTTTGCCGCTCAGCCGCGCCAAAAAGACCACCGGGAATTCCAGTCCCTTGGAATTGTGCACGGTCATCAGCCGCACGCCGTCCGGGCGCAGGGCGCTGCCGGCCGGCAGGTCGCGCTTTTGCTCCTGCAGCCGGTCAATATAGCGCACAAAGGCAGATAGTCCGCGGAATTCCCCCTGCTCAAAGCTGCGTGCCAGCCGGTCAAGCTGGTGCAGGTTGGCCACCCGCTGCCGGCCGCCCGGCCGGGCGGCGAACACGGCCAGAAGACCGGTATCCCGGTACAGCCGTTCCAGCAGGCGGTCAACCGGCAGCGTGACTGCCAGTGTGCGCGCCCGCCGCAGCAGCTGCAGCAGCCGGCCGCAGCGGGCTTGCAGGGCGTCCGGCTCTCCTGGCTGCGGGGTTCCGTCAGCCTTGGCCTGCAGGGCGGCAAACAGGCTCAGCTCCTTGCCGCCGTCCAGGCGGATGCGGGCACAGTCGTCTGCTGTGAAGCCGCCCAGCGGGGAGAGCAGCAGGGCGGTCAGCTCGACCTCCCGCAGGGGGTTGTCGATCACCCGCAGCAGCGAGAGCGCCGTGGCGATCTCCGGGGTGGTGAGAAAAGCGCTGCTGCTGTCGGCGCCGACCGGGATTCCCATGAGGCCAAGCTCCCGGATAAAGATATTGGCCTTGGTGCGGGCGCGCAGCAGAATGCCAATATCGCCGTAGCGCAGCGGGCGTTCGCCGTCCTCGCCCTTAATGGTCATGGTGTCCATCAGTTCGCGGATGCGTCGGCCAATGGCACGGGCCTCGGCCACGGCCGGCTCCGGCACATCGCCGGCAGCGGATGCCTCATCCAGCAGCAGCCACTCGGTTTCCCGGCCTTCGGCCGGTGGGTAGTCCGCCGAGCAGACCAGGGCCTCCCGTTCGTCGTATTCTACCCCGCCGAGGGAGCGGTGCATCAGCTGGCGGAATAGGAAATTGACCGTATCGGTTACGGTTTCCCGGCTGCGGAAATTATTGCCCAGCGTGATGGCAGAAGGAAAGGCGGGGTGCACGGCATCGTATTCCGTATAGTGATCGCGGCGGGCGGTGAAAATGGTGGGCATTGCCTGCCGGAAGCCATAGATGCTTTGTTTGACATCTCCCACCATGAACAGATTGCTTTCCTGCCGGGAAAGTGCTCGGAACAGCGCGTCCTGCGCGGCATTGGTGTCCTGGTATTCATCCACCATGATCTCGGCAAAACGGCCGGAAAGCTCCTCAGCCAGCGGGGTGGGACGGCCGCTTTCGCCGTCCAGCAGCAGGCGCAGGCTTTCGTGTTCCAGATCGTTATAGTCCAGCAATTTTTTCTGCCGCTTGCGGTGAGTAAATTCCTCGGTATAGCGGGTCACAAGCCCGCCCAGCGCGTCCACGACCGGCGCCATGGCGGCCAGATCCGCCCGGCACTCCGCCTCGCTGCCGCAGAAAAGCTTTTTGGCCCGTTCCAGCTTTTTCTTTATGCGGTCCCGCAGTGCCTTGATCTGCTCTTTGTCCTCGATCACGGCGGCGTCCTTGCTGCGTACCGGCGGCAGCCGGGTCAGCGAGGCGGCGCACACGGCCTGTTGCAGGGCATCATAGCCGGTGTCAGCAGCGGCAAGGGCCGATAGATTTTGCGCAGCCTTGGCGTCCACAGCCAGGGCGTCGGCATAGGCTTCCAGACCGTCGCGGGCGGCAAGGGCGCAGCACCGGTCGGCAAGCTGGCAGCAGCCCTCCAGAATGTATTGCAGCTCCTGCCGCAGCGGCGGCATCCAGCGGGTATTCTCCAGCGGCTGCACCGCAGTGTAGGCATCCAGCTGCTCCCGTAGCCACGCCTGCGGAAAGGGCTGTGCCTGCATGAATTCGTATGCCTCCAGCACGGCGCTCCGCAGCCCGTCATCGCTGCGCCCGCCGCCCAGCTGGGCGGCCAGTGCCAGAAAGGCGGGATCCTGCTCACGGTAACTTTGCTCCAGCACCGTATCCAGTGCCTCGCTGCTTAGCAGTGCGGTCTCGGCCTCTTCGGCCACGCGGAAGCGTGGCGGTAGACCGATTGCGCCGGCCTGCTCCCGCAGCAGCGCGGCGCAGAAGCCGTGCACGGTGGAGATATGGGCGCGCGGCAATAGCATCTGCTGCCGCTGATACAGGGTATTGGCGGGGTCATCGGCCATTTTGGCCGCCAGGGCAGCCGAAAGCCGCTGCTGCATTTCGGCGGCGGCAGCGCGGGTAAAGGTGACAATCAGTAGGCGGTCCACATCCACCGGATCGGCGGGATCGGTGATGCGGCGGATGACCCGCTCCACCAGCACGGCGGTCTTGCCGGAGCCGGCGGCGGCGGAGATCAGCAGGGTGCCGCCGCGGGCCTCAATGCTCTGCTTCTGCCGTTCTGTCCATCGGCGCTCAGCCATTTTCCGTCACCTCCTGTGTGTCCTCTGCGGCTTCCAGTTCCTCCAGCACCGCCGCCATGCTGCGGCTGCACAGCGGCCGGGCGGGATCCTCGTCCTCCCGGCAGCAGACCACCCGATAGTCACAGTAGCGGCAGGGGTCGTGGTTTTCATTGATAAGTGGCAGCGCGGCGATATCGCCGGCAGCCAGCTGCTCCGCCATGTTCCTAAGCAGCTGCTCCACCACCCCGCGCAGCAGGGCAAACTGCCGGGGGGTGATTACATTGCCCTTCGGGGCGCCGGCCTTATCCAGCTTGGCGGGGATAAAAACGCTTTCTGCGTGCTCCTCCATCGCATGGATAACCGCTGGGTCGTCCAGCACCAGGCCGCTCATGCACATGGATCGCAGGCGTGCCTGCCGGGCATCCGGGGTGCTGCGTTCCACCACCGTATCGGACAGCGGGTGGTACAGCACACCGGCCGGGTGCAGCTGGCCGCTCCCCTCCAGATACCGCCGGCTGTTATCGCAGATAATGAACAGGTACAGCAGCATCTGTGTGTTCAGCCCGGCGGTCAGCTCACTCAGATCAAAGGTCTTGCTGCCGGTCTTATAGTCCACCACCCGTACAAACGCCTGGCCGTCAAAACGGATGTACAGATCCACCCGATCCACCTTGCCGGTTAGCCGCAGCTGGCCGCCGGAATAGGGCAGGCGCACGGAAAGCACACCGTCCCGTCCGCTGTCGGGGTCGGGCAGGATGCTCAGCTCGTAATCACGGGGGGTGAACAGGCTTTGCCGCAATTCCATGATGGTGTGCCACAGCATGTTGCAGGCTGCGCGCTCGGTCAGCTGCAGCTGGTACAGGAAGCGGCCGGAGCGGTGTTCGCTGCCACCCATCTGCTCCTCCACAAAGGCGGTGACCACCCGGTGTACATCGCCGCGCAGCCGGGTCATCAGCTCTGCCTGCAGGGCGTTTTCGGCGGCAGCCTTCTCCGCCTCGCTGCGGCCGGCCATGGCCTCGTCATCGGCTTTCAGGCGGGCGATCAGCCCCCCCTCACCGCCGCAGCCGACATACTCCGGCAGCAGCGTTTCCATCACATAGTGCACCACCGTGCCGAAGGCGGCAGCATCCACCCGCGCCGGGCGGCGTGGCTGGATGTGCAGGCCATAGCGGCAGAAATAGGCAAAATGGCAGTCGTAGAATTTTTCCGTCTGGCTGGCGGACAGGCACATATCGCTGCCGAACAGTTCGGCGGTAATGCCCGGCTGCTCCAACCGGAATGGCGCCTGTCCGGCGCTGCGCTGCACAGCAGCCAGCCGTCCGGCGAAGGCCGGCTGGCCGGCCAGCACCGCCTGCAGACCGGCGTGCAGGGTGTTCGGGCAGGCGGCTGTCTCGGCCAGCCGCTGAAAGGCCTCCTCGGCCGATTCGATATCGCTGCCATCCGGGGCGGCTGCCATGCCGCGCGTGTGTGCGGGCAGAATACGGCGGATCTGCTCCACTAACGGCGAGGGAGCGGCATCGCCGCCGGTCAGGTAGGTTACGGTCAGCCGCTCGCTTGGGGCCGCGACCGCCGCGTAGGCATAGTACCGTTCCTCGATGCAGCGGCTCAGGGTATCGCCGGAAAGGCACACCCCCTGCTGCTCCCACAGACGGCGGTCGTCCTCACTGAGCAGGCCGCCCTCCTCCGGGTAGGCGGGAAATACGCCTTCGTTTGCGCCGAGGATAAACACGGCGCGCGGATTGGTGTACCGGATGCGGTCGGCGCTGCCGATCGTAACGGCGTCCAGCCCCTGCGGAATTTGTCCCATGTCAATCATCTGCACCAGCATACCGAACAGCTCCTCCAGCCGGGCGGCCGGCATGGGCTGATCGCCCAGCACATCCGCAAAGCGATCCAGTATACCGATCAGCTCGTCCCACAGGCGGGCGGCATGGGCGGCCAGCAGTGGCTCTGCCAGTTCCTCCAGCCGGGCGGTTTGCCGGGCGATGCGCTCCGGCAGTGCCTCGTCCGCCGTGAGATAGCGGTACAGTGCCATGGCAAACTGTCGCCCGTTCAGTGTGCCGCGCAGCGCCTGCCGCAGCGTCGTCAGCGGGGCGATCAGCCCCTCCCGCCAGGTGTTCAGCAGGCTCAGCTCCCGGCCGGTCTGCGCGGTGACACCGGCGGTCAGGCCAGCCGGATTTTCGGTAAAGGGGCTTGTCCAATCGTCCCCCTCGATGCCCCACAGGTACACATAGTTTTCCAGCCGGGCAGTTTCCACGGGGGAGAGCGGGGTCAGGTCGGTCTTCAGCAGGCGCAGCAGCTCCTCGGTACGCCAGCCGCCCACTGCCAGCCGTAGGGCGCTGCGTACATAGACCACCAGCGGTTCGCACAGCAGCTCCTGTCGGGCGTCGGTGAAACAGGGGATTTCCTCCTGTGCCAGCGCGTCCTCCAATAGCCCCTGGTATTCTGTCAGATTGCGGGCAACCACGGTGATCTCCCGGCAGCGGTAGCCCTCCTGCCGCAGCAGCCGGCGGATGCTGCGGGCCACATAGGCACACGCTTCATAGGTGTCGGTGCAGGGGGTCACCGTAACGGCCTCTGCCGGCCGGTCGTATACCGCCGGCGAGGGGGCGTACAGCCCGGCCTCCAGCGCGGCCAGGGCACCGGTGCTGCGGCGGTTTTCGGTCAGCAGTTCTATTTGCCAGGTCAGTCCATGCGGTTCGGCCAGGCGGCAGAGCTGCTGTACCGTATCGGTCACGGGGGAAAACAGGGTGTATTCCCGTGCGGTGTCGGTGTGGGAATGCAGGCAGCGGCCGGGGGTATCGCTGCCAAGGGCGATGGTCAGCTCCGCCACCCGCGGCAGCAGCCGTTCCAGCACCCGCAGCTCCTGTGCGGTGAAGCCCTTGAAGCCATCCACCAGCACGGTGGCGCCATCCGGCAGGCGGCTGTCCGGCAGTCTATCGGCCAGCCGGGTCAGCGCGTCTGCGCCATCCCCGATGGAGGATCCGTCATAGGCGGCGAAGATGCGGTAGAGATCCCGTGTGCGCTGCGGCAGGCTGCTGGCGCCGGCGGCGGCGGTCAGCGTCTCGCTGAGTTTCTCCAGCTCCTCCACCGGTACGGCGCACTGGCGCAGCTCCTCCCGCAGTGCCACAAGCTGCTGCACATAGGCGGCGTCGGTGATCTGCCGGGGGCTGACCCCCAGCAGCGGTTCGCCGCAGTCGGCCGCCACCGCGGCGGCCCGTTCCAGCGCCTGGCTCATGCGCAGCGCCTGCGTGCCCTCATCCGGTGCGGCGCCGCACAGGCCGCCGACCTCCCGGAATACGGTGTCTGCCAGCCGGGTAAAGCTGAGTACCTGCACTCCGGCTGCGCGCCTGATGCCAAGGCGCTGCAGCAGTGCCCGCTCGTTTTCGAAAGAGCTTTGCTCCGGCACCAGCAAAAAAAGCTTTTCCTGCCCGGCGGCGGTCAGCGCCTCCAGCCGGTCGGCGATCCAGTGGCTTTTTCCGCTGCCGGAACGGCCGATCAGCAGTCGCAGCATTCCGGTCACATCCTTTCCTTTGGTTCATTACGCCCATTATACAATATCGGTGGGCAAAAATGAAGTCTTTTTTCATTTTACGGCAGCGGATGGGATTTTTTCGGTACATCCGGCAGATACTAACCGAAAAATGCAGAAGGGAAGATCGGAATGGATTGGTTGAAGATACTTTTGGTGGCGCCGCTCTCGTATGTGGCGCTGCTGCTGATCACCAAGCTGATCGGATACCGGCAGATTTCACAGCTGAGCATATTTGATTATGTCAATGGCATCACCATCGGCTCTATCGCGGCGGAGATGGCCACCGAGCTGGAGGAGCCGCACAAGCCTCTGCTGGCTATGGTAGTGTACGGCCTGCTGGTGCTGCTGACCTCCGTGATCACCTCCCACTCGCTCAAGGCGCGCCGCTGGCTGACCGGCCGTACGCTGGTGCTGCTGGAAAACGGCAAGCTCTACCGTGAAAATCTGAAAAAGGCCAAGCTGGATATCAACGAATTCCTGACCCAGTGCCGGGACAGCGGCTATTTTGATCTGAATGAAATCCAGCTGGCGCTGCTGGAGACCACCGGTAAGGTCAGCTTTCTGCCCAAGAGCCAGCAGCGCCCGGCCACCCCGCAGGATATGGGTGTGACGGTGCAGCAGACGCTGCCGCAGATCAATGTGGTGCTGGATGGCCATGTGCTGGCGGATAATCTGCAGTACCTCGGCTATGACGAAACCTGGCTGGACCGGCAGCTGAAAGCGCAGAACACAACGGTGGGGGATTGCTTTCTGGTGACCTGTGACCGCGAGGGGACGCTGGGGGTCTATCCCATGAATACCACCCCCATGACGCGGGATCTGTTCCTGTGACCGACCGATGATCGGCACACGGCCGGCAGATAGCCGACGGAAAATGTGTGTAGAATTGTGCTATTGCAATAGTTTTGTGCCTTGACGCTCCTTTTGCCGCATGGTATCATGCAGATAACGCTGTTGATACTGTTGGCCGGGGAGGAAACGCCATGAAGGATCCAAAAATTCTTGCTATGCTGCAGCGCATGACGCTGCGGGAGAAAATCTACCAGACCATCTGCCACCATGCGGACGAAAGCTTCTATCAGAGTGATCCGCAGGCGCTGCGCCGCTATGCGCAGGAAAAGCCCTACGGCGCCTTCTTCGTGGGTGAGGAGATTATCGGCAATGCCCCGGTGGAGGGGGAGCAGGTGCAGGCAGCCATCCGGGAATATCGGCAGGTGGCAGCGATCCCGCCGCTGTTTTCGGCGGATGTGGAATTTGGCTGCGGCTATATGTTCCGGGATAAGAGCCGCTGCGGCAGCTATCCGTGGCAGATGACCCTCGGGGCAACCGGCAGTGTCGCTCTCGCCTATGAATATGGCAAGTATACGGCACTGGACGCACGGGATATCGGGGTCAACTGGGCGTTTGCACCGGTGTGCGATATCAACTACAATTAT
>ENA-UOOA01005501-UOOA01005501.1-human-gut-metagenome-genome-assembly--contig:-P61old-NODE-5501-length-13139-cov-8.817411_pt1 | contig 13139 bp, 6 predicted proteins | sample MGYA00242467_ERZ724014 | MGnify/ENA metagenome assembly ERZ724014
GCCCGGGGATCACAAAACTACGCACGGCGCTGCCGGACCCGCGGCACCGAAAGCGATGGCTGCCGGCCGGGCGAAAATTCCGCCCGGCCGGGGGATGTCAGGGGTTAAATCTTCCCCACATCCAGCTCCTCATCATCACGATTGGGATCAAAAGGACCACTTGTGCTGATCACGTCGATCTGTTCGAAACGACGGATCTGCAGTTCAGGGTCATTGTACATTTTCTTATTCATACTTGCATTCCTCCGTTTCGTATTATTAGACCAGATCTTTGTCAAGCGTCACGCCGTTAACAGACTCATACTGCTCCACAGCCGCATTCCAGGACACCGTCGACAGCTTACCATAGAAGGTCACTTCTTCGCCGTCCATATCCACAGTGACATAGGGGCGGAAGTTGTACTTCGTGTCAGCCGTCGTGCTGGAAAAGCCCTTCAGCAGCAGGCTATAGGTGATGAAGTCCTTGATGCCATCATTATCCTTGTCGAAATCCTCCCAGCAAACCGTTGCGGGACTCTTCGCCGTGGAAATCTTGATGCAATGCTCGCCCTCTTTGCTGAACAGCGACAGATTCGTCTGGCTCTCATTGGCCAGGATGATGCCGCGCTGCTTCACCGTGTAGGTCACGCCATTGATGGTCGCCTTGTCATACTGACCGTCGGCGATCTTGTAGCCGCCCAGCAGACGCAGTGCGCCGTGCTGGCCGTCATAACGGGCATCGTTGTCGTTGACATACAGGGCCACATTGCCGCTGAACTCCTCGAGAGCGCCCAGCTCCTGCACTTTGGTGTCGTCCACATAGACCGCCTCGGTGGCGCCGGCCTCACCGTTCACTGCCGTGTTGGCAAAGGCCAGTGCAAGATACTGGCAGGTTTTACCGCCGCTGGTTCTCGTGGGAACAGCCCCCGCCAGCGTCACCTGCGTCCATGTATTGGCCGCGAGAGCAACCTGCTTGGTGGCTATCGTCTCATTGGGATCCACCAACCAGCTGCCAGCGCTTCCAGCCGTATACAGCTGCACCCCAACCGTCGTCTCGGTGGCGGAATAGAGCCAGGCCGACACAAGGTAGGTATTGCCGGGCGTAACCTTCCGAATGGTTGCATCCGCATTGTACAGAGCCGTAATGCAATCGCTGAAGGAATTATACGCCCACTGCTCTTCCCCATTCTTAGTGTAATGGAGCGACACCTTTGCCGTGTGGCCAACGCCGCCAAGGCCGAAGGAGTGGTTCATGACCTCTTCCGTCACCTCACGGCCATTGCCGGTACCGGCCAGCTGACCGGTTACACCCTCATTATGGCCGTATTTGTCTGCCGGTATTTTCTCATAGGTATGCACATCCGCCAGCGTATCGGTCTCGACAATCTGGATATCGTCGATGTACAGGGTGTTGGTCCAACCATTCGGCCCAACGCCTGCAGCGGAGACATTATCGGTATAGCCGAGCACCAGGCAGTTCTCTGCCGCATCATTGTGGGCAGTCAGGTTGGCAATGGTCACCGTGTACTGCGTCCACTCGGTGGGCAGATTATTGGAAAGCTGTGCATTGCTGACGCCGTTATCGCTGGAGAGGATGCCGCTGCTAACATTGCTCAGCGACTGCATGGTGTGCACTGCTTTGTGCGCATCGCCCCAGCCGTCATTATTGCTGATTTGGTCATTCAAAGTGGCCTTATCGTAGGTTGCCAAATAGAACTTGAAGTTCTCCTTGCAGCCATTCGGCTCAGCCTTGGCCGATTTGGCCCAGAGAGAAACCGTGTAGCTCTTACCGGGGGTCACATCGCCCAGCAGCAGACGCGGACGGGTGCGCTGGCCGTTTTCGGCCGGCACAACCTGGCGGACAAGAGAGGTGCCACCCGCAAAGGTATGGTTCTCTTCTGTGCTCAGCTCCAGCGGGAATTTGCTGTTGAAGGTCAAATCGTCGACAGAGGCGGTCTCGAAGCTCTGCAGGCCGTCGATCTCCGCAACCGTGCCGACCTTATTCCAGTGGGCATAGACATCAATGTCGCCTGTAACCGTTTCAATCTTCGTACCGGCCTCGGCATCATCATACCAGCCCAGGAACTCCCAGCCGGGACGCACCGGATCCGTCACGGTAATCGCCGTGTTCTCTTCATACGCTGCCGTTGCGCCACCGGTCAGGGTACCGCCGTTTGCATGGAAGGTTACGGTATACCAGGTGCCCTGCGGCTCATCCCAATGGGCATACAGGGTAGTATCGGCATCCGGGAACGCCGTTACCTGGTCGCCACCCTCGGCCTCCGTGAACCAGCCCAGGAAGGTGTAGCCGCCCCCACGGGTGAGAACGGTAGAAATCGGCATACCGGAGAGACCCTTTTCGGTCGTTGCCGCGGCCCCTGTATAGTTGGGGTCCAGCGTCACCGTAACAAGATCGCTCTCCGCAAAAGTATAATACTCGAAATCATCCAGCCACACTTCTGTGCCTGCGCTCTGGGTATTATCGCTTGTCTTCAGCACGACATGCAGGCCAGCCATGTCTGTGACGAGATTCGTATTCTGAATGATCAGGTCGGCCTTCATCCATTCATCCGTTTTGGTCGTGGTTTTTAACTGCACCGTCCCAAGAACACTCGGGGGGTTGTTGACAACACGAGACCAATCTATACTGCCCGCAATAAGCAGAATATCGGCGTCAACCGGCATGTTCACAACCTTGTACCAGAACACCACACGGTAATAGGTACCCTTTGCCAAGCACTGTTTGGTGGTACCGATACCCAAACGGCCGGCCGGCATTTTCAGGTAGTCGTCTCTGGCATCGGTTAGCGTGTCGCCATTCTGGATATACTTGGCCACGGCCACGCCAGTACCACTATGAGCTCGTTTACGGAACTAACCTGCTTCATAGAATACTCATTTGCTACTTTGTTGTTGCTGCTGCTGGTGGCTTCTCCCCAAGCACGATTCGTATTCGTCGAGGCAGACTCAAGGTCCCAGGAGCCCAGCGATGTGACTGCCGCCGAGGCAGGGGCGAAGACCATGCAGCTGACCAGCATGACAACCGAGCATGCGACTGCCATGAGCTTTTTGCCATAGGAATGGATCTTCATTTGTCATTTTTCCTCCTTAAATTAAAATGGGGGCATTGCGTGGGTTTGCGCTCTTTCCGGAGGCGGCAGAGCCGCGCGGCCGGGTGTCCATACCGGCCGACGCTCCGGGGGGTGGAGAGCCTCCGGCCGCCGGGTGTCCATGCCGGTGGCGCTGTGGCGGCTCTCCGCTGTTTTTTCTGCTGCCGGTTGTCCGGGCCGGCCGCAGAAAGGGGGGTATAACCAGGCACGGGAGCAGACTGCCCCCGCTGCCAATTGTTCAATTATCCGTGCAATGGGAAACCGAAAAGCGCCCGTGCAAGGGGGATCGGCGGCACACCCCTGCCAAAAACGAGCCGCCGGAAAAACGCCAAAAGGCCGCCCATTTGCCCAGATAATTTCACCCTCATTATAGCACAATAAGAAAATGTGTCAAGCTGTTAAAAACTTTTTGGTAAGAATGCCAAACAAGAAATTTTTTGAAAAAAGCGCAGTCATTTTTTGGTAGATGTGGCTTTCCACCTCAGGCGGACGCTGCTTTCCACAGCATCCGCCGTGCCCCGGCAGCGGAAAGAGCCGCCGCCGAAGTCCCCTCCGCATGCGCGCGGCGCCGACGGGCGCGGATGGTGCGGGCGAGTGCAGGTGGGCACGGACGGGTAGATCGGACGGCGCCGGCGGGCGCGGAGCCGGTGGTAGTTCACCTGCCAAACCTGCCGAGCAGTGTGGGGGGAACCGGCGGTGCAGGGGTACGGGCAGTGCGGATGGTGCGGGCTCTCCCCCGCCGGGCGGCGGGGGTCTTCCTCTGCCGGATCGGCACATGACTGCACGGAAAAGGAAAAGCCCCCGGCGGAAAAACCGCCGGGGGCTTTTTTCTGGAAATACGTGTCTGCCGGGTGCAGGATGTTACCGCACACCCCAGCCATAGCGCACCAGGAACAGGCTCTGATTGCGCGTTTTCACGTTTTCATTGGAGGTCTGGTAGAGACGGCAGTAATCCACCAGCTGCACCTCATAGAACTGCTCAACCGTCGTCATGAAGCCGGTGCCGCCGTTGTTAACGCCGTTCTTGGCATCCACCAGATAATCGAACGGATCGAAGCCAACAGAATATCTCTGCGTACCGACACCGTTCGCATACTTCACCGTGGTCGCCGTGCGCATAGAATCGAAGATGCTGCCGGAGATGTCGACATAGCAGTACGATTTACCATCCAGGATGAAATCGAAGGTATCCGCCGTCCAGCGAATGGCGAAATTGTGGAAGGTATCGTAGAAGTGCTCACCGGCGGCGGGGCTGACCGTTACGCGTTCCATATCGCCGCTGCCATTGTGGTCTCTGTGGCCGCCGTTCTCCGCGCTCTCCCAGGTGTGCAGGTTCGGCTTGGCATAGTCGCCGCCGAAGTTCTCGTACACGTCGATCTCGTTGGTGCTCTTATAGCCCGGAGCGCCACCGGCCGCCCAGATAGCGGAGCAGGCACCAAAGCGGGTACCGGCCACAATGCGGCTCTCCCAGATGCCGTAGCGGAAGCCCCAGGTGTACTGGCCGATCACACGGCCAGCATCGTAGCCATAGGGCTCCTTCTTGGTGATCTCAAAGAGGTAACCGTTGCCGGCTGCATCCTCCTGCACCCACCAGTTATCGCCGTACACGCCGGGACGGCGCTGCAGATCCCACTTGCTGCCGTTATCGCCATTCATGGGGTTGACCGCGGTCACACCGTCGCGCTCGGTCAGCTTCTGATCAGCGCTGGTGATCTGGGTCGGGCCACAGGTGGTATCATTGGTGGAAATGTTCCACTTTTTGCGGATAGCCGCCTCGGTTTCGGCATGGTTATCATCCACAAGGTCAAATTCCTCGTTAAAGATCAGGCCATAGCCGTCGCTGAGGGTGTACTTCACATTGTCCGTGGTCACTTCATTCTTGTAGTCATCCACCAGCTTGATCTGGCTCTGGTAATCGCCACTCATGAAGTACCCATCGTTGATGCTCTTGCGGTTTGCATAGTCCGCAATGAAGGCCTGAACGCCGGCGTTGATCGCCGTAGCCGTGCCGCCATTGAGCACCAGGTGCCCGCCGGTGACCTTAACCTCGTAATAGCCATCGCCCTTGCCATGGATCAGGCCGTCGGTATCAATGCGGTCGCTCACGATTCCATTCGTATAGGAATCCACGATATCCTGGCGGTAGGTCGCATAGGCGGTCGGGTTGTCGCTGACATCCATCTTGACACTGCCGTTCAGCGGGCCAACCTCAATGATGGCCTTGTTGTTGTAGTAGCCGTTGCTTACCTGGGTGTCCGTGATGCTCACGATGTCCAGGTTGTAGCCGGCCTTTTCGCGGGCGAAGGTCTGCAGATCCTCGGCCGCCAGCGTGGCGATGTACGAAGGATACTTCTCCATCACGATGGTGTATTCGCCAAGGTTTCTGCCATTGAGCAAATAGGTATCGTGCGCCGGACGGTTAAGATACTCAAAGTTTGCCGGGATCTTCGCCTCCGGCGCATTCAGCACATTCGCCATCAGGTAGTTCACGGCGTTCTGCAGGGCAATATTGTTGGCACCGATGACATACAGCTTCGTGCCCTCGCGCTTGATGAGGTAATCATCGCCGCTATCCTTGCGGTAGCTGCGCAGCTCATTATACAGCTCCTCCGAACGCGGGCGCGCCTTGCACGGGCCGATGATCATCTCGTACTTAACCTCATCATCCGTCGGCTTGGCAATATCCGCGTCGCCGGTGATGTTGGTATTGAGCAGCTGTTCGTACATTACACGGCGCATCTTCACAATGGTGTCATTGGTTGAATCGCAGACCAGTGTGTAGACCAGCTTGAAGTTGGCATTGATATTGATCGAGCCATCGGCATTGACAATATCGCTCTCGGCAACGCCCTCCGAGGTGTTGCCATCCACCGGCACCTTGGTGATCTTCTTCACCGTGGACCAGAATTTGCTCTCGTCCAGCTCGGGCTTGGAGACATCCTCGTCCTTATTGGCCTGCGCCTCCAGCTTGAGGGTGAAGAACAGCTTATCGCCGGCCGTCACCTCCAGGCTGTCCAGCTGCGGATACTCCAGAGAGGTCACCGCCTGGCCGTCCTCGGCCGCGGTGGCGTTCTGCAGGGTGCCGCTCCAGATCTGCTTGTTGTTCAGGCGGATGGTCAGGGCCGCGCTGCGCGCGGTGCCATCCTCCGCGAGGAAGCCGGTCTTGACGCCGGCAACCTCTTTGATGGCGGTGATGGTGCCACTCGGCAGGCCAAGCAGGCCATCCTGTGTCACAGTGTAGCACAGAGCCTCTTCCTCGGACCCGGTGGCGGAGAGTAGCAGGCCCACATCCGGCACAGACTCCCCATTGTAGGTGGTCAGCGCCAGGCTGCTGCTGGTATAGCGGCTCAGCGAGATGTCGCCATCCTCATTGAAGGAGTAGGCTGCGGTCTTTTTCACCGTGGAGCCGGTGCCGCTCTGCCATTTACCCATATCGTAGATAGCACGCTGCTTCCAGCCGGTCTGGGTCGCATAGACCCAGGACCAGGCGGTGTCATTGCCAAGGGCGGTGAGAGAATCCTTCTCATTATCCGCCTTCATGGCGCCGTTAACATCGTTAAAAGCCACAACGGAGGTATTGTCGTCGTAGATCAGGATGGGGTTCATCGCCACAACAAGCTGAGGCTTGTTGGTGGTGTTGGTGGGATCCTTTGTATCGCCGCCGGGGGTAACATTCTTACAGCCGGCAAAGCAGGTCACCAGCATCGCCAGCACAGCGGCGATCGCTAAAATGCGTTTTTTCATGCTCACTTACCTCCTTACACCTTTTTCTTCTTCAGGAGGACGAGCGCCAGGCCGGCGCCGCCGCCTACAACGGCCACAGCCGCTACCACGATGACGATGATCAGCCAGGTGGCCATGCCGTCCGTCTGCCCGTCATCCTTGTTCTTGTCGGGCTTCGGCTTGGCGCTGACCGGGTCGGCGCCCTCCACTTCGGGACGGTCGCCAGCCTCCAGGGTGGGATCCTCCACATCGTCGCCGATCCAGTTCTTCACCCACTCAATCACATCGCGGTACTTGATCTCTTCCTCATGGTCGGTATCCTCGCTCGGCTTGTTCTCTTCCCACTTCTTCCAGCCGGTGTAGAGGTCGACCACATCCCCTTCTTTCCCCTTGATCGTATCCGTCGTCAGGTCGAACAGGGTGCTTTCTTCACAGGAGGGGCTGGTGTACCAACCGATCATCTGGTAGCCCTCACGGTAGGGATCGCTCGTCAGCTGCTTGAGAGTGGACAGCTGGGTGTCCGCCATGGCGTCCACCTCAATGATCGTCTCATTGGCCAGATCGGTGCGGGTCATGCCGGGCTGCAGCGCATCCTGCTCCAGGGTGGCGCCGCCGGTGATATGGTAACGCACCTTCAGCTGCTGCGGCTTGGTGAATTCAATATCATCCACATAGAACACCGTGCCGGCATTACCAGTGCTGTTATCCGAGATGCCCATCACCATATACTTGCCGTTCTTGGCGGTGAAGGTCGTCGTCACACGCGTCCAGGTACCGCATTCCACTGTGATGTTGTTTTCGTTGCCGCCGACATCATATTCTGCGCCGCCCTTGTTGTCCAGCGCCTTCGTCGGGTCATCCGTACCACAAATCCAGTAGTTCAGCTTCATAGTACCACTCTGGTTGTAGGAATCGCCGCCGTCCATGTACACCCAGAAGGAAACCAGGTAGTCGCCGCCCTTGATAAACTCCATAAGCTGGCCGTTGGTCGGGTCGACCATCAGGAACTGGTTACGGTTTGTGCCGCCCCAGCTGATGGTTTCCAGACGCAGCGACTGGCTGCTGAGCGGCGCGTGGCTGAAGTTGCCACTTACGGCGCCATTGCCCTTGAGGATGAACTTCAGGTCGCCATGGTTACCGTTGCCATCGCCCACATCGAAGTTTTCGAAATCCTGCACGGTGGCATTGGGATCATAGCCCTTTTCGCGTTTTGCACGCAACATCAGGTCGTCCAGATAGAGAATCTTCTGTGCATCGTCGGCACGGATGCCGAGACGCAGCAGGCCGCCATAGACTGGATTGTCAAAGGAAATCTCCACATTGTTCCAGCCGGCGGTCAGCTGGGCATTTTTGCTCTCGTACAGCTTCGCCGCGGCAATCTGCTCATCCGTGGTGAAAGCCGCCGTCTCATCCGTAGCACATACCCAGTAGCTTGCCGTCATATCCTCCGGTGCATATACCCAGAAGCTGAGCGTATACTTCACTTTTTGTCCAGCTTCGATACGGATACCGGTGCCGGAGCCATTGGTCACATTCAGCTGCGGAATGGTGCTGCCGGTGGAAACCAGCTGCAGGCTGCGCGCGCCGTTGGTCGTGTGGTTCTGATCCAGCACCACCATCGTGCTGCCATCCTGCTGCAGGCTGAGGTCGCTGCCGACCGTGGTACGCTCAAAGCTCTGGATCATCGGATCCATAGAAGCCGTCTTATAGTTGTCAAACTTGACATCATCAATGTAGAGGTCGCCCGTAGCGCCCCACACCGAGAGCATCACATAGCTCTTGGTGTTCGAGCCGGATACCGGGATGCCGCTGTTGCTACCCACCAGCACGGGCGTCCAGGTCTTGCCCCGGAGGGTTATGGTGGTTACGCTGTCGCTGATCTCGTTGATCACGAAAGCCTGCACCGAGCTCGGATCCTCCTTGGGGGAGGCGCCGAAAGCAAAGCTGACCGTCTTGGCCTCGTCATCCGGGTTGTAAACATAGAAGTAGGCCATCTTGCCGTTGGTATCGTTCTTCTTCACGGCAATGTAGCCGCCAAGCGCATTCAGCACGCTGTATGTACGCTCGGCCTTCGCCGTGCCGCTGAGGGTCAGCTTAAGGGAGTTCTGTCCGCCCTCGGTATGGTTGTGGTCGGTGGCCAGGGCAGCGCCCCTGCCGATAACCTCCTCTTTCGCAACCTTTTCATAATCCTGGATCGGATGGGTGGTGGTAAAGGAGGTATCATCCAGATAAACCGCCTCGGTTGCACTGGTGTCCTTATCGACGCCCAGCGCCAGCGCGGTATAATCCTCGCCCATGGGAACGACCGCCTGCAGGTCCACCTTTGTCCACTGGTTCCCCGGCAGGTTTACTTCCTTCTCCGCCAGCTGCGCGGAGGAGGCGCCGAACCAGGCCTCATTCTCTGTTGAGGCCGCGGCACGGGCATAGACCTTTACCGTTGCCGGTGTCTCCGAATAGACCCACGCAGACAGCTCATAGCTGCTGCCGCCCTCCAGCTCGAGGATGGTGCCATCGGCATTGTAGAGCGCGGTGCAGCCGGTAGACTGCTGCGCAAGGTCGATCTTGACCGTATGGCCAGCGCCGCCAAAGCCGAAGGTATGGTTCATGACCTCATAGGTCACCGTGCGGGCGTTCTCGGTGCCGGCCACCGCCTCGGTGCCCAGCGCCTTCGCCTCATAGGTATGCACATCCTGGTCAAGAGTGCTGGTCTCCGCAATCTGGATATCGTCGATATACAGGGTGTTGGTCCAGTTGTCCGGTCCAACGCCCCACGCAGAGACATTATCGGTATAACCGAGCACCAGGCAGTTCTCTGCCGCGCCCTTGTGGGCAGTGACGCTGTCAATGGTCACGGTATACTGCGTCCACTCGGTGGGCAGATCGTTGGAAAGCTGTACATTGCTGATGCCGTTATCGCTGGAGAGGCTGCCGCTGCTGACATTGCTCAGCGGCTGCAGGGTGTGCGTATCCACATTGCCGGTCGGAGACCAGGCTTCTGCACTGATCTTGTCTGCCAAAGTGGATTTATCGTAGGTTCCCAGCCAGAATTTGAAGTCGCCCACGCAGCCGGTCGGCTCAGCCTTGGCCGATTTGGCCCAGAAAGAAATCGTGTAGCTCTTACCGGGGGTCACATCGCCCAGCAGCAGACGGGGACGGGCGCGCTGGCCGTTTTCGCCTCCAGAGACGCTGCGCTTGAGAGAGGTACCACCCGCAAAGGTATGGTTCTCTTCTGTGCTCAGTTCCAGAGGCTTATTTGCATTGAAAGTCAGATCGCTGATAGAGACGTTCTCAAAGCTCTGCAGGCCATCCAGCGGGGAATAGTTGCCCAGCTTCTGCCAGGCAGCCGTCAGCGCGGTGGCCTCTGCCGGTGCCACGGTAACGGTCTCCCCGGCGGCATTCTGCCAGCCAAGGAAATCATAGCCGGAACGCACAGCCTTCTGGGTGATCGTTTCACCTGCAAGATATTCCTCAGTCGGATCGCCGATCAGCGTACCGCCGTTCGCATTAAAGGTCAGCTCATACAGCGGCTCGGCCGGAGCCTGCCAATGGGCATACAGGGTGGTGCTGGCCGCCGGGAACTCCGTTACCTGCTCGCCACCATCCGCCTGAGTAAACCAGCCAAGGAAGGTATACCCGTGCAGGCGGGAGAGCGTAGCGGTGATGGGATCACCGGCCAGGCTCTGCACGGTGGTTGCCGTTGCGCCGGTATAGTTCGGCTCCAGAGTCAAGGTGACAAAATCGTTGTCGCCCAGCTCATAATACTCGAAATCGTCCATCCAGATCTCGGTACCGGCGCCCTTGGTGCCGTCCACGGGCTGCACAGCGATGTGCAGGCCGCAATCGTTGATTTTATTGTTGTTGTCGTTTTTGAAAATCACATCAGCCTTGACCCACTCATCGGTCGCGTCTGTCGTTTTCAAAGTAGCCGCTTCAAAAATCTGCGGGTCAGCCACATTTCTGTTAAAGTCGGAGACTGCCCAGTTACGGCTGGCTACGATTAGATTGATCTTGGTATCCACCGCAATCGACTTGATCTTGTACCAGAAGACCACACGATAGGATTTTCCGTATGTGAGGTTCTGGCTGCCGGTATTGATGGCCAAACGGCCAGCTGCCGTCCGACTGTAATTCGGGTCGGCCTTCGCGGTGCCGTTAGTCTCATACTTGGCCACGGCCACACCGGTGCCGCTGTGGGCACCGTCAACGCCTGTGGCCAGTTTCATGGAATAACCGGATTTCAGGGTGTTATCCGACGGATCGCCGGTGGTCTTCCATGTACGGGAGCTGGTTGGGGCCTCGCAGTCCCAGGTGCCCTTGGCCGAGGCTGCAGACACGCCGGCCACGGCCAGGCAGGAGGCCAACAGCGCCAGCGTCATCAGGATCGCCAGCGCTTTTTTGGCATAGGAAGCTCTGAACATAATGCTTTTTCCTCCTTTGGGTGTTTTTGCGTATAATGGGGGGAAGCGCGGCCGCACCGGCGGCCGAAAAAAAGAAAGGGAAATGCCTGCGGGGAGAACGCACCGGTGCCTGCGGCCAAGAGGCCGCCCGGGGCACCGATCTTCCCCGGATGGGTGAAGAAAAACAGGTAAAAAAGTGCGAAAGAGAAAGCGTCTGCCGGGGCGGGCGCTCTCCAGAGGGACACATGCCTATGTACCGGCTCTGCATGACACAATGCAGAGGATACAGATACAGCGGGAAAGCAGGCGGTCATCCGGCCATGCACAACCGGATGGCTGCCCCCGCCTGTCGGCTTGGCCGGCGGCTCCCCCTGATCGGAGAAACCGCCGGGCTTTTATCCCATTCTTTGATTTTTCTGGCTGTCCAGCTTACTTCGTGAAGTTGGCCACTCTCGCGGTCGCTTCTGCGGCGGCGCTCTTCACGATGTTGTCGGACTTGTTCAGCTCCACAGCCACCTGGTCGGGAGCCGCACGGCGTGCCGCCTGGAAGTTCTCGTTGGCGCCCCAGCTGGTGTTCACCAGTGCCAGAGGCCCGTTGAACATCTCGAAGTACAGCTTGCTGTTCTGGAACAGCACCAGCTGCGTCTCGCGGAAGTACTTCTCCAGCACCTTGTTCGCGAAGATGTCGATGCCGGCACGGCCCTTCGCCGTGTTCTTGTCGTACTTATCCATATCCAGGAAGTACCGCAGGAAGTAGTACGCGCACTCGATGCGATCGCTGTCCGTCACGCCCTTGCAGATGCCGTAGCCACGGTAGCCCAGGGGCATGTACTCCAGCTTCTTGCCATTGTAGGAGGTCGGCAGCGGCACCACGCCGATGTCACTTGCCTTCATATCCTTGAAATAGCCGTTGTACTTCGTGCCGTAGGTACCCGCCATGCAGAGGCCAACCTTGCCGCTGCCGAAGGAGGTGATACCGTAGCCGCCGGCATAGCCGGCCTGCGCAGCCTTCGCCATGTACTTCACCGAGTCCACGATCACTTCGTTCTGCGTGGTGCCGGTGAAGGTGCCAGTCTTGCTGTCGTAGTTGATGAAGCCCGTACCGGACTGGCCAGCAATGGTGATCGACTCCAGAATGGCCGCCTGATCTGCGTACTTGCTCACTTCTTCAATGCACTTGTACATGTTCTCATAGGTCCAATCCCCCTTCTTGTAGTAATCGTCCGGGGTGGTCAGGCCGTTGCTGTTGAAGATCTTCTTGTTGTAATACACCACATAGCCGCCGGTGAACGGGCTGTTGCGGGTGTTCACGAAATACTGCTTGTTGCCCACCTGGGTGGCCTCGCTCACGCGCTCATCCCAGAAGCCATCGTACGGATCAAACGGCTTCGGCAGCGGCTGCACAACCTCCAGCGCCTGCGGGAAGGTATTGTTGCTGGCCGCGATATCCGGCGACTGGCCGGCCGCGATAGCCTGTGCCACCTTCGAGATGAAAGTGCTCTCGTCGTACTGGATGGTGTTGACCTTAATGCCGGTCTCTTTCTCAAACTGCTTGATCAGCTTCTGATACCGGTCGGCCAGTGCCTCGCCCCAGTCAGCAAACTTGACGGTCTTGCCCTTCAGCTTGGTCGGGATGCTCTCGAAAATCTTTTCGTTGTCCGTCATCTGCACGTGGGAAGTGTCATAGCTGACATAGCTCTGGTTCCCGGAGGTTTGGCCGTTCGAGCCGCTCGGGCGGCTGCTGCCGCTGGTGTTGATGCCGTCGCCGTCATAGACATAGTCGCTGGCATCAGCAAAGCCGTCGTCATCCGACTCCGCCACCGGATCGCTGGTCACTTTCTCTTTGCCGCAGCCGGCAAACAGTGTCAGCGCCATTACCAGTACCAGGCCCAATGCCAGCACTTTCATCATGGTTCCTTTTTTCATGTGG
>ENA-UOOA01005513-UOOA01005513.1-human-gut-metagenome-genome-assembly--contig:-P61old-NODE-5513-length-13110-cov-15.380314_pt1 | contig 13110 bp, 10 predicted proteins | sample MGYA00242467_ERZ724014 | MGnify/ENA metagenome assembly ERZ724014
GACACCGCAGGGCGTCCATCGCGCGCTCCAGCACGCTGTCCAGCTCCCAGCCGTTCACCTGATCGATCTGCTCGTACAGCTCGCCCTGACGCTCGATGAGCTTGGCCATCGTGTCGTCGTCCATCGGCTCGCAGAGCTTCATGTTTATCTCCTCGTACTCCTTGAGCAGGGCCACCGTCGCGGCGCAGCCCTCTTCGACCACCTCCCTGACGGTCTTCGAGTCGTCGAGCTTAGGCTCCTGTTCCAGATAGCCCACCGTGTAACCCGGCGAAAAGACCACTTCGCCCTGAAAGTTCTTGTCGATGCCCGCGATGATCTTCATCAGCGTCGATTTACCCGAACCGTTCAGACCGATGATGCCGATCTTGGCTCCGTAAAAGAATGAGAGGTAGATGTTGTTAAGGACCTTTTTCTGATTGGTGAACGTCTTCGAAACGCCTACCATCGAAAAGATGATTTTTTCGTCTGCCATATTATATGCGTTATTGTTCGTTGTTCCGATTTTCCTATCCGGCAAAGATAATAAAGATTCCGCAATCTTCCGACACGAAACGACAAATTAGGGCCGGGAACCGCGCACCTTCCCGACCGAGAGAGAGCCGGCTTCCCGGCAGGGACTCCCTGCGCCGCAAAAAAAGGCGGCCCTGCACCGTTCCGATACAGGGCCGCCAGCTTGCGAACTCCGTCAATAGTTCTCTTTCTTCGGCTCGAAGTAGGCCTGCGGATGCTTGCAGGCGGGGCAGAGCTTGGGAGCCTCTTCGGCTTCGATGACGAAACCGCAGTTGCGGCACTGCCACCAGATCTTGCCGTCGCGCTTGAAGAAGTTGCCGTCCGTCAGGCGGCTCAGCAGCTTGAGGTAGCGGCGCTCGTGCTCGGCCTCGACGGTCGAGATCATCTTGAAGGCCGTGGCGATTTCGATGAAGCCCTCTTCCTCGGCCACCTTGGCGAACTCACGGTAGAGAACATCCCACTCCTCCTTTTCGCCGTGAGCGGCAGCCAGCAGGTTCTCGGCAGTGGTTCCGATCGGACCGGTGGGGTAGCTGGCCGTGATCTCCACGTCGCCGCCCTCAAGGAACTTGAAGAAACGCTCGGCGTGCTCCTTCTCCTGTTCGGCCGTCTCGGCGAACACGCCTGCGATCTGCTCGTAACCCTCCTTTTTCGCCTTGCTGGCGAAGAATACGTAACGGCTGCGCGCCTGACTTTCGCCGGCAAACGCCTTCAGCAGATTCTGCTCGGTCCTTGTACCTTTAATGCTCTTTTCCATAATCTTATATTGTTTAGTGTGTGTCGTTTATTTCCGTACAGCAAAGATAGGAAAATCCCCGACAATTCGCCAAATTATCTTCATCGTTTGTTTTTATACGGCTATTCGGATTACTTATAGACCCGATCGAGCATCTCCGCCACGTCCTTCCGGAACAGGGAATAGGCCGCCGGCAGAGCCATCGTGTCGCCGACCTCAGGCGGAACGATCCGGTAGCCGGGCATCGCCACCCACACCGGCACCGGGTCGAGCGTATAGGTCATACGGCCGTCGGGATGCCGCACGGCTTCGATTTCGGCCATCAGCCCTCCGTCGCAGTAGCGGCGGCGCTGATTGGAGACGAAGTTGCCCAGCGAATAGAGCACCACGTGCGATGAATCGGTCTCGAAGGGCTGCACCACGTGCGGATGGCTTCCGACGATCAGGTCCGCGCCGTTGCGGCGCAGAAAGCGCGCCAGCCGCCGCTGTTCGGCATTCGCCTGCCGTTCGTATTCGTTCCCCCAGTGGATGCAGACCGCGATGCAGTCCGGCGATCCCTCGCGCGCCGCGGCCAGATCGGCCGCCATGCGCACCGTGTCGATCAGGTTTACCCGCACGCCCTCCGGCACGGGGATTCCGTTGGTGCCGTAGGTGTAGTTGAGCAGTGCGAAGCGCACGCCGCAGTGTTCGAGCCAAAGCGGATTGTTGGCCGCACGGTCGAGACTGTCCGTAAATACGCCCGTATGCCGGATGCCGCACCGCCGAAGTTCCGCGACGGTCGTATGCACCCCGGCGCCGCCGCCGTCGCAGCAGTGGTTGTTGGCCAGCACGGCCACATCGACCCCGGCGTCGCGCAGTGCGTCGGCCAGCGCCGCCGGAGAGCGGAAACAGGGATAGCCCGTATAGCGGTCGGTGCGGGTGAGCGTCGTTTCGAGGTTCACGATCACCAGATCGGCCGCACGGAAGCGGCGGTGCAGGTGAGCGAACACCTCCCGGTAGTCGAACCCCGTTTCGCGGCGGGCCGCCGTGACCTGCGGCAGATGCTGCATCACGTCGCCCCCGAACAGCAGCCGCACGCGCACCGGCTTGGGCGGCGGAAGGGCAGGCTTCCGCTCCGACTGCTTCGCCGGAACGCAGCACGCCGCCGCCAGCAGCAGCCACGGAAGAATATGTCGAGCGGATATTTTCATGGTATGCGCCCCAAAGTTAGCTTTCCGTACGATAAAATCCAAAAACCGCACTATATTTGCCGTCCCGAACCGCCGAGCACGGTTTTTGCCGTCGTTCGGGATGCCGCGCGGCGCAGGCCGCGGCAAAAACGCGCAGCGGTGCGGCGGGCCGCTTCGCAACGCCGCCGTGCACCGCAGGCTCCGGCCCGCACCCGCCGTTCCGCATCTGCCGGCGGCGGAAGGGAGCGCACCGCGTGCAGACACGGTGCAGCCATGACAGACGCCAACGCGAAAAAACGTCGAACATATGCGTAACATAAGTAATATAAAGGGAGTGCTCTACGCCGTTGTCTCTTCGGCCACGTTCGGGCTGATCCCGCTCTTCTCGATCCCGCTGCTTCATGCGGGCATGGCCTCGCCGACGATTCTCTTCTACCGCATGCTGCTCTCGGCGGCCATCATGGCGGCGGTGGCGTTGCTGCTGAAACGCAACTTCCGCATCTCGCGGCGCGACTTCGGCGTACTGGCCGGCCTGAGCCTGATGTACGCCGCCACGTCGCTGGGACTGCTGCGCTCGTACGATTACATACCGAGCGGCGTGGCCACCACCGTCAATTTTCTCTATCCGCTGGTGGTGACCATCGTCATGACGCTCTTTTTCCGCGAACGCAGTTCGGTGTGGATCGTCATCGCAGTCTTCATTTCGCTCGTCGGCGTGGCGCTGCTGGCGTGGGGCGACGCGGGAAACAACGATCCGGGACGCGGCCTGATCTATGCCGGGACGACCGTATTCACCTATGCGGTGTATATCATCGGGGTGATGAAGAGCCGCGCCGGACGGCTCGACCCGCTGATCGTGGCGTTCTACGTGCTGACCTTCTCCGCCGCGGTGTTTCTGGTCTACGCCCTCTCGACGTCCGGCATCGCGGTAGTCCACACATGGCACATCTGGCGCAACCTGTTGTTGCTGGCCCTGCTCCCGACGGTGCTCTCCAACCTGACGCTGGTGCTGGCGATCAAGCATATCGGCTCGACGATGACTTCGATCCTCGGCTCGATGGAACCCCTGACGGCCGTACTGGTCGGCGTCGTCCACTTCGGCGAAGGCTTCGACCTCGACTCCGCGGCCGGACTGATTCTGGTCGTCACGGCGGTCATCATCGTCATTCTCCAGACCAATCACACGCCCCAGACGCCGCCGGCAAACATTCCGCCCACGCAGCCGCAGGAGTAAGACGCTGTCCGCCTTACACAGCCGAAAATCGCGGCCGCAGCCCGCGCCATTCCGCGCCGGACGGCGACTCACTGCCCGCAGGCGATCCGCCGCGTCGCGCCGACTGCCGTTCAGGACCGGCCCGGCGGCAGGCAGGCGCAACGGCCGGATTATTTCTTCTTCCGGTTCGGATTGGCCGGGAACCATCCCTTCGCCACACGTCCGCGCTGCTCGAACAGCTCGCCGATCGACCAGAGCGACGACGCGCCCCAGACGGCCAGCAGGGTGGACCAGAGGATATGCCGCACGGCGACCGACGCCGCGATCGCCGCGACGCCCATCAGCAGGAAAAACCACCAGCAGCGTACGCCGAAGTAATATTCGCCCTTGATTACGAAGGGGTGGAACAGACCGATGATCAGAAACGTAGCGACGCCGATCACCAGCCCCGTAAGGTTGTATTCCGTCAGAAATTCCATCATGATTCAGCAACAGTTTGAAAGCAAATATACGAAAAAAAAGAGCGGCCCGCACCGGACCGCCCGAATAAATGACGCCGACAAGGCCGTCAGAAGCTGTACTGCACCATCACGTTCACGCGGTTGGCGTGGTTCTTCATGCTGTTCATGTCCTTGCGCGAACCGTAGAGGTACTCGCCGGCCACCTTGCAGCGCGGCGTGAGCGAATAGAAGATGTTGCCGAAGATATACTGCCCCTGCTTGTACTGGTCGTCGGTGTAATAGCCGTGGCTGCGCTGCACGCGGACGGTCGAATAGCCGCCCGAAACGAACAGGCGCGGCGTGATGTTGATCTGCCCGGCGGCCTGCCAGCCCCACATCGGCATCATGCGCACGAGCGACGGATCTTCGGGATTGGGCGTGAAGTCGAGTCCCGAACCCGTCAGGTCCTGAATATAGGGGGTGATGCCCTCGCCGTAAACGCCGTTCATGAAGAGCCGGAACCAGTCGCAGCACTTGATCGTACCGCTGAACTGCACGCCCCAGCCGAGCAGCGAGGTGGTCGAATTTTTCGAGACCTTGTGCATGTAGGGGTTGCGGATGACGCCCGACGCGCGGATATGGCTGCTGCGGTCGTCGCCCCACGCATACTGCAGATACATCGGGAAGTCGGGCACGCGCTGGTGCATCGGCTTGAAGTTTTCGCCGTAGGTCGCGCTCACATTGGGCATTTCGGCCGCGACGCCGAAGGTCATGTGCCGGCGGGCGAACGAAACCTCATAGCGGATCATCGTGGCGAAATTGAAGTTGTAGGCGTTCGGTCCCTGAAAGTCGATGGTCGTGGGCGCGGCCTGCAGGTCGCAGAACGTCGTCACGTCGCGTCCGAGGGTCAGCCCCTTGAACGACACGTAAGCCGAGCGCAGGCGGGGCGTATAGCTGCCCTCCGCGCCGCCGCGGAAGTCGGCGTCCATGTAAATCACCACGCGGCCCAGCGCCCGCGTGTTGGTGATCGCCTTCATGAAGAGACGCGAAGTCGAGGCGTCCATCATCAGCTTCTGTTTCGAATTGTAATTGCCCGGAACGGGAATGTCGTAAGGCACGAAGTCGATGTTGTCCACGATGCCGTCGAAGTCGTATCCGGCGCGCAGGCTCACGAAGCCGCCCAGCGAAAACGAAAACCGGTTGTTCTTCGACGCGAATACGAACTGGGGCTTCTCGGACTGCTGGAAACCGGGGCGGTGCGTCTCGATATAGTCCTGCGTGGCGTTGTCCATCGCCAGCCGGTTGAGCGCCGCGGCCTGACGGCTGCCGCAGCCGCCGCAGTTGTAAACCGTGTCCACTTCGTGCACGGAGATGAGATAGACCGTGGGCGAATACTCTCCGTTGCGGCCGTCGCGCATGTGTCGCTGGGCCGAAGCGGAAGACGCAAGCAGCAGAGCCACAATCAAAAGTCGAAATGTTTTCATAAGCTGAATTGATTTGGTTTTAAATTTGTCCGATATGTTTTGTTTTTGGAGCACAAGCAGTTGATGTTCAAACCCCCGATCAGCAAGTTATATGCCAAAGGATCCCGCACGTCATTCGATCTGCCGGAACGCGCGGCGCTTCCCTCCCGCGGCAAAAGGCGCTCCGCCGGCTCCGGACGGGCTTGATTTGCACGCGGTTTTCATTATCTTTGCCGAAGATAAACTCCCGCACGGACAGGCAGCGTCCCCGGCAGCGGCAAAACGATTTGCCCCAGCCCCCGACTTGCACTATCTTTGCCGTGGATAAACCGCCGCACGGACAGACGCCCGGAAACCGGTTCCGCACCCGGCCCGCATCGTCTTCGTGCGTTAATTAAAATAAGGTATGTTTCTCTGGTTTATTTCGATTCTGACGCTCGCGGCCGCAGCCGCAGACATCATACACTACCGCCGGCTGCGGCGGCGCGGAACCTCCTCACGCAACCTGCGCCTGTTCGTCGCGCTGGCCGCCGCCACCGACGCCCTGCCGCCGGTCATCGCCCTGACCGACGCCCTGAGCCGCGACAACACCACGGGATTCATGCTCTTCGCCATGTGGGCGTTCTGGGTATGTATGATCACCGTCCTGCCGCGCATCGCCTGCTATTTCTTCCGGCTCGTCGGCCTGCCGCGCGCCGGCATCGCCGCCGGCATCTGCGTGGCCGCACTCCTGATCTGGGGCACCACGCGGGGCAGGACGCAAATCCGCGTCAGCCGCACCGAAGTCTGCTCCGAACGGATTCCCGCGGGATTCGACGGTTTCCGCATCGTCCAGTTCTCGGACGTCCACCTCGGCACGCTCGTCTGCCCCGAAGCGGAGCTGAGCCGCATCGCGGACAGCATCAACAGCCTGCATCCCGACCTCGTCGTCTTCTGCGGCGATCTGGTCAATATCCGCGGTTCGGAGCTGGACGCCCGCGCCATGCGCCTGCTGGGCGGCCTGCGCGCACCGTACGGAGTCGTGTCGGTCACGGGCAACCACGACGCCGGAGTGTACATCAAGGACAGCATCGCGCATCCCGCCCAAGCGAGTCTGGCCGAGGTCGTCGCACGCCAGCGGGAAATGGGGTGGCGCGTGCTGGAGGACACGACCGTCTACCTGCGGCGCGGCGGCGACAGCATCTCGCTGACGGGCCTTTCGTTCGACCCCGCACTGCGGCACCTGCGCCACGCTCCCGACCTGCCGCCCGCGAACCTGAACGCCGCCTACCGCGGCGTCCCCGACTCGCTCTACAACATCACCGCCGTGCACATTCCCCAGCTCTGGGACCAAATCGCCGGAGAGGGATACGGAGACCTGACCCTTTCGGGCCACGTACACAGCATGCAGCTGAAAATACGCCTTTTCGGACACGCCTTCTCACCGGCGCAGCTGATCTACACGCGGTGGAGCGGTCGCTACGACGAAAAAGGCCGCACACTCTATATCAACGACGGCACGGGGTACGTCGCATTCCCGATGCGTCTGGGCGCATGGCCCGAAATCACACTCATAACGCTGAAAAGATGCGGGTAACACTTTCCGCCGCGGTTACGGCCGACGGCTTTCTGGACGACAACAGCCCCCGGAGGCTGATTATCTCGACGCCCGAAGACTGGGCGGAGGTCTACCGTCTGCGCGCCGCGCACGACGCCATTCTGGTCGGCGCCGAAACACTGCGGCGCGACGACCCGTCGCTACTCGTGCGCGACGAAGAGGTTCGCGCCCGCCGCAGGGAGCGGGGATTGCCGCCTGACATCGCCAAAGTGACGCTAACCGGCACGGGCGAACTTTCGCCCGGACTGCGTTTCTTCACCGAAGGCGAAGCCGAACGCTATGTGTTTTCTCCGCACGAAATAGATAGTTTACAGAACATTGAAACGGTTATATCAACCGGAGAACCAATTACGGCGAAGCTGATCGTCACCCAGCTGGAGAAGCGGGGCGTCGAACGGCTGATGGTCGAGGGCGGGGCGGCGGTCCTCCGCATGTTCCTCGGCGAAGGCATGGCCGACACCCTGCGGCTGGCCGTCAACCCGCAACTGCGGCTCGGCTCGGCGGGCGGCGCGGAATTCCGCTTCACACCGCCGCAGGGCACTCCGCAGACCCGCGAAAACTTGGGCGGCATGGAGGTCACGACCTACACGCTGCATCCCGACACCTCCGCCGCAGACCTGCGTTTCCTGAAGCAGGCCGTGGACGAAGGCCGCAAATGCACTCCCAGCGCCACGTCCTACTGCGTCGGCGCGGTCGTGGTCACGGCCGACGGCCGGATCTTTGCAGGGCACACGCACGAAACCTCGCCGACGCACCACGCCGAGCAGGAAGCCATCGCCAAGGCGCTGGCGGCCGGAGCGGCGCTCCGCGGAGCCGCCATGTACTCCTCGATGGAACCCTGCTCGCAGCGGGCCAGCGAACCGGAGAGCTGCACGCAGCTCCTGCTGAAATACGGATTCGCCCACGCCGTCTTCGCGCTCTACGAACCCGGCTGCTTCGTCTGCTGCCGCGGTGCGCTCACCCTGCGCGAAGCGGGCGTCGACGTACGGGTCTATCCCGGACTGGCCGGGGGAGTGTGGGAAGCCAACGCCCACCTGAAGCGCTGAAACCGGCGCAATTTATGTCCATAAGGGCCTAAAATTGGCCTCTTTTACCGGAAAATCGCGCAACATATCGGGATAACTTATATATTTGTGTTTTAAACGTATTGATGAATATGAAAACAGCAGTCGGAATAGCTTTTGCGGCGGCATTCGCAACCGTCGCCCCGCTGTCGGCGCAGGAGGTCAAGCAGACGCTTTCGCTCGACGAGGCGATCGCCGTCACCCTCACGGAAAATCCCGCGATGAAGGCAGCCGAGTTCGAGGAGAAGGCCGCGATGCAGGAGCGTCGCGCGGCCATCGGCCTGCGCATGCCCAAAATCAACGTCACGGGCGCCTATGCCTATCTGGGCAAGGACATCGGATTCGACTTCAACGAGATGAAGGGTCCCGCCAAGAACCTCGCGGGACAGCTGCTGGGAAGCGGGCTGATACCGCCCGAAGCGATCCCTTCGATCAACGGCCTGCTCAACCCGCTGCTGAACGCCGACTGGTTCCTCACGCTGCAGGACCGGAGTCTGGGGTTCGTGGGTGGCGGGGTGACCATGCCGATCTGGCTGGGCGGTAAGATCAACGCCGCCAACCGCGCCGCACGCATCAACGAACGCACCGCCGCAGAGCAGGGCAACCAGACGCGCAACGCCCTGATCTCCGAGCTGGTGGAGCGTTACTTCGGCCTTGCGCTCGCCATGCAGGTCGTCGAGGTGCGCCGGCAGGTCGTGGACGGCGTGCGCCGCCACCTCGAAGACGCCATAGCCCTCGAAAAGAACGGCATGATCGCCCAGAGCGAACGGCTCTACGTCGAATTCAAGATGGCCGAGGCCGAGCGCGAGCTGGCCAACGCCAAGCTGCAGGCCGAAACCATCGCCAGCGCACTCTCCAACACGCTGGGACGCGAAAACGCATGGCAGCCCGTGACGTCGATGTTCATGATCGACAAGGTCGAGGATCTGGCTTACTATCAGGATCTGGCGCAGGACCGCAACCCGCTGCTCAATCAGGTTTCGCTCAAACGCCAGCTGGCCGAGGAGGGAGTCCGAGTCCAGCGCGCCGACTTCCTGCCGCAGGTGGCGGCCATCGGCGGCGGCTCGTTCTACAACTATCAGGTCGCAGGGCTCGTGCCCCGCTGGGCCGTGGGCGTGGGGGTCAATATCAAGATCTTCGACGGCCTGAACCGCGAATACAAATATTCGGCGGCCAAACAGACCGCACGCCGCGTCGGCGCCCTGCAGAACAAGGCCGGCAAGGATATTTCGGTGCTGGTCGAGAAGCTCTACAACCAGATGATGAACTACCGCAACCAGATGACCTCGATCGACGCGTCGCTGAACTTCGCCGAGGAGTACCTCCGCATGAAAAACGCCGCCTTCCTCGAAGGCATGAGCTCGTCGTCGGACCTGATCGACGCCGAGCTGAACCTCGCGGGAGTGCGCACCGAACGTCTGCAGGCGGCCTACAATTTCGACCTGCTGCTGGCGCAGCTGCTCGAAACCGCAGGCATCAGCGACGAATTCCCGGCCTATGCGCGCCGCAGCGACGCACGGCCCGTTCTGTTCGATAAAAAATAAAATCCGAAAAATATGAAACGCAGCAACATCATTGGAATCATCGCGGCCGCCGTGGTCATCATCGTGTCGGTCGTACTGATCAGTTGGTACCTCCGCAGATCGACCCCGACGCTGATTCAGGGCACGGTGGAGTGCACGACCTACAAGGCCTCGTCGAAAGTGCCGGGCCGTATCGACGACATGAAAGTCGAGCAGGGCGACCGCGTGGAAAAGGGGCAGCTGCTCTACACGCTCTCGACGCCCGAACTGGAAGCCAAGCTCCGGCAGGCCGAAGCGGTCAAGAGCGCGGCCGCGGCGTTGGATCAGGCCGCCATAGCCGGCGCCCGCATCCAGCAGATCGAAGCGGCCATGAACATGTGGGAGAAGGCGCAGGCCGGGCTGGAACTGGCGCGCAAGACCTACGAGCGCGTGAAAAACCTCTACGAGCAGGGCGTAGTCCCCGAACAGAAGATGGACGAAGCGTCGGCCAACTACAAAGCCATGGAAGCCACGGCGCTGGCCGCCAAAGCGCAGTACAATCTGGCCATGGACGGCGCCCGCAAGGAGGACAAGGAGGCCGCTGCGGCCCGTGTCCGTCAGGCCGAAGGAGCCGTCAGCGAAGTCGAATCCTACATCAGCGACGCCATGGTCTATTCGCCCGTCACGGGCGAGGTCTCGACCATCATCGCCGAGCAGGGCGAGCTGGTCGGCAGCGGCTATCCCGTGGTGGCGATCCTCGACATGAGCGACATGTGGGTGACTTTCAATATCAAGGAGACCCTGCTCCCCGCGATTCGGGTCGGCACCCGCATGAGCGGCTACGTGCCGGCGCTGGGGTATGACGTGGAGTTCGAGGTGACCTATATCGCCGTGCAGGCCGACTTCGCAACGTGGTCGGCGACCCGCACGCAGGGCGGTTTCGACATCCGCACCTTCGCCGTCAAAGCCAAGCCCACGACGCATATCGAAAACATGCGTCCGGGAATGAGCGTACTCGTGGACTGGGACCTGATCGGGAAGTAGGAGAGTGCGATGCTGAATTTCCTGCGTAATACCTATGCCGTTCTGCGACGGGAACTGACGCGTCTCGCGCACCAGCCGATGTATTTCGTGCTGATGCTCGTGCTGCCCGTCGTGTCGTTCGCGTTCTTCGCCCTGCTGTTCAACAAGGGCGTGGCGCGCGACATTCCGATCGCGGTACTGGATCAGGACCACACCTCGCTCTCGCGCAAGGTCACGCAGATGATCGACGACACGGCGACGGCAATGGTGTCGTACGGCATTCAGGACATGGACGAAGGCGAACGGCTGATGCGCGAAGGCAAGATCATGGCGATCGTGCAGATTCCGGCATTCTTCGAGAAAAACATCCTGAGCAACAGCCAGACGCATATCGAGACCTACATATCGGGAACGAACATCACGGTGAACGGCCTGCTGTCGAAAGACATCCAGACCGCCGTGACGACCTTTTCGGGCGGCATCCAGATCCAGCTGCTCACCAAACAGGGACTCACCGAGCTGCAGGCCATGGCGCAGCTGATGCCCGTGCGGTTCAACAAGCACGTATTGTTCAATCCCTATATCAATTACGGCTATTACCTCTCGCCGAGCTTTATGCCGATGATGCTCCTGATCTTCATCGTCATGGTGACGGTCTTCACCATCGGCACGGAGCTTAAGAAGGGTACGGCGCGCGAATGGATCGAGACGGGCAACGGCTCGGTATCGGCCGCACTGCTGGGGAAGGTCCTGCCAGTGACGGTGGTGATGTTCCTCATGTCGCTGGTCATGTTCCTGATCATCTTCAAGGTCGTCGGCGTGCCCCTGAACGGCAGTCTGACGGTCATCCTGCTGAGCACGCTGCTCTTCGTGATGAGCTATCAGGCCATCGCGGTCTTCATCGTCTCGCTGCTGTCGAACCTGCGCCTTTCGCTCTCGATCGGCGGCGGCTATTCGGTGCTGGCCTTCACCTTTTCGGGACTCACGTTCCCGATCATGGCCATGTGGCCCGCCATGCAGTACCTGAGCAGGCTCTTCCCGTTCACCTACTACACCGACATCTTCGTCGATCAGATGCTGCGGGGCGCCCCGGTCGCCTGTTCGCTGCCCGACATGGGCTATATGTCGCTTTTCATCGTCTTACCGCTCCTGTGCCTGCCGCGCCTGCGGACGATCTGCACGGAGGAAAAATACTGGGGGAGGTTATAACATGGGCAGGTTCACACATCAGATAACGTCCTACCGGCAGCAGATGCTGTCGGTCATGCGCAACGAATTCCGCTCGATATTCACCGACGCAGGCGTCGTCCTCATCCTGGTTCTCGCGCTGATCATCTACGCCACGGTCTACTCGATGGCCTACGGCGCACAGGTGCTGCGCAACGTGCCGATCGGCGTGGTGGACGAGTGCCGCACACCGACCAGCCGCAGCCTCGCAGCGACGTTCAACGCCGGGCCGAATACGTACGTGGCCTACAACCCGACGAACATGGAGGAGGCCAAGGAGCTCTTCTTCAGCCGCAAGATATACGGCGTGGTCTATATCCCGTCGAACTACGAGGAGAAACTGCTCGGGGGCTCGCAGGCCAACGTGGCGATCTACGTCGATGCCAGCTACTTCCTGATGTACCGCCAGGCTTTCCAGGAACTGGTGACCTCGATCGGCAGCACGGGCGCGATGGTGGAATTCCAGCGCCTGATCGCCAAGGGGGCGGACATCCCGCAGGCAAAGGCCACGACGCAGCCCGTAATCTACCAGTCGCACAACCTGTTCAACCCCTACCTGGGATACGGCACCTTCGTCATGCCGGCGATCATCATGGTCATCATCCAGCAGACGCTGCTCATCGGCATCGGCATGATCGGAGGCACGTGGCGCGAATTCGGGCTCTACCGCAAACTCTGCCCGCCCGACCGCAAACGCATGTCCACGCTGCCCATCGTTCTGGGCAAGGCGGCGGTCTACGGGCTGATCTACGGCGTGACGACCTTCTATATCCTGGGCTTGCACTACCGGCTGTTCCATTACCCGATGAACGGCGCCACGAGCACCGTCGTGGTCTTCATGCTGGCATACCTGGCCGCCTGCATCTTCCTCGGCATCGCCATCTCGACGCTGTTCCGCTACCGCGAAAACTCGCTGCTGCTGTTGTTGTGGACGTCGATACCGCTGCTGATGCTCAGCGGCGTGTCGTACCCCCGCGAGGGCATTCCCGACTGGCTGTTCAATTTCGGGCAGCTGTTCCCCAGCAGCCACGGTGTCGACGGCTTCATCCGCATCCAGAGCATGGGCGCATCGCTCAGCGAGGTGCTGCCCGAAATCCGGATGCTCTGCATCCTTACACTCATCTACGGCGGGCTGGCCTGCATCGGCATTCACCAGGTGATCGGCCGCG
>ENA-UOOA01005518-UOOA01005518.1-human-gut-metagenome-genome-assembly--contig:-P61old-NODE-5518-length-13096-cov-6.131432_pt1 | contig 13096 bp, 5 predicted proteins | sample MGYA00242467_ERZ724014 | MGnify/ENA metagenome assembly ERZ724014
CATTTCTGAGAATAACATCCTGTGTACCTATTACAAAGGCGATCTCATCTGCGCCCATATTATTGGTCCGCAGCGTAATAGTAGGTGCAGTATAGTAGGAATAATCCGCACTATAAGTCTTCATAGTACGATCACCATACACACCCGGCTCGTCGCCCTCCTTGTACTCCATATATACAATGGCGTAGTGCGTGCCCATGCTGGGTATACCCGTGAATTCCTTCGCATTAGCCGTCAGATGATTGTCCGCCTTGGTGATATTGGCGTTGGACGTGACCTGTGTGCCCGGCGTCGGGCTGATCGCCGTCACCGTCACATCCGGCCGGACGGAGAACACGTGCAGGTCCTTCAGGCCCGTCAGCGGCTTCGTCACGCCGTTCCACGTCAGCGTGCCGCTCAACTCGTATGTACCCGCCAGCAGCTTTGTCCCGACGCTGCTGTACGTTGTACCGTTGGCCGTCAGGCTCATGGCTATATCCGTTAGCGCGTTGCTGCCGCTGAACGTATAGCCGCCGTTGGTGTCGCTGCCGCCGGTGTAGTGCAGCTGCAGCGTCGCCTTCGCGCCGTCCAACGCCACGTACTTCACCTCGTTGCCCTTGCTGTCCACCAGGCCGATCTGCACCTTGATCTGCGGGTCGTGCTCCGCCAGGAACGCACCCACGATCGTACCGTTGCTGGTGATGCCCAGCTCCGTGCTGCCCTGGGTCACCTTGGGCTGGCCGATGTTGCTCGCATCCGGCCCGGCGGAAGTCACCGTGTACATCGTCGGAACACCCTCCGCTCCGGCCGCCCCGGGGATATATGCCGTGCCGTTCACCGTCAGGTCGTCCACCTTGTACTCGCCCACATACTGCCACACAAGCGCGGCGCAGGCGGAATTGGGCGTCCATACATCGCCCTTCTTTTCCATGGTGATCGTCCACTGGCCGTTGCCGCTCACCGATGCGGCATACCCGTTCACTGCGTAGCCGTACTTGGCGTCGGTGTTGTCCTGGTAAGTCAGGTTCAGCGCCACCCCGCTCTTGAATGCGTCTGCGGGGATACTGCGGCCCTTGCCGTCGGTGATGGCCACGGACATGCCAATATCTCCCACCTTGTGCGCCGTCATGAACGCGGTCTTGCTGTCGCCCAGTGCCGTCTTGCCCGGCGTCATGACTACGTTCACCTGTGCGGACACCTCAATGGACAGCTGGTCGAAGTCCAGCGTCTCCTGCGCCGTCAGCTTCTCTGCTGCGGCGTAGGCCGCAGCCTCGTCAGACGTGCCCAGCCACACCAGCGGATCACTGTTGCTGTAGTACTTGTCGTTCTTGTAGCAATCCCACAGCTGCAGACTCACCACGGACCAGTTGCCGTCTATCTGCGGTGCGTTGCTGCCGGCGGCCGTATAGGTCGGCAGCTTGATCTTCCACGCATCACCGTCGTAATAGATGCGTCCGTTGCCGCCCTCTGCCATCTCCACCGTGTAGTAGGCCTTGGCCTCGTCGTTGTAGAGCACGGCACGGATGTTGGCACTGGCGGAATTCCGGATCTTGATCGGGCCCAGAATGGCGTCCGTGCTGTTGGGGATGTACAGCACATCGTCATGATACGTACTCTTGGAACTGGTATCATAGATGGGCGGATCGGGGCTGATAATGGTAAACACCGGTGCTTCAGTGACCCGTGTGATCACATCGCCGCCCAACTGCAGGCCCGCAAAGCTGTACCGTCCCGCTTTGTTGATGGGAATGACCGCCGTATAATAGCCGCTCTCATTCCACTCGGCTTTTACCTTGTGCGCGGTAGATGCGCCGCCGGAAGCATAGGAGATCCATACATCCTTCATGTTTTCCAGTCGCGTATTCGCGTCATCTGTTATAATAAATCTAACTTTTTTATAATAGATTTCAGCATTGTTCTGCAGCTTTTCCGCGTCAAAATTCTCATTCTCCACGCTGCCGTCATTATAAACAGCCGCCTTCAGGCCCAGATGCAGCTCCAGCTTCTTCTCCAGATTTGTACCCACCGCATACGTCTTTCCATCGATTTCTACGTAAGAAAGTGTGTAATTTCCGGAAGCGACGAAGTTTGCCGTGCCTTCCCAAACGCCATTTGTCACGTTCTTGCTGGTATTGACCTGCACTTCCACGCCATCGCTTCTTGTAAACATCGCCTTCACAGTGCTTGGCTGCAATGTCTCGCTGTCCGTGTTAATGGTGATTCTAATTTTTTCTACGTGCGTGCTGTCCGCCGTATAAACCGTATGGTTGTTTCCATGTTCCCACGTTACATCCGTAATGGCAAATCCACTGATTCTAACTTCCAACGGAGTCGTCAACGCATAGTCTACACCGTCCAACTGAACGTGCCGCAGATGATATACGCCAGGAGCGTTAAACTGATACTGACCCTCCCATTGGAATTTGTTGGTACCTTCTTCTGGTGCAAAGTAGAACACCTTTTCGCGAGAGCCTTGCGTAGCATTGATCTCGCGGACAAAGAATGCTGTCACGTTTTCGGGCACAGCACCGTCAATCTTCAGTGTCACAACAGACACCATATTCTTCCTATCTGTAGCGTAGTTGAAATTCGAATGGTCTATCTCGGCCGTGACCTTGCGAACATCCGTAAGCAGTTTACTGTCGCCAGACGTTTCCAGTTTCACGGAAGATCCAAACTGGATATTCAGCTGGCCCTGTATTTCCGCGGCAGAAAGAACTTTTGTATTGTCTAACGTACTGCCATCCAGGTAGAGAATTGCCGTGATGCGAGATGGATCATCCATAGTCAGGCGCTGAATGGCAAATGCCTCTACTTCCACCTGTTTTTCGTCCTCATAGGTATATTGGGTCGTGCTGCCTTCCAACACCAGCGGCACGGTGATTCGGCCATTCTGCGCATAATAATTGACCGTATCCATACCGGCAGTAGCTAATAACTCTCCAGAAGAAGAAACAAATGCCACCTTCATACTCTTCAGGAGATCCAGAGATCGCGCCACATCCGCAGGGGAGTCCGCATAGTATACATAACAACTTCCGCCACCCTGTGTAGTACTGTCCGTAGTCAGATTTACATTGCCGGTAGATCCCCAAATACGGTTGACACCATCGTAGCTGAGTATTTCACCGTTCGCGCCTTTCGCAACAGCTCCCTCCAAAGTAAGATATGTCTCCTCTGCATTAGTACGAACCCAAAAATCCATGGCCATACCGTAGGTATCCGTAGCCACTTTGTCCTGGGCCGAGAAATCGGAAGCGTTGATCTTCTGACAATCACCGTCAAAGGTGCTGAGACCGCTGGCATCCGTGCAGATATGGCCTGTCATATCAATGCTAATTGTTGTAATTACCTTTGCCGTCGCTTTAATTTTTGCTGCATTTGATGTTTCATTTTTATCGGCGCTTTGCGATAACCTTTTAGATGACGGAATCGCATACTGCTCAAAACGCTTCAGCAACCCCTCACAAAATTGCGCCTTATGATCGCCCGTCTGCAAACTAAAAATAGATGGATCCAGTTTTTTTGCCTTTTCAACCCACTGATTCACCGTCTGGTCATCGATCTTGGCTTTAGTCGGCGCACACAAACGGTTAATCGGTGTATCCAGTTCTTTAGAGTAGACCTGTCTGCCAGTACTGGATTTTTCATACAAAGCTCGAAGCGTACTAAGATCCTCCTTCGCCAAACGATAATCATTGGCTAAACAGTCCCCACTGGATGCATGCAAACCCGTGATCTGGATAGCTTCCGCCGGAGTCGTTGCTTTCTTATCACCCAGATGACCAGTCACATAGTTCCCTGCATGGTTAATCAGTTCATCCCCTGTAACCGGCGTCCAATCTACGTTGTTCGCTTTGGCATATATATACTGTTGGAAATTAGCCATCTGCACCATGGCATTTAATTGCAACTCCATAGTGTGGAAAAAAGCCTCATATGTCGTCAGCACATCCAAGACGTCCTGAGTACTTAAAGGCAGATTTTCTCCTTGGCCATTTCCGATATTCTGCCCTTTTAGTTCTGTACCATTGATTTTTGACTGCAAGTAGGTACTCATGACCGTGCCAAGACCGCCAATGGTATTCTTGAACTCTTTATTGTAGTAGTCGCCGGCCTTACTGTATGCCTGCATAACCGCCGCATATTTTTCATTATATTCCGCCGCAGAAGTATCTGATGTGGCCACCGTATACGCAGCAATAGCTCGAACCCCATAGGCATTGGATGCCAAAAACTGTTTGCCATCCCACTTGGCAAACGTGTACTGTGTATCCAATCTGGTAATACGGCCATCCGCACCATACACCGCGCCGTACAATGGGTTATTCAGTAGGCTACCCTCGTTGATCTGAGCCGGGCGGAGTGCCAAATTATCAATACCGTAGTAGGACGTATCCCCTAAGTTGATCAGATTGCCCCACTGCAGGTTGGCGCTGTTGACACTTCCCTTTTTGGTAATGGTAGTGCCTTCATCAATATCGAATTCATCCGGCTCAAGGCCATCATCATCGGAAAGTGCAATCTCCAAATTCCCGTTGGCCGCCATGGTTGTAGCAATATCTGCCACCTCAGGGGCCTGAGAAAGCGTGATCCACGCATAGGTCGCTGTAGCTGTGACCGTTAGGGCAATCAAAAGCGCGACTGCTGCTGCAATAACCTTCTCTTTCATCCCGGGCAAAAGCTGCTGATATGCTTCCATTCTCTTCCTAGTCTCGCCTGTCATCTATTGCCCCTCCCTTCCTTATAAGTCACATACAGTGAAGAAGTATTCATTGCTTTCGGCTGCACAATCGCTGTACCAAAACATACAATGCATTCCGTTCTTTTTTCCTCTCTACTCACTGTGCGGACTCCCTCCTTTAGGCCCTGTTTCTTCGTTCCAACCGAGCCATCCGCACCCGTTCACGTTCGGCTCTTTCCTTTTCTGCATCCAGTTTTTGTCTTTCCCGTAACTCTATCCGCTGCTCCCGGTTATCGACAAAGAAGTTCACCTCATCCAGGTATGGCTGCAGGACGGCCATATCCCGCGCCATCTGCTCCTGCTGGGCGCGTTCCTCCGCCTCCTGCTGCTTCCGCAGTTCCTCGGCGCGGCGGGCTTCCTCCTCCTGCCGGCGGCGCTCCGCTTCCGCTTTCTTTTCCTGACGGATACGGTCCTTCTCCGCCTTTTCCTCACGCTGCAAACGCTGGGCTTCCTCCTGCCGACGGCGCTCCATGCGCTCGGCAGCCTCCTGCTTACGCTGCTGCGTCTCCTCCAGCAGACGGGCTGCATCCGCAAAATCCTCCTGCTGCTTGACGGCCTTGGCCGCCTCTGCCGCCGCTTCCCGCTGGGACAAACGGTCGGCCAGTTCCTCGTTGAAGCGGCGCAGTTCCTTCTTCAAAAGGCCGCTGCGGCGGCGGTCCTCGATCTCCCGCTCCATCTTCTCCTGCTGGAGGCGGGCCTCCTCTGCGGCCCTCTCCTGACGGATACGCTCCCGCTCGGCCTCCCGCTGCTGGCGCAGACGCTCCTTCTCAGCGGCCTTCTCCGCCTTGATGCGTTCCTGCTCCGCCTTTTTCCGCTGTGCCTGCTCCTCCACCAGCCGGCGGCGCTCCGCCGCCTCCTCCTGCATGAGCTGCTGCTTTGTCAGCTCCTCGATCAGCACCTTGCGGATCTCCACATCCGGCAGGTCGTAGTCCTCGGTCAGCTCCTCCACGATCTGCTTGATGAACTTCGGCTTCAGCGTCTGACGTCGGCCCTTGATCGCCGCAGGCACCTGCCGATCCTCCGGATCTTCCAGATAGTCCTTGAGGACCAGGTAGTTAAACATAATGTTGTGGTAGATGTCCTGCTGAAATCTCTCGTTGATCTCCGGCGCCTGCTCCACCACCTTGATGGTATAGCCGATCTCGTCGTACTGCCGCAGAAACTCCATCAGCTTGACGATCTTCCTGTAGTTAGGATTGCGCTTGAGAACGTTCGTCTTGGTGATAGTGCCCTTGACCCGACTGGTTTTGCTCAGTTCTCGGGCAAACTGTGTGCCCATGAACATACCCAGCACCCGGTAGATGCGGGAAATACGGCTGAACACATCGGCATTTTTTGCATCGGTGTCCAGTGCGCTCTCAATACTGCGGATATGCAGATACATATCCAGATGCATATGCTCCGTGGCGCTGTCCATATCGGAGCGCAGCTTCAGCTTCGCGCCAAACTCGTCGCTCATAGCGCTGAACAGCGCATCGTGGCGGATCTTCACAAAGTGGTAGGCGCTCTCCATGGCTGTGTAAACCAAACGGTTTTCATACAGCGCCACGGAGTCCTCACGGTACTTCTGCATCAGATGGCTGGGCCGCACATCGCCGGTCCTCTCATTGAAGTCCTCCACCAGCGATGCGTGCTGCGCCAGATGGCGCACCGTGTCAGCGCCGGCCTTTCTCGCGTTGGCCACGTTGACGATGAGCTCCTCCTCCTGGATGACGTTGCGGGGCATGGAGATGATGTTCTGAAATCCCTCCAGCGACTCCTCCACCGCATCCACCCACGTCAGATCCACCGTCTTCTCCACCTTGCGGTTAGAAAACTGGAACTCGTTGTCCGCCTTGGAGATGCTGTCCATAAAGAAGCGGTAGAACTCGCTGCTGCCCAGCGCGCGCACCACACTGCGAACGTATTTTTGATAAATAGGGTCTATCAGCGTTTTGTTCTTTCCTGCATCTGCCATGGCGTACCTCGTTAGTTGTTCTTTTTCAGCTGTTCAATATAATCCTTACACACGACCATCTTGTTCTTGCCGAACAGACGGTCCAGGTAGTTGCTGCACTTGGCCAGCTCGTCCTTCATGAATCCCAGGGACAGCGACTCGAACTTCCGCAGCACCTTCTTGGCCACGATAAAGTCCACCGCCTCCATCTCCGTTCCGCCGCATGCCACAAAGCACGGCACAAAGTCGCCGATCTGCTTCATGATACGGTTGCCGAACGCCAGGCGGAAATTCTTGATCAGGTATGCGTTGAAGTCCTCCAGCTTGTCCAGCATGGCCGGATCGACCGAATACTTTTCCTTTGCCTCGGCGAACAGCGCATACAGGTGATCCGTGGAGATATGTACCACATCCGTAGGTTCACATTCGAACGCCTCCGCGCGGCTGTTCAGGTCGATGGGTACGGCACGGTCGTACACCTTATCCGCCACAGCGAACGTGGAGTCGTCGTTGTTGATCGTGCCCACGAACCACAGGTTGTCACTGATGGGAATAGTGCCGTTCTGAATCAGGCAGGGATCGTTATCCCATGTGGCCGTCACCATGTCGATGCGCTGCTCCTCCTTGCGAGGGAGCTCCAGGATGGACAGCATCTCGGCGAAGTAATACTCCACACGGGCGATGTTCATCTCATCGAGGATCACCAGATGGGGATCCCGGTAATAGTTCGCCTCATACACCGCCCGGAGGAAGTCCGTTTCGGTGTACTTCTTGGTGAACTCGTTGAAGTAGCCATAGAGCTCCGTACGCTCGCGCCAGGAGGGCTGCACCGACACTAAGCTGGTGTCCACCCCCACGAACTTGCCGAAGGCGTAGGGCAGGGAGGTCTTACCTGTACCGGAAATACCCTGCAGGATGACGATGCGCGCTGTGCCCATAGACGCCACGAAATAGCGCATCATGTTCAGGTCGTAGTACAGATGAAGCTGGCTGGCGGCGTAGCGCCGGAATCTGTCGCAGAACTCCGGCAGCGTGATGTCGTTGTCATATACCGGCGGCACATACTGCGTCTTGTAGAAGTTATCCACTGTAGTCAAGCGGAAAAACCGGCTGGCGTTAGGGTCTACGCAGGGGGATTTGAAGGTGTTGCGGTTGGGGTTGAAGTTCTCATCCTCCCCACCGTCCGCCTTCTCCTGCTCGTTCTCCTCCGGCAGGTCGCCCAGCTCATCCAGAACCGCCTGCTTGTCACCGCCCAGCTCCGCCACCTTCATGGCCAGCAGCTTGTCCTTTTCATAGTTGGCCCGCAGCAGATCACGCTGCAGCTGCCGGACCTGCTTGGTCATCTCGTCGTACTTCTTAACCGGCACGCGGAAGCGGAACAGCTTTTTGCAGAGCTTGATCAGGAGGATGATAAGCCCCACTGCAATAGCCACCAATACCAGTTCCGTGATGATCAGCATGACCCACTCCCCTGTGGAAAAGCTCCCGTTGTACTCACGGATCAGCTTCAGCCTCATAGGAAAGTTGAACAAGTAGTTCACGAAATTAAAGAATGATGCGAATATATCGAGAAATGCGCGGAATACCCGTCCCACGTCCTGATAAAAGTATTTCAAAAAGTTGTCCATTTCCCACCTCTACTGCCCTCATCAGGACGTAATGATCTTATCGCTGGTACGGTCAGGCTACATACACTGATCACGCATTCGCGTCTTCTTTGGCTTTGGCTTCCATCTCTGCCTTTATCTTAGCACGGATCTCCGCCTCCATCGCAGCACGTTCCTCGACCTCTTTCTTGGCCTTGGCCTCCGCTTCCATCTCTGCACGAATGCGCGCTTCCATCTCCTCAGCTGTTTCTTTCGGAGCGTTCTCGGTCGGAATTTCCGGTGCTGCTGGCTGTGCCGGCATCGTTGCTGTCAGCTCTGCTCTGAGCTTCTCACGCAGCTCGTTTTCCAGGCGTTCTCTCTCGGCCTTCTTGGATTCCTCCAGCTTCCGCTTCTCGTCCTCCAGAATATCCTCGTTCTTACCGCGCTCCTGCTCATACTGGAGTTTGCTCTTGATGTTGTTGTACTCAAAGAGCACGCGGAAGAACTGGATCAAATGATAGATAAAGAACAGTGCCACAGGCACTACCACTACAATCAGGAAGCCTGTGCTGGTCTGCAGGTAGTCAAATACTTTTCCTAATCCGGCAATTTTCGCACCATTATACTGCCCCACGATCTCAGACTCATGCACCGTCAGAGAGTCCTCAATGGTGTTGTTATCACCCTTTGTCTGGAAGATCAGGTGACCGCCGCCATCGTAGATCTGCGTAATTCTCTGGGTATTCAATACGCGCTCACCGTCGATGACGGTCCAGTAAGTAATGATGTCTCCGATCGCCAGCTGGCTGGGATCTTTGACTGCCGAGTCAAAGATCATATCTCCGGAATTCAGCGTAGGATACATGGACTTCGTCTGGATGGACAGCATACGGATACCAAAGATGCTGGGCACACCGTTGCCGCTGGTGCTGACATAGCTGGTGTACGTACACAGCGCTGCCAGAACGATCGCTACCACCAGTACCACATTTACAATGGTATTTGCTATACGCTTTCCCTTGCTCTGTTCCGGGATCTGTTCGGTCATCGTCTCCACGGACTCTTTTTCAACCTTTTTCTTCATGGATCTTCTCCCTTCGATCGTTGCTTATTTTCATATATCTGATAAACAGTCAAGCCTGCACGCAGGCTGCCCGAAAATCAACCCGGTATATCCACAAGTCCACCTTGCCCATCGTAATCAGTGGCAAATTGGAGATTGGCTATGATCTGCGCTTCATCAATAACATTGGTGCAGTCCATATCCTGTCCTTCCAGCCATATATACAATTCTATGGCTGCGATCTCCCCCGGCTGCAATGTAAACAGTCTGGTAGGCGTGGTAAACCTTCCCAGCGACTTGATGGTAACACTTGACAGTACAGGCGACGCTTCGCTCCACCTGGAAGCCGTCTGACGGATCAGATGTGCTGTGTCGATTAACGTGTCCTCCCCGTCGATGCTTTTCGTCTCCGCAACGTCCGACGTACTGGACGAGATATGCGTATCGCAGTTGGGTTCGTAGATATAGAACTCCCCACTACCCTGTGCCGCACCTGTATCCGGAGATACCTTTGTTATCCGCAGCCCCAACCGAATCGCCGTCTCTGCGCCCTGACCGCCATCGTCGTGCAGCAGCGTCTGCTCATTCCACACCGGCGTGCCGATCACGTATGTTCCCGCCGTATTCTCACCGCCGTTTACTTCCACGGCTTCTCCCAGCGACACCGTCACCGCACTGTCCGAACGGGCATAAAACGTGCCCTTGACATAGTAACCGTCTGCATCCTTGCGGTTGGCGTTCCTCTCGTCACTCAGCGTTTCATATTCGCCGGTCATGCGCCCGTCCAAGCCGTACAGCATGGTTTTCAGCGTCTGCTCCTTCTGTGACCATGTGGCCGGCTTCAGTTGCGTCTCCACGCCCACGATCTCCTTGAAGTCCAGCACCGTTCCCCACTTGTCATCCGGCGCGTCATACGCAGAGGACAGCTCCAGTCCCGTCTGTCCGGATACGTAGATGTCCATATTGCTGACCCGCGGCGTCCGGCTGATGGACAGCCAGGTGTAGCTGGCCGCCACCAGCAGCGTCATCAGCGCTATCAGGATGCATACATATACGCCAGTACGCATTTCCTGATTTTTATTGTTACTTATGTCATTCATATGTCATTCAACTACGCTGTTCCTTTCTGCTCTGCGAGAACAAGCGGACACACCAACGACACGCCAAATCATCCTGTCGTACCAGTACCCTCATCCTGATTGCCGCTCTGACTGCCGTCCTGGCTATTGTTCTTGCTGCCGTCCCGCAGCTCAGTATTCTGCGCCGGCATCAATGTTACATCACTGCTGAACTGCAGGTTCAACGTGCCGGTCATAGACTGCAGCGCGGAGGCTGCCACCATGGAGTTATTCACCACACTGCCATCCAGATAGACCAATGCGGTAACGACCTGGGGTATATCAGCGTCTAAGGCAGTGATATTCGCATTCTCCGCCTTGTTTTCTATAGTCAGTCCGCCAGTCAAGTGCTGCCCTGTAGTCTTACCGTCTTCATCTACCGTGTCCGCCATGGTCAGATGATAATCATAGATATGCAGCCGAGCACTAACCGTATTGGACGCCGTGTCGAATATGACCGCACCATTGCCTGGGAGCAGCGCATCATAGTCCTCCTTCGTGATCAGGTCAGACTTCTGATATGTAAGGCTTCCCTCCCGATTCAGTCCCGTAAGATACGCATAGTACTTCGCATCAATTCCGTTCTGTGTTCTGAATTCATCTGAAATCACGGTGTAATCGCCTCGTGCCAGCGTCGTATCCAACTTGGCAATTCCCAGCACTTTCTGTTGCTTATCCATGAATACCACACGGATACCGTTCATCAGCTTGACCATCTTGGTGGCAGACAAGCCTGCCTGCGTAGCGAAGGTCATATAACTGCCGCCGCCCTGCAGTGCTTCATTCGCTGACGAACCATCATTGTAGATACGATTTACCGGCTCGGTCTGCAGCTGCAGATGGCTTCCCTCCGCGTTGATGCGGAAAGCCAAGTCGATAGCATAGCCGTAAAAATCGGTGATGGTATTGCTGCCAGAGGTTACCTCGATCAACTCGGACGCTGCCAGTGCATTGCTGCACTTGGTCAGGATCGCCGGGTTCTCCGTGGTTGCAGTCTCCATGGTAACGACAGGGCTTACCGTTCCAATAGTTCCTACCGTAACATTTTCTACCTTGACCTTAGCGGTATAGTCGCCTGCAAAATCCGCAATATCGGACAGCAAGCCGCTGCCGGTGGGCACTGTGATCGTAATGCCGCCGCCTTGCAAAAGATTAAATGCTGCATTAAAGTTGATGCTTCCGTCTTCGTTCTTCAGTTCTTTCTTCAGATCATTTACTCTCTTGCCGCCCACAGTCATACTGTCAATATTGACCAGCGGCTGTACAATGCCAGAGATCTCACTCCAGGTGTAATCTTTAGCATTAGCAGGCTCTTTGTCGCACTTATCCTTCGCGCTATTCACATCTGCCCGCATTTGGTCCAGCTTAGCCACATACTCAGAGAGCTTCACACCGTTTGAGATCGCATTTGCATACTTTCCGGCAAGCGCAGTCAGCGCCGTTTCTGTGTTATTGATCTCGTCCAACGCCATCTGATAATTATCCGCCGCCACACCGCTGGCCTCGGTAGCAACATAGCCGGCATACGCCTGACGTAAGCCAGCTTCGATCTGGTCCAGGGACTTTTCGATATCCTCTGCTAACTTCTTAATGTTTGCCACATCCTCCTTCGTAAACCCCTCTTCCTTGCCGTTGATGGCGTAGGCTACCACGATGGAGGCCATATTGCCGCCATTTGTATTCAGAGCAGTCTGTGCGGCGGAGCGGGCTGCAGATGTCGCGTTGGAGATCTGCGTGCGGGCGCTGTTCATGCCCAGTTGGAATGGGCTCATATCGGCCGCTGTGCCGACAGCGCGGACACCATAGCCATTTGTCCCGAAAGCGTTATCCTTAAATATCTTGGACACGGCTTTCGCTTCCAGTCCCTTTACGCGGCCATCCTCACCGTAAACTGGCGTTTTCAGAAGCGTATTCTCATTGACCTTGAATGTATCGCTGGCCTCACCGCTCGCGCTGATAAACAGCCGCGAGGGCAGGAGTGTGATCTGACTCAGGCCATAGGTGGCGCTATTCAGATCTACCAGATTGCCCCAGGTCAAATTCGCCTGGGTGGTCTGACCGTCGGCATTCTCGTCGATATCCCCCATATCCAGTCTCGACAGATCGTTCCAGCTGACACTGTCCAGCAGGGCGATCTCCAGCGCGCCGTTGGCGCCCACCTGTGTCTGAATACCGGTGACCTCCGGCGCAGTGGACATGACGAACCACGCATAGGACGATGTGACCAGCAGCGTGGACGCCACCAGCAGCATCGCCACCGCGGAGTACAGCTTGCTCCGCATGGAAGATATACTACGCTGCGGCATCACTATCTTCTTCGTATTCATTCTCTTCATCCTCCGTCAATATAGTGTCGCGCCTGCTGCGCCGTCAGGGAACGCCCTTCACCGCTGCCGCGCAAAGCCGAAGCGGTAAAGGCCGTCCCCCGGCAAAGCAGCTTTGCTCCGATCCCGTTCCATCGGGGCAAGGCTGCTCTCCCGGAGTGTTGGGCCGACCCGGCCTTCCGGCGGGGCAGGGAAATCCCTGCCCCGGCCGGCTGGCCATTTTGCAGATCATTATGGGCGTTGATCAGGGGGTATTGGTAGTGGTTGTTGTGCCGTTCTTCAGCGCGCTGTTCGGCATGGGCTTCAGCTGAGCGCTGCTGGCGAACTGCAGGTTCAGAGAGCCGGT
>ENA-UOOA01005521-UOOA01005521.1-human-gut-metagenome-genome-assembly--contig:-P61old-NODE-5521-length-13091-cov-14.890764_pt1 | contig 13091 bp, 10 predicted proteins | sample MGYA00242467_ERZ724014 | MGnify/ENA metagenome assembly ERZ724014
GGTGGGAGCCCCATCCTCGCCCAAAAAAAAAGCCCGCCGAAAACGGCGGGCGGGATATAAGCGAATATTACTCGGCGAACATGGGGCTGGAAAGGTAGCGGTCACCGGTATCCGGGAGAAGGACAACAATGGTCTTCCCCGCGTATTCCGGGCGCTGGGCCAGCTGGATAGCGGCCCATACGGCAGCGCCGGAGGAGATACCCACCAGCACGCCCTCGCTTTGGCCGATCTCCCGGCCAGTGGAAAAGGCATCCTCATCGGCGACAGGGATAACCTCGTCATAGATTTTGGTATCCAGGACGGCGGGGACAAACCCTGCGCCGATGCCCTGGATGCCATGCTTACCGGGGACGCCGGTGGAAAGGACGGCGGAGGTCTTAGGCTCGACGGCGACGATGCGGACGGCAGGATTTTTCTCCCGGAGGTAGCGGCCCACACCGGTGATGGTACCGCCGGTGCCGACCCCTGCCACAAAGGCATCCACCTGCCCATCGGTATCCTGCCAGATCTCCGGGGCGGTGGTGGCGTAGTGGGCCTGGGGGTTGGCCTGATTGACAAACTGGCCGGGGATAAAGCTGTGAGGGATCTCGCGCGCGAGTTCATCCGCTTTGGCGATGGCGCCTTTCATGCCCTGGGCGCCGGGGGTGAGGACCAGCTCCGCGCCATAGGCTTTCATCAGCTGGCGGCGCTCCACACTCATGCTATCCGGCATGACAATGATGATACGATAGCCCCGGGCGGCGGCCACCGAGGCCAGGCCGATGCCGGTATTGCCGGAGGTGGGCTCGATGAGGACGGACTGGGGGGTAAGGAGGCCCTTCTGCTCGGCATCCTCTATCATGGCGAGGGCAACGCGGTCCTTGACGGAACCGGCGGGATTGAAGTATTCCAGCTTGGCCAAAAGGCGGGCCTTGAGGTCATACTTTTTTTCAAGATGGGTGAGCTCCAGCAGGGGGGTGTGGCCGATGAGCTGGGCGGCGGAAGTGTAGATATTTTCCATAGGAATGCCTCCTAACATGAAATAGACTAAAGCGGTAGATTTACCATGGGAATGTTATACACCCTGGGCGGGGATTTGTCAAGAGAAAAGCTCCCCGGGAGGGGAGCTTTTTGGTGGGGCAATTAATCATGCTTGCGCAGGAGGGCGGCGGAGCCGAGGGCTGCGGCGACGGCAGCGGCGACGGCAGCGGCGACGGCCAGGCCGACCAGGTCATTGGCGCCGGTGGAGGGATTGGGCTGCTGGGCCGGTTTCTCCTCTTCGGCGGGGCGGATGATGACGATGGTGCCGGGGTTATCGGGGGTGGGAGGGACGATTTCGCCGCCACCAGAATAGGCCGGAACAACTACTGTCGCAACAGCGCTTGCGGGCTTATCAGTAGTCCGCTTATAGCGCACATAGTAGGTGCCAGCAGAAAGACCTGTAACCTCATCTCCACCGCACTCAATCCAATTGGAACCATTGGGTTCAGTAGCATACTCCATTGCGGCAGTGGTGCCAGTAATCTTACCATCTTTGCTATTTGCAGAAGTGGGGGCTACACCAGCCAAGCCGGTAGGAGCAGCGGGGACATCCGGGGTGGGATTGCCACCAGACTGGGTAGCACCACAGGCACAAGCACCGGTAGCCGGATCAAATTCGTGGTTTGCATAAGATGTGGTAGCACCACAGACGCAAACTTTCCAGTGGGAATTCTCATTGTGGGCATAGCTGTTGAATTCATGTGCATTTGTATATGCAGCATTGCATACACTGCAAACCCTTGTGTGAGAATTATTTGTATTGATTTGGTAGCCACCAAATGCATGGCTTTCTGTGGCTACTACATTATGGCATATGGCGCACACCTTGACATGATGTTCTCCATCAGTGCCATCTTGCCAATCCCCCGGTTGATGGTTGCAGGCTGCGTCGGTGGCGGGGAAGAGTATTCTGGCTGTATAACTATTCTCTATCACTCTATATATGCGGCTTTCAGGCCAACTGCCTTCGAGTGGCCAAGTAGGAGCAATTATATTCAGTCCCTCGTTGGCAAAATAAATACTCCTATCGAATGTGATTTCAGCAAAATAATAGGTATTTGCTTCAAAGTTACCAGAAACCTTATCTCCTTCGACTATTCTTTCAAATTTTCCATTATTATACTCAACGGTATAGGCGTACCACTCGACCTTATCGATAGTCAAAGGGGTGTTATCACTGGAGGTGGCAGTAACGCCGGTGGTGACAGGCGCTACACCAGCAACAGGAGCAGGAAGGTCAAGAGTGATGGTAGGCTTTTCGGTGGGGGTATCGGCAGCGGTCTTGGGGAAGGTGACTTCAATTTCGTCTTGCGGCATACCTTCCTGATGCCATCTGGTCACATTCGCGCCAGCAACCTGCGGACAGTTTGCATTTGCGGCAAGCTCATAGCCTGCCTTGACGGAATAATTGATGTGTGCCGTGTAGGCGGTATTGGCAGCAAATTTACCATCGCTGGTAAGAGCAGGGCCCCAGGTGATGCTTTCGACGGTCAGACCATCGGTGAGGGTAACCTTGCTCTTATCAACAGGGGTTGCGCCCTTGACGGGAGGGGTGAGGCCGGTGACGATGATTTCGGTGATGGTTTTGGTGGGGGCTACATACGCATCGCCGCGGGTGATGGTGACCTTATAGCCGCCGGTGCTGGTGCAGTCACCCGGGATAACATTTACATTTCCACCCGATTGTACCCCTTCGCTTACTACCTTAATGTAGTAGGGGTTACTATCTCCAGTGCTATAGTGATTATAAATGTATGCCTTGATTGCTCTATGTGCTAATCTACTGTTGCTACCCAGCATATTCTCGGCGACTATATTAACCTGTCCCTTGGCGTAAATATTACCCATATTACTTTCATCACCGAAAGAAATGGTAGAGAAATTGTGAGAACGATTTTGAGCAATAAGGGACGCATCTACAACGCTGATAACCTTCTGCTTAGGCATCCAAACCGCAGCGCCATCACTATCGGTCTTTGCCATGACTTGTGCGCTGTTACTAATGCTGAGGCTATCCCCACTTATTTCTATGGCCGACGGCATTTGACTGGGGCGAAGTTTGTCATCTCTACCTCTTGGGGTGGCATATTTATTATAGGCCTTTACGGTGTACGCATTGGTACCGGGGTTGCCGGAAATGGTAACATTGCCGCCAACCTCGATGGCAGGATTGGTAGCAGCGGTGCATTCCGCACTAAGCTGCGTTCCGTCACCAGTCACAGTGAGGTTACCACTGACCTCAACAGCGGGTTCATCCTCGCCGCTGGGTCTATTGACGGTAACATGAGCGCCGCCGGTGATGGTGAGGTTTGCGGTATTTTGAGTGTTATTGGGTACCCGGATGGAACCGACGGTAAGGGAGCCGGAGCCGGAGATGGTGAGGTTCTGATATTTAGTCTCGACTGCGGAAAGGGTGCTATCTCCTATGAGGGTAATGGAGTTAGGTGTGAATTCCGCATTGAATTCGAGGGGGTAATTGCCTTTGAAGTTATCCAAGGTGATGGTATTGTTTTTACTGTCTACGGTAGCGGTGCCGCCGTTTTCACCAGTAATGATTCCGCCCTGCTTTAGAGTTTTTCTGTTGTAGCTGATGGTGGAATCCTTAGCGGCGGCAGGGGTGATGGTGATGATTCTGTAGCCCGTTGTACCACCTTTGAGCTGGCTTGCTTCAGTAAGGGACACTTCAGAGCCAAGAGGTTTTCCTCCTGTTTGTTGTGTGCCAGTGACGCTATATTTGCTCATATCGGTGATAGTAATATTGCCTTTCACCGAGAGCGCATTATTATTCAGTCCTATCTTGCCGGTCGCTAGTTTTATCGCGCCAGTATTTTCAAACTTAAGGTCGCCTTTATTCATGGCAATGGCATAGCTTGTAGTGGATACTTCAAGGCAGCCTGCACCGGTAATGGTAATATTGATGTTGCTAACATACTGATCAGCACTGTTAGCAGAAATACCAGTACTAAAACCGCTCATGGTGTTGGTACCTACCAGATTGATGGTATAGGTTCCGTCTTTTGTAAACTGGATGCCATTGATAATACTACTGCTAGCGATGTTGACATCCTTGAGGGTGAGGGTTTTAGACGCCTGATCGTAGAAATAGGTGCCGGAGCCGTTGGCGGATGGGATTGAGGTTTCCACACTGACAACGGCGTTTTCGCCAGCGATGAGGACATCAGGGGTTCTTTGGAGGGCGGGGATGGTTCTCTTTGCGATGTGGATGTACTGGGACTTTTCCTTTTGGGAAAGACCAAGATATTTATTCAAGGTCTCTCGGCTGCACACCTCAGGATCGCTTTTTGTGAGAACACCCCCAGAATAAGAGCCTGTGGTGAATTGGTAGTTGCTCCAATCGGTATTTTCCGAAGCACCGCTTGTCCCCAACACAGCGCTGACAACAGAGCTGGTATTAAGGGCTTCAAATTCGGCGGTATCGCCAATCATTTTTAAGCCATACAGTACAACTGTCGTTCCATAAGATGATGATTGGGCTGAAAGTTTAGAATTATTGATCGTCATGGAACCTACATTGACAGCAATTTTACCACTCGAGAAAGCTGTTACAGCCGTACCACCGCTTAGTGTAAAATCACCTTTGGACCAGATAGCTTCTTTTTCATAACCGGAAGCATTAAGGATAAGTTGGGAACCGGCAGAGCCGTTTATCGTAAGAGTGCTAAGCTTTTGAGTACCCTGCTGATCAAGACCACTATCATACTCTACATAAATTGCCTGTGCTGAGGTGGAGGAGATGGTATTCGTGCCTATCAATTCGATTTTGTAATCGATATTTCCCTTCACCGGGACGCCGAAGGAGATGCCGATGTTGCCGGTGGTGGTGATGGTGGCACTATTGAGGGTGAGGGTGTGGGTGGCCTTATCGTAGGAGTAAGTGCCGTTGCCCTCACCGAGGGAAATATCATTGCCAACGATGACAGCGGTGCCGTTGATCTTTACATTTTCATCGGTTACGGGGGTGGTATCCGCCAGGGCGGTGGTGGGGAGTAGGACAAAGACTAAAGCCAGCGCGAGCAGGGCGCTGAGCAGGCGTTTTTTCATGGGGGTGGGCCTCCTTTTCATTTTTCTTAAAATTGTGGTTTTACTGGGCGCAGAGGCCCTACTTTCAACCCCCATAATACCCCCTAAAAGGGGGTATTTTTCGCCCAGGGGGCGAAATGCGGGCAAAGCGGTGTGAAATGCAGAAACGCCCTAAAAAGTGCACAAAAAGCCCCCGCGATGGAAGGCTTTTTGCTAAGAATGGGAATATATGGAATTCCAAAATATTATTAACCGTTACATAATGCCGCCGGCGGTGGAGGTATAGACGCCCAAGATGAAGGCCACAATGCACAGCACGGCGCAGACGAGGGTATCGGTTTTCTTTTGGCGGGCCATCAGCTTGGCCAGCAGGGCATCGTAGTTTTCGCGGTTTTGGTCGTAATCCGGCTGGGCGGCCAGGGTCTCTTCCATTTTTTTGCCGTACAGGCGGTAATCCGCATAGGTAAGGGCGGGCATAAGCACGATGAAAAGCAGGAAAAACAGCATGGCTGGTGCCTCCGTTCTATTGGGATAAGATGCAGGGAAGCTCCGGCCGGAAAACCGACCGGAGTATGGCCCGTGCTAAATTCCGGAATCAGTGCAGCAGTGCATTGGGCAGCACGGTGACGATGCCGGGGATGTAGGTGAAGAGGAACAGATCGACGATGAGAACCGCCAGGAAGGGCAGTACCTGCCGGATGACCTTCTCCAGGCGAACTTCGCAGATGCTGGAGGAGACGAAGAGGTTCATGCCGATGGGCGGGGTGATCTGGCCGATGGAGAGGTTGATGATCATGATAATACCGAAGAAGGTCTTATCGATGCCATAGGCGCTGATCAGCGGGACCAAAACGGGGGTGAGCAGGGTGATGGCGGCGACATTATCCAAGAGGGCGCCGGCCACAAACAGCGCCAGGTTAACGAGCAGCAGAACGACAGCGGGGCTACTGGTAATGCCGCTGATGGCAGCAACGATCTGATTGGGGATCTGCTGCATGGTGAGCATCCAGCCGAATACGGCAGCCGCACCGATGAGGAACAGGATCATAGAGGTGCTGATGCCGGTCTTGACGCAGGCCTCATAGGCTTTCTTGATATTGAGCTGCTTAAACACAAAGTAGCCAATGATGAAACCGTACAGAACGGATACGCCGGCGGCTTCGGTAGCGGTGAACTTGCCGCTGTAAATACCGCCCAGGATGATGACCGGGGACAGCAGCGCCAGGAAGCTCTGAATAACGATCTTGGCCTTGCTCTGGGTATGGAACTCAGCGATATCCAGCTCGGAGGTGCCGTAGCCGTTTTTCTTGGCGCGGAAGTACTCGACGACCATAAGGCTGAGGCCCATGATGATGCCGGGGATGATACCGCCGGTGAACATCTCCAGGACGGAGACATCGGCGACGATGGCATACATGAGCATGGTGCCGCTGGGAGGAATAATGAGGCCCAGCAGACCGGAGGAAGCGATAACAGCTGCGGTATATTCTTTCTTATAACCGGCTTTTTCCATGGGCTCTACCATGATGCCGCCGATGGCAGCGGCCGTAGCGGTAGCGGAACCGGAGATAGCGCCGAAGAACATGCAAGCCAAAGTGGTGACCATGGAAAGGCCGCCTTTGAACCGGCCTACCACACGGTTGGCCAGGTAGATGAGCTTATCGGAAACACCGCCCAGGGTCATGACTTCACCGGCCAGGGTGAACATGGGAATAGCCAGCAGAGAGAACTTGCTGACGCCGCTGAGAAGCTTCTGGGTGATGATAAGCGCATTGAGAGTGCCGCCCTGCAGAATGGTGAGCAGAGAGGCGGTGCCCATCGCCATGCCGATAGGAACAGCGATAAGGAGCAGAATGCCGGTGGAAATCAACAGGAATGCAGTCATGCGGTGACTTCCTCCTTTCCTTTTTTGGCAAAGAGATCAGCGAAGCGGTCTACAATGAGGAGGATGAAGTTAAGGATCATGCCAACGGCACCAACGCCTACCACAAAGTAGTACCAGCCATAAGTGATGGGAGAAGAGCCAACAATAACATGCATATTCTCGCCTGTCAACTGGAAGGCCTGGGAGGTAACGACCACTAGGAACGCAATGCTGATGAGATCAGCAATGATGAGGATGACTTCGGTGAGCTTTTTGGGCAACAGATCCACGAAGAATTCCAAGCGGATCTGTTTATTATTGGCCGTAGCAGTGCAGGCCCCCAGGAACACACTGCAGATTAGCAGGAATACGATGAGATCCTGCGACCAAGGCAGTGGAATGAACGCGATAAAGCGGGAAATGATCTGCAGCAGCAGAACCAGGAACATGGCGACCATGACAATGCCCAAAAGGAGATTGCAGACCTTGTTGAAGGCTCCGACCGCAGTTTTCAGCGTTTTGCGGAACATAGAATTACTCCTTTACTGATAAGAGAACTTGAGGAGGGGCAGAGTCGGGCGGGTGTGCCCGGCTCTGCCGTGGAGATGACTCAATCAGTTAGCCTTTCAGCTGGTTGTACAGGGCGGTGAACTCATCACCGTACTGCTTGCAGTAGGACTCGGTTACAGGAGCCAGAGCCTCTTCGAAAGCGGTCAGATCGGGATAGGTGATGGTAACGCCCTGCTCCTCGATGAACTTGAGGTCAGAAGCTTCGGACTCGGAAACGGTCTTAACATCAGCAGCGCAAACTTCCTTGGCAGCATCCAGCAGGATCTGCTGCAGCTCGGGAGACAGGCTATCGAACTTGGCCTTGTTCATGATGAGGGGCTCGGAAACATACTGATGATGGGTAACAGCTAGATACTTCTGAACCTCATAGAACTTACTGCCGATGATATTGGAGGTGGGGTTTTCCTGAGCGGAAACGATGCCAGTCTGCAGACCGCTGTAAGTATCACTCATAGAAAGGGTGGTGGGGTTGGCGTTCAGGGCGGTCAGCATATCAGCGATGAGCTTAGCGGAGCCGACGCGAACCTTCAGGCCGGAGAAATCGGCGGGGCTGTTGATCTCGTTATTGGAGGTAACAACACGGAAGCCATTGGCAGCCCAGCCCAGGATGGTCATGCCCTGCTTTTCGATAGCGGTATTGAGGGTAGCAGCTACATCGCTATCAGCGAAGGTGAGAACATGATCCCAGGAAGTGAACACATAGGGCATAGCGATAACATTGAACAGCGGATCATAGTTGGCGAGGTAAGCATCGGGATCCAGAACCATATCCTGGGTACCGGACTTAACGGACTCCAGCATCTCGGAGCCGGAACCGAGCTGCTCGGCGGGGAAGATATTGATGATGAGCTGTCCATTGGACTTCTCTTCAACAATCTTCTTGAAGGATTCAGCGAGGACCTGATAATGGTGATCGGTGTTGTTGGTGTGGCCCAGGCTCAGCTGAATGGCCTTAACATCGTTGCCACCATTGTTGTTGTCGCCGTTGCTATTGCCGCAGGCAACCAGGGTCAGGATCATAGCCAGTGCCATAATCAGTGCGATGATACTTCTTTTCATGATTTTCTTCCTTTCTTTTTTGTCCGAATTTTTATCTCATGTGATCTCTCACATATGACCTAATTGTACCGCAACCGTGCGGGAAGGAAAGCCGGAAATTAACGGTATCTTAGCCGTGGCAGGCCAGCGCCATACTGCCGCCCAGATGGGCGTGGATCTCCTCGCACATATCGCGGGCGGTCTGGGTGAGCATTTCCAGATTATAACCGGTGTGAATGCCCATCTTCTCGCACATATTTACGAGGTCTTCGGTGGCGATATTGCCCTTAGCGCCAGGGGCGAAGGGGCAGCCGCCCATGGCCGCCAGGGAGGCATCAAAGTGGGTGACGCCTTCTTCCAGGGCTACAAAGGCATTGGCAATGCCCATGCCGTGAGTATCGTGCAGGTGCGCACAGATGTGATCTGCGCCGACCAGGCCGATCATGTGGCGGAGGACTTCCCGGGTGTGGGTGGGGGTGGAGATACCGGAGGTATCGGCCAGGCCAAAGTACTCCACACCGACGCTGTGGGCCTCTTCTACGATCCAATCCAGACGCTCCAGCGGGATCTCATCGCCAAAGGGAGAACCGAACACGCAGGGCAGGGCCAGCTGGATGCGAACATCGCCGGTCTGCTGGGAAGCCAGCTCCTTGAACTGAGCCATGCTCTCCTGAATGGTGCGGCGGGAATTGCGGAGGTTGTGCTCTTCGCTGGCACTGACCACGAAAGACAGCATATGGGAGCCGGCCGCGACGGCGTCATCGGCACCGCGCTTATTAAGGGCCAGGGTGCTGAGTGTGCAGCCTTTTTCGGCGGCGTAGGGCTTGATCGCTTCAAACACGGCGGCCGCATCGGCCATCTGGGGCATGACCTTGGGATTGACGAAGCTGGTAACTTCCAGCTCCTTGGCACCGCAATCGATCATACAGCGGATGTACTTGATCTTGACATCGGTAGGAATGAACTCCGCGTGGTTCTGCCAACCATCACGGGGGCAGCATTCCTGGATATGGACCTCTTTAGGAAGTGACATAAACTTGTACCCTCCTTGTCAGTTATCAGTTGATGACGCCTTCGGCACGGAACGCTTCGAGCTGTTCCTTAGTGAAGCCGATGGACTCAAAGATCTCTTCGTTGTTCTCGCCCAGATCCGGAGCGGCCTTGTAATAGACGCAGGGGGCTTCCTCCATCTTGAGGGGGTTACCAATGACGGTCAGCTCCTTGGGAGCATCGGGGTGCTTAACAGGCGCGGGAACCTTGACGAGCATCTCACGCACTTCCACGATGTTCTTATCGTTGGCGGCCTGCTCGCAGTTATAAATGGGCGCTACAGGGATACCTGCCTCATCGATGATCTTGCAGACCTCGGAAACGGTTTTATCGGCAGTCCACTTTTCGATGATCTCCTTGAGGGAATCCGCGTTCTTCTTGCGGGACTCGGTATCGCAGTACAGGGGATCCTGGGCCAGTTCCGGCATACCCATGGCAGCGGAAAGCTTTTCAAAATGCTTATCGGTGCCGGAGGCGATGACGAAATAATCGTCCTTGGCCTTGAAGGAATCATAGGGGGCGGAGGTGATGTACTTGTTGCCGGTCTTGACAGGGCTGACGCCGGTGTAAACATACTGCATCATCTTGGCTTCCATGCCGGAGAAGATGGAATCGACGAGGGCGACATCGATGTGGTTACCTACGCCGGTTTTTTCACGGTTATACAGAGAAGCGCAGATGGCGAAGCCGGCATTCAGACCGCCGAACAGGTCACCAATGGCCATACCGGCACGGGTGGGCTCGCTGCCCGGCCAGCCGGTGATGCTCATGCTGCCGCCCATAGCCTGGCCGATGAGGTCGTAGCCGGGACGATTGGCATTGGGGCCATACTGGCCAAAGCCGGAGATAGAAGCATAAACCAGGCGCGGATTCAGCTTTTTGCACTCTTCATAGCTGAAGCCCAAACGGCCCATAACACCGGGACGGTTGTTTTCCAGCAGTACATCAGCGCTCTTTACCAATTCGCTGAACAGTTTTTTTCCGTCCTCTGTTTTGAGGTTGATGGCAACACCGCGCTTATTGCGGTTCAGATTCTGGAAATACATGCTCAGTCCACTATTTTTTTCCAAAGGGCGCGCGTTGCGGACGAAGTTGCCGCCGGTGGTCAGGTTTTCCACCTTGATAACATCGGCGCCCATATCGGCCAGATACATACCACAGTAGGGACCTGCCAGGAAGTCGGTGAAATCAAGCACACGGATGCCCTTGAGAAGCTGTCTAGTCATGATAAATCCTCCTGCGGCGCGATACTTTCGCGCCAGAATCATTTTTCGCGCTCCGGGGGCGGCCGACCCCCAAAAACACACAAGATTCGCTTCCGGAAGCTTAATCTACGCTTCCATGATAACCAAGTATGACGAAATTGTGAAATGCCAAGAAACGACCTTGATTGATGCTGTTTTTGCATAACAGTCAAAGTGCTGTGATATTGTTCGTTATATTTGTGCAAAAAGCACATGATTCCAGCGATTTGACGGATTTTTGTATATTGTATTTGGTTGCTTTCCTCTTACTCGCATGGTAAAATATTAGGGAAGGCAAAGAGAATACTGTGGCCAAAACGAATGGAGGACACGCAAAACCATGACGATCTTTCAATTGGAATGTTACTACGCGTTAGCTCAATCGCTTAATTTTACCCAGACGGCCAGCCAGCAGTATATCACCCAGCCAGCCCTAAGCCGAAGCATCTCCTCGCTGGAAAAGGAGCTTGGGATTAAGCTGGTGAACCGCACCACCCACACCGTTTCTCTGACCCCGGCGGGGCGGGTATTTGCCGAAGAGTGCCGCAAAATCATAAGCACCTACCAGGATGGCGTACAGAATGCCTTGACCGCCTCCCAAAGCATTGTAGGACGGGTACGGCTGGGAGTCCCTATCGATTCCTTTGAGCCATTGGCGGTAAAGCTGGTGCGTGCCATCACTGAAAAGCACTCCGGTATTCATATTGAGCTGAAATTTAATACCCCGACCCGGCTGCTGCGGGCGCTGGATGACGACCTGGTGGATGTGATCATCGCCAGCGGCCGCCCCAGAAGCGCCGAAAGCAAGTACCTGCTGGTAGACCGCCGGATGGACTATGTAGTGATATCCTCCGTCCATCCTCTGGCGGACCGGGAGGAAGTCTCCTTTAGCGAGCTGCGGTATGAAAACTTTATCGCTATCTCCCGTTCTTCCTCCATTGCCGGGTATCAGTCCATTATTGACCACGCCTCAGCCGGCGGGTTTTCTCCCAATATCGTCGGAGAAGCGGAGACGGTTTCCTCCCTGCTGATGATGGTGGCCTGCGGTGTAGGCATCACCGTGCTGTACAAGGAGCACCAGCCCATTTCCGCCACCGACGCGGTGCGGTTTATCCCACTGAAGGGCGAAAAATACTTTAACCGATATCTCATTTGGAACCGGCTAGATAATTCCTGTCTGGATTCGGTACTGGAGGTTGCGAAGGGGCTTTTTACCCCCGAAGCAGAAGATGAATAAATAAAAAGCCCCCTGCGGGAGCGTAATATGCAAAAAAAGAACCCCCCAAGGGGTTCTTTTTTATTTGATTAGAAATTTTGAGATGGCACAAATGGACCCATCTACTAGTTTACTTTTCTCGTTAGAATAGCCGCCAAAAATCCTGGCTTTTCCGCCATGCGTGAATGGCAATGGAATATGGACTAAACCTCAACAATAAGGACTCCTTCATTTCCTGCCGGTAATTCCTCTTTTATGAAGCTCTTATCAAACAAAGCAGCACCGCCTTTGGCAATTTCGCGATTATCGGGTTTATCCATGCATACCGAATTGACATAAAAAACGGGGGCATTTATTTTGCCGGCCTGTTTAGCATATTCAAACTTTACTGTATTGTTCCATTCTAAATAGTTATAATCTGTATAGACAGGCCACCAAACGATATCCGGTTCCAACTCGTTCAGACGAGTGATGTTTTCTTCATACCAAAGGTCTCCGCATAACCCAATGGCAACCTCCCTACCGAGAAGGTGAAATGTGTGAAACCCATCACCCTCACAGTATTCTTTTCCCGCAAAGGATTCTTTCCAGCCCGGAGATACTCGACGATATAAATCTATGATTTGGCCATTTTTATCTATTGTCATCTGTGAACTGAAAAACACATCACCATCTTTCTCAATGAATCCAAAGGATACTGCAATGGTGTACTCTTTGGCCATACTGCATATTTCGCGAATAATCATATCATCACGAGAAATAGATACTGTTGTATCATGTTTTGCTATAAAATTTATGCCATAAAAGCCCTGAAGGAATGCTTCTCCGAAGATAACAACATCCGCCCTTCCCGCACATTTTCTAAGTGTATCAGCAAGAACTGCTTTGTTATACTCGATATCTTCATTGATAAATCCAACGGCTGCAAGCGCATATTTCATTCTTATCACCTCCATAAACCCTGACTTTATCAAACTCAATATAACATATCAATATGGTCGATTGTAAAATGAAGTTGGACACCTAAGAAAAAATCCATAGTGATTTT
>ENA-UOOA01005523-UOOA01005523.1-human-gut-metagenome-genome-assembly--contig:-P61old-NODE-5523-length-13089-cov-9.310572_pt1 | contig 13089 bp, 10 predicted proteins | sample MGYA00242467_ERZ724014 | MGnify/ENA metagenome assembly ERZ724014
CTGGTCGGTGGTGCTGCCCGCGCCGATGCCCACGAGGAGCTTGATGGGCCGCTGGGGGTAGCCGTTCGCTTGGGCATCGGGGGTCTGCGCCTGAAGCGCGGCGGGCACGGCGCAGGCGATCAGCGAGGCGCCGAGCACGAGGCGGCGGCGGATGGGGGCTTGGGGCATGGCTTGTCTCCTGGGTTTCTTTGAATGGCCTTGTCGAGGCCTGGGGCCAGTTTTCACTAAAAACGGTACGAATAAAATACCCGGATTGGAGTCTTATATTTTCCATTCCGTGAACAATTTCCCCGAACCCGGCGACCTGCATGTATTCGCCACCGTCGTGCGCAAGGCGGGCTTTTCTGCTGCTGCGGAAGAGTTGGGCGCGTCGCCCGCCTATGTGAGCAAGCGCATCCGGCTGCTGGAGGCCACGCTGGCGACCAGGCTGCTGCACCGCACGACCCGCCGCGTCGCGGTGACGGAGGAAGGCGAGCGCGTATTCCACTGGGCGCAGCGCATCCTCGACGACATGGACCATCTGCTGCAGGAAGTGGCCATCACGCGCCGCCAGCCGCGCGGCCTGCTGCGGGTGAGCTGCAGCTTCGGCTTTGGCCGCAACGTGGTGGCTCCCGCCATGTCGCGGCTGGTGGAGCGGTATCCGGCGCTGCAGGTGCGGCTGGAGGTGTTCGACCGGCTCGTCGACGTGGCGGCCGAAGGTTTCGATCTCGACGTGCGCGTGGGAGACGACATCGCCCCGCACCTGATCGCGCGGCGGCTGGCCGACAACCACCGCGTGCTCTGTGCCGCGCCGTCCTACGTCGCGCGTCGGGGCATGCCGCGCGCGGTCTCCGACGTCGCGGGGCATGACTGCCTGGTCATCAAGGAGCGCGACCATCCGTTTGGCGTGTGGAAGCTGCGCTGCGGGGCCGACGAGCAAACGGTGAAAGTGACCGGGCCGCTGTCGGCCAACCACGGGGAAATCGTCGTGCAGTGGGCGCTCGATGGACGCGGCATCGCGTTGCGCTCGCTATGGGACGTGGGCGCGCATTTGCGTGCCGGACGGCTGGTCCAGCTGTTGCCGGAATGGCGGCAGGAGGCGAATGTGTGGGCGGTGTACCCCACGCGGCTGCAGCTGTCGGCCAAGGTGCGGGTCTGCGTGGAGTTTCTGCAGGAGTATTTCCGCCAGGAATGGCCGGCCCCGCCAAAGCCCGACGAAAGGGCGTGAGCGCAAGGCGCGCGCGCCCGCAGGGAACGCTGGACCCGTCAGCCGGCCAGCGCGGCCTTCACGGCGGCAGACACCTGGCCCATGTCGGCCTTGCCGGCCAGGCGGGTCTTGACCACGCCCATCACCTTGCCCATGTCGCCGGGGCCCGAGGCGCCCACTTCGGCCATGATGGCCTTCACGGCGGCCAGCGTTTCTTCGGCCGACATGCGCTCTGGCAGGTAGGCTTGCAGCACCACCATTTCAGACTTTTCCTTGTCAGCCAGGTCTTGGCGGCCCGCGCCCTCGAAGGCGGCGATGCTGTCCTTGCGCTGCTTGATGAGCTTGTCCACGATGGCGACGATGGCCGCATCGTCCAGCTCCACGCGCTCGTCCACTTCCTTTTGCTTCATGGCCGCCTGCAGCAGGCGGATGGTGCCCAGGCGCTCCGAGTCCTTGGCGCGCATGGCGGTTTTCATGTCTTCAGTGATTTGGGCTTTCAGGCTCATGGTGATCTCCTAAAGGTGAGCGACAGGATTTGCACAAAGCCACTTCGGCTAGGCGTGTCGCCGCAGACAGTAGTTCAGCTACGGCAAGGCGGCACAACGACGCTGAAGTGGCTTTGTGCAAATCCTGAAAAACAAAAAACCCGCGCTTGGCGTCCCTAGCGCGGGTTGTGCGTCGGCCTGGGCCGGCTGCGATCAGTACAGCTTCTTGGGCAGCTGCATGCTACGAACGCGCTTGTAGTGGCGCTTGACGGCAGCGGCTTTCTTGCGCTTGCGCTCAGCAGTGGGCTTTTCGTAGAACTCGCGAGCGCGCAGGTCGGTCAGCAGGCCCAGCTTTTCGATGGTGCGCTTGAAGCGACGCAGTGCAACGTCGAAGGGCTCGTTTTCTTTTACGCGGATGGTGGTCATTAGCTAATGTTTTCCAAAAGTGTGCCGTCAGAGGGTTTTCGGGAAGATCGCGCCCAAAAGCCATGCACAGCGGTTGTCCCCGTCTCTAACTAGTATTGGCCGACGGGGTATTGCCAGCAAAGCCGGAGATTATAGCCTTTATCCACGCGCGTGGCGCAATGGACGGGTGTCTCCATGGGGGCGGAGTGCCCGGCGGGACGATTTCGGGCGGGCTGCAACGCAATGGCGCGGAAGTTGCTTCATGTTGTAACACTCCTATTCACCGGTGGGGAGCCCTGGCCATCCGCCCGGGCGGCCCCGCCGCAGACACCATGGCATTCATGCACCGCGTATCGGGTTGGCTGGGTCGGCTCAGTGTGGGCCGCAAGCTCATGCTCATCTATCTGCTGGACCTGACGGCGGTGATCTACGTCTCCAGCATCCTGATCCACGAAAAGTACCTGGCGATCGACTTCACGCGCAAGGAAGTGGTGGGCACGACCTATGCGGCTGTGGTGCGTGACGGGTTGATGGGGCAGTTTCTGGACGCGTCGCAGCAGCCGCCGCTGGTGGCCGATGTGCTCACCCGGCTGGAGGCCGTGCGTGCGGCCCACGACGAGCAACTGCGCACCGCCGATGTCGCCCAGCGGTTTGGCGTGGCGCTGCAGCAACTGGCGGGGCTGCCCCCGGGGGGCTCGCCCACCGTCGATCCGCAGACGCTCACCCGGCAGCGCAGCCAGTTGCTGCGCGAGGGACGTGAGCTGCTCACCACGGTGGGCAACCAGTCCAACCTGATCCTGGACCCGGACCTGGACAGCTACTACGTGATGTCGCTGGTGGTGCTGCGGTTTCCCGAGTTGCTGCAGGCGGTGCATGACACCGTCAGCTTCCTGAACGCGGCGCCATCGCGGCGCGGGTCGCAGTGGTCGTCCGAGCTGTTGACGCTGGTGGGGCGGCTGGATGCGGTGATGCTGGGCATCGAGTCGGACTACAACCAGGCTTTCATCGCGGGCTCGCCCGAGATGCGTGCCGCGCTGGTGCGCCAGCGCGAGGCGCTCAAGGCAGCGCAGGAGGGCTTTCAGGCCTTGCTGCAGGGCATCGCATCGGGCGAGTCGCGCCTGACAGTGGCAGAGGTGCGTGTGCAGGAGGCCTTGGTGCTGGGCGCGCTGCGCGATGCGTGGTCGGTGGGTATTGTGGACCTGGAGCGCCTGTTGAACCAGCGCGCCGACAGCCTGTTTGCGCGCATGTGGTTGCACCTGGGGACGGCGCTGGTGCTGCTGGGTTGCATCCTTTCGCTCGTCACCCTCGTGGCGCGTCAGATCGCCAAGCCGCTGCAGCAGCTGGCCCGTGTGGCCGACGAGGTGCGCAAGAGCGGCGACCACACGCTGCGCGCGCAGTGGAACAGCCGCGACGAAATTGGCCGCCTGGTCACCGCGTTCAACGAGATGCTGTCGCAGCTCGACCGCGACCGCGTGCTGCAGCAGGAGCTGGCCGCCAGCGCCCGCGCGGCCGAGGCCCAGCGCGAGCTGGTGGAGGCCTTCCCCATCCCCATGGTGGTCACGTCCATCCCGGAGCACGAGGTGCTGCATTCCAACGCGCCCGCCGCCCAATGGCTGGGCGGCCGCAAAACCGACCCCTGGGCTGCGGGGCTGGAGCCCGGCGTGCGCGCGCGCTTCTTCCAGCGTCTGGCGGACCAGGGCTCGGTCGATGAGTTTGAAGTGCGCTGGAAGGGCAGCCCCGAGCCCTCGTGGGCCGTGCTATCGGCGCGGCGCCTGCAGTTCCAGGGGCGCGACTCGGTGCTCACCGCTTTCACGCCCATCAACGTGCTCAAGGTGATGGAGCAGCGCCTGGAGCTGTGGGCCAAGGTGTTCGAGGCCTCGTCCGAGGGCATCATCATCATGAATGCCGAGCAGAAGATCATCAGCGTGAACAAGGCGTTCTGCCGCAGCACGCATTACGACTTCTACGAACTCATCGGCGAAGGCATGGGTTCGCTGCTGGAAGAGGCCGGGGGCGAGCCGCTGTCTGCACAGATCCGCCGCACCATGGCCGAGAAAGAGTCCTGGCAGGGGGAGGTGCGGTTTCGCCGCCGTTCGGGCGAGACCTACCCGGCCTGGCTCATGGTGTCGGCCGTGCGCGAGAGCAAAGGCGGCGCGGTGGCCAACCACATCGGCATTGCCATCGACATCACCGACCGCAAGCTCAACGAGGAGCGCATCCAGTTTCTGGCGCACCACGATGTGCTTACCGAGCTGCCCAACCGGTCACTGTGTGTGCAGCGCCTCCAGATGGCGCTGGCGCAGGCCCCCATCACGGGCGAGAAGGTCGCGGTGCTGTTCATCGACCTGGACCGCTTCAAGGCCATCAACGACACGCTGGGCCACCACATTGGCGACGGCCTGCTGCGCTCTGTGGCCGCGCGCCTCACGCAGGCCGTGCGCAGCCGCGACACGGTGAGCCGGCTGGGCGGCGACGAGTTTGTGGTGGTGATGCGCGACGTGGCCGGGCGCGAGGACGTGCAGCAACTGGTAGAGCGGCGGCTGATTCCACTCATTCGCCAAAGCCACCCGGTCGAGGGGCACGAGCTGAATGTGTCCTGCAGTGTGGGCATTGCCGTGTACCCCGAGGACGGCAGCGACATCGATGAACTCATGCGCCGCGCCGACGCCGCCATGTACGAGGCCAAGACCACTGGCCGTGACATGGCCCGGTTCTATTCCATGGAGACCGACCAGCGCGCCGTGGCCCGCCAGACCATGGAGCAGCAACTGCGCCGCGCGCTGGAGCGCCACGAGCTGAGCCTGCACTACCAACCGCGCCTGAGCGCCCAGGGCGCCCAACTGCTGGGCGTGGAGGCACTGCTGCGCTGGACCAGCCCGGTGCTGGGCTCCATACCGCCCAGCGAGTTCATCCCCATCGCCGAAGAGACCGGCATGATCCGCGCCATTGGCAGCTGGGTGCTGCAACAGGCCTGCGAGCAGTGGGTGCGCTGGCAGCAGCTGGTGCTGGATGCGGGCGTGGGCGATGCTGCATCGCCGCACCCGCTGGCCCGGGTGTCGATCTCGGTCAACCTGTCGGCCGCGCAGATGTCCGACCCCGCGCTGGTCACCGACATCGAGGCACTGCTGCTGCGCACCGGCATGCCCGCGCACCGGCTGGAGCTGGAGATCACCGAGTCCCAGCTGATGGACAACGCCCATGCGGCCGAGCAGCAACTGGCGGCGCTCAAGGCGCTGGGTGTGCAGCTGGCCATCGACGACTTTGGCACCGGGTACTCCAGCCTGGCCTACCTCAAGCGCTTTGACATCGACCGCCTCAAGGTAGACAAATCCTTTGTGCGCGAGATGCTCTCCAACCCAGCCGACATGGCCATCACCCGCGCCATCATCGCGCTGGGTCACACGCTGGGGCTGCGTATCGTGGCCGAGGGCGTGGAAGACCTGGCCACGGCCCAGGTGCTGAGTGCGCTGGATTGTGAGGAGCTGGAGGGCTACCACTTCAGCCGGCCGCTGCCCGTGCAGGAGCTGGAGGCCTGGGCCTGCCAACACCAGCCCTCGGGCGCGCCGGTGCGCGAGGCTGCTGTGCTGGCCTGATGGACTTTTACCCATTCGTCAGTGCGCAGCGCCAGCAGGCTCTGCCTGCGGCAGTGGCAATGCCTGCGCGCAGGAATATGCGCTGGCCCAGGCCCACTGGAAGTTGTAGCCGCCCAGCCAGCCCGTGATGTCCACCACCTCACCAATGAAGTACAGCCCCGGCTGGGCCTTGCATTCCATGGTTTGCTGCGACAGGGCCTTGGTGTCCACCCCGCCCAGCGTCACCTCGGCCTTTTTGTAGCCCTCGGTGCCCGTGGGTGTCAGCTCCCAGCGGGCCAGTTGCTCGGCCAGCTTGGCCAGGGCCTTGTCAGAAGCCTCATTGACAGGGCGCTGCCAGTCGGCCTCGCGCTGCGCCCACGCATCGGCCAGGCGGCTGGGCACCAGCGTGGCCAGCTCGTTGGCAATCAGCTTGCGCGAGCGGGCCTTGGCCTGCTGCAGCGCTTCGGGCAAGTCCACCGTGGGGGCCAGGTTCACGGCCAGGGGCGTGCCCTCGCGCCAGTAGCTGGAGATTTGCAGCACCGCCGGGCCCGACAGGCCGCGGTGGGTGAAGAGCAAGTCCTCATCAAACGCCATGCGCTCCTTTTTGGTGCCCGTGCTGATCTGCACGGGCAATGCCAGCCCCGCCAGTTGGGCATAGGGCTGCCAGCCCGCGCCGTCAAAAGTCAGCGGGACCAGGCCAGGGCGCCGCTCCACCAGCGGAACGTTGAACTGCTGCGCCAGCCGGTAGCCCAGGTCGGTTGCGCCGATCTTGGGGATGGACAAGCCCCCCGTAGCCACCACCACGCTGCGGGTGTGCACTGGGCCCTGGCTGGTATCAATTTGATAGCTGCCGGCGCTTGATTCGTGGGCGTTAGAGGCCAAAAAGGCTATATTTTTGACGCTGCACGGCTGCCAGCGCGTGACCTGGCCTGCTTCGCATTCGGCCAGCAGCATCTGGATGATGTCTTCGGCCGAACGGTCGGCAAACAGCTGGCCCTTGTGCTTCTCGTGGAAGGGGATGCCGTGCTTTTGCACCAGCGCAATGAAGTCGGCCGGGGTGTAGCGCGACAGCGCCGAGCGGCAGAACTGCGGGTTCTGTCCCACAAAGTGCTTGTGCGGCGCCCGCACGTCCAGGTCGCGGTTGGTGAAGTTGCAGCGCCCGCCGCCCGAGATGCGGATCTTCTCGGCCACCTTCTCGCTGTGGTCGATGAGCAAGACCTTCAGGCCACGCTGGCCTGCCTGGCCTGCGCAGAACAAGCCTGCAGCACCTGCGCCGATGATGACGGCATCAAAAAAGGGAATGGAAGACACAACAACCCACCGGTGAACAAAACGCGTGATTGTCCACCGGTGGGCTGGCTTGCTGGGCAAGCAGGGTCAGAACTGTGCGCGCAGCGTCACGCTCACGTTGCGCGGGTCTGCGTAGTTGCCGTAGTCCAGGTTTGCCCAGTATTTCTGGTTGGTCACGTTGTTCACGGCCAGTGTGGCGCTGACCTTGGGGTTGAACTGCCAAGACGCACGCAGGTTGAGGATGGCCTTGGGGGACTGCTTCACCGTTACGGTGCCGCTGGGGTGCGGGATGTTGAAGCCCTCGATGGCGCTTTGCCAGGTCAGGTTGCCGCCCACCGACAGCGGCGCGAGCGCGCCCGAGAGCTGGTAGTCCGTGCCCAGCTGCAGCAGGTAGTCGGGCATGTTGGCGTAGATCAGGTCGGTGGGCGCGCGCGTGACCTTGGCGCGGGTCAGGCCGCCGCTCACCCGCCACTGCCGGGTGGCCATGCCCGCAAACTCCAGCTCGAAGCCGGTGGACTTGGTGCCATTCACCGCCACGTAGGGCAGGGTGCCGTCGGGCAGCGGCGTGGTGATCGCACCGTCGCGCACGCCGAAGTTGTCTTGCTTCGTCTGGAACACCGCAAAGTGTGCCTGGATGCGGCGTTCAAACAGCTCGGCTTTCAGCCCAGCCTCGGCATTGCTGCCGATGACGGGCGAAAGCGGGGTGTTGTTGCGGTCCTTGTAGTTCTGCGGGTTGAAGATGCGCGCGTAGCTGGCGTAGGCTGACAGCGTGGGCGTGATGTCGTACACCGCGCCCACATAAGGTGTGACCTTGCGGTTCTCGTCCTGGATGGCTGAGCGGCCCGCGTAGGCACCGGTGGTGCCGTAGGTGTCGGTGTGGCGGTGCCAGTCGGTCAGGCGCAGGCCGGTGAGCACCGACAGCGGGTCGGCGGCGCGCCAGCGTGCCGAGGCGAACAGGCCGGTCTGCTGCGTGATCTGCGTGCGCCAAGCGCCGGTCTTGGCGTAGGTGGGCGCAGGCGCATTGCCGTCCCAGGTGTAGATGTTGGGGATCACGTAGCTCCAGCCCGCCACGGACGTGTAGCCATCGGTGCGCGCGGCGGTGCGGGTGGAGCTCATGCCCACCACCAGGTCGTGCTTGCGGCCGCCCAGCTCGAACTTGCCCGACAGGTAGGCGTCCACCGTGTCCTGCGTTTCGCTGCCGCCGCCCACGGCGGCATACAGCGTGGTGCCCGCGCCCGTCACGGGGTCGATGAATGGGGCCCTGGACGTGGTGGCACCGTAGCCGTAGGTGCTCAGACGGAAGGTGTCGCCCTCGGTGTGGTTCAGCGCGGCCTTCAGGCTCCAGTCGTCGTTGAGCTGGTGGTCCAGCGTGGCGTAGAGCGTGCCGGAGGTGCGCTCCCAGCGCGTCCACGATGGTGAAAAGCTGGTGGAGATCGGCAGGTCGATGGGCGCACCCGTGGTGGCAAAACGCGGGATGGTGCCCCAGATCGGCGCCTTGGGGTCGTTGGACTGGCGCTGGTAGCCCAGTGCCACCACGGTGGATGGGCCAATGTCGGCCTCCACCGCAGCGAGCAGGGCGGTCTTGTCTTCGGAATAGCGGTCGCGGAAGCTCTCTTTCTTCTGCGGGGCCACCACCAGGCGGCTGCGCACGCTGCCGTCGCTGTTGAGCGGTGCGTTGAGGTCCAACTCGCCCCGATACAGGTTCCACGAGCCTGCCGTGAGTGCCACAGAGGCCGCGAACTCGCGCTGCGGGCGCTTACGGATCATGTTGATGGTGGCTGAGGGCACGCCCACACCGGTCTGGATGCCGTTGGCACCGCGCACGATATCGATACGCTCGTACAGGGCCGTGTCAAATTCCTGGTTGGTGCTGCTGCTGTAGCTGGGCAGGCCGTCGGTCTGGAAGTCGGTGATCTGGAAGCCGCGCGCGTAGTACAGCGGGCGCTGCGTGTCATAAAAACTCACCGCAATGCCGTTCACGTTGCGCAGCACAGCGTCGATGCTGGTGAGCGACTGGCGCTCGATCTGCGCGCGGGTCACGGTGCTGGTGGACTGCGGGGTTTCGCGCGGCGTCAGGGGCAGGCGGGTGGAGGCGCTTTCGCGTGCGCCAGAGATGGTGATGCTCCCCAGCGCCTTGGGCTCTTGCACCAATTCATCGGGCGCACTGGCTGGGGGCTGCTCGGCGGGCTGCTGTGCGGCAGTGCCCGTTTGGGCCCAGGCGGGGCTGAAGGTGAAAACGGCGACCGCCAGGGCAATGGGATGCAGGCTGGGGGCGGCAGCACGGCGGCTGCCAGCAGGGCACGATGAGCGCATGCGGGGTTCCTGAAGGGGAGGGTGAGGACACTGGCTGGCGGCGCAGCCCTTCAGGACGCACGGCTTGCTAACGAAGCCGCGGATTGTAATTTTATTGAGAATGGTTCCTGTTTATTTGTTTCAAGGTGTTGTTGCGGAACGACTGCCAGCAGGTGGGTACGTGCATCGCGCTGGCCCCGTGCGCGCACCAAGCCAGCTCAGGCTGTAGATGCGCGCAGCGTGTTCCTAGCCTTTCCAGGTGAACGGAAACTTCAATTGCTTGATGAACCCGTTGGGTACGTAGTCGCCCAGCACGCCATAGTGCTCGGGCCAGAGCTTGGTGCTTTTGACGGCGGTGCCGAACAGGTAGTCCAGAAACGCGAAGTGAGCCGCGTAGTTTTTGTCCAGCGCTTCCTGGTCTTGGCTGTGGTGCCAGTGGTGAAAGTTGGGCGTGACCAGCACATAGCGCAGCGGGCCCAGGCGCACGCTGACGTTGGCATGGTTGAACACCGCCTGGAAGCCCACGATGACGATGTACGCATCGATTACTTCCTTGGAAAAGCCCAGCACGTAGATGGGCGCCAGCACCATCGAGCGGGTGATGATCAGCTCCAGGATGTGCTGGCGCGAGCCGGCCATCCAGTCCATGCTTTTGACGCTGTGGTGCACCGCGTGCAGGCGCCACAGCAGCGGCACCTCGTGGTAGGCGCGGTGCGTCCAGTACTGCACCAGGTCGGCCACCAAAATGATGCCGAACAGCGCCACCCAGAAGTTCAGGCCTTGCACCCAGCCGCGAATGCCATCGTTGGCGGCCCACCCAAAGAACTTGTGCACGATGAGGTTGGTGGCCAGCAGCACAAAGCCCACCACCATGTGGTTCACGATGAAGTGATGGAAGTCGGTCTGCCACTCGGCGCGGAACACGGGCTGATCTTTGCGGTGCGCAAACAGCTTTTCAATGAAGATGAAGATCAGCGAGCTGCCCAGCAGATCCAAGATGAACCAGTCCAGGCCAATGTAGGGCGTGTGGTCCGGGAAGTTCGGGTCCACCTCCACCTTGTGCCCACCCAGCAAGGCCGCCAGGGCCACCATGGCGAACGAGAACGTTGCCAGCCACCGGGCGCGGTTGAACAGGATGTTGACCAGCGAGATACCGCCCGCCGCGGCCATGGCCGCCAGCATGATGGTGCGGATGACGTTCACGTCGTAGCTCTTGCGCAGCTCGGGCGTGGTGAGGTACTGCGGAAAGTGAAACGCCAGCACGCCCAGCAGGCACAAAATGGCCAGCGTGAGCGCGATGACGCCAGACACCAGCCCCTTGCCAGTGCGCAATGCGCCGTGGCTTTCGGTGAATTCGTTGAGTTTTTCTATTTCGATCATTGTTGGTTCCTCCCTTGCATCCGAGAGGGAAAGCCTCGGATGCCCGCGCGAGTGTAGCGAACCAGGCTCTCAGCCCTCACTCCTAAAATCGCAGCATGAACATCCCTTCACACCAACTCAGCATGACCGTGCTCATGTCGCCCGACATGGCCAACTTTTCGGGCAACGTGCACGGCGGCGCCATCCTCAAGTTGCTCGACCAGGTGGCGTATTCGTGCGCCAGCCGCTATTCGGGCTGCTACACCGTGACGCTGAGCGTGGACCAGGTGATGTTTCTGCAGCCCATCCACGTGGGCGAACTGGTGACGTTTCTGGCCAGCGTGAACTACACCGGCAGCTCGTCGATGGAAGTGGGCATCAAAGTGGTGGCAGAAGAGATTCGCTCGCAGGTGGTGCGCCATGTGAACAGCTGCTTTTTCACCATGGTGGCGGTGGATGAAAACCGCAAGCCCGTGGCCGTGCCGGCATTGACTCCATCCACCCCGGATGAGCGCCGCCGCTGGGATGCAGCCTTGATGCGCAAAACACTGCGCAAGGAATTGGCTGCGCGATTTGCCGAAGTGCGCCAGACTGCGGGGCAGTAACTGGTGGGGGCAGCGCCCAGTGCGCAGGCCCCGGTGCTGCCCCCAAAGGCGTAATCAGGTCGCGCGGCGGGCCTGGGGTGCAGCCTCAGCCGCATCCTGCGTGGCCAGCGCCACCCCGCGCACCACATCTCCCACCACAATCACCGAGGGGCTGCCCAGCCCCTGTGCTGAGATGGTGGCCTGCAGCTGCCCCAGAGTGGTGATGGCGTGCCGCTGGTGACGCAGGCTGGCGTGCTGGATGATGGCCACCGGCGTGTGCGCAGGCAGGCCGCTCAGCAACTCTTGCTCGATGGTGGCGGCGCCGCTCACACCCATGTAAATCACCAGGGTGAGCTTGGCGTCTCTGGCGGTGCGGGCCAGGGCTTTCCAGTCGGTGCCGGTGTCGCCGGGCTTGGCATGGCCGGTGACAAACACCACGCCGTGGGCATGCTCGCGGTGGGTGAGCGGTGCGCCCAGGGATGTGAGGCCCGCCAAGCCAGCGGTAATGCCATTGATCACCGTCACCGGCACGCCTGCTGCGCGCAGGTGTTCCACCTCTTCGCCGCCACGGCCAAAGATGAAAGGGTCGCCTCCCTTGAGGCGCACCACGTTCTCGCCTTCGTTCACGGCCATCAGCATCAGTTTTTCGATGAAGGCCTGGGGCGTGCTTTTGCAGCCACCGCGCTTGCCCACGTAAACGATGCGGGCGCTGGGTGAGGCGTGGGCCACGATGGCGTCGCTCACCAGGTCGTCCACCAGCAGCACCGTGGCGGCCTGGATGGCCTTGAGCGCCTTGATCGTGAGAAGTTCTGGGTCTCCTGGCCCAGCGCCCACCAAGGTGCATTGTCCGCCCGTGCCCAAATGGGGGCGGGCCGGGTCGGAAGTGGGAAAGGTAGGGCTGCTCATGCTGGGTGTCTCTCAAGAAATTTGAGCTGCAAGTTGCAAGATATGTTCCACCTGCCGCGCCAGCGCCGGGGGCACCGGCAGGGCGCCTGCCAGCACCTGGCGCGTGTATTCGGCCGTGGTGGCCACGTCGATTTCGGTGGGCAGGCCGGGCACTTCGGCGGCGGTGCCAGGTTGCTGCTCTTCCAGCAGGCGGTGCTGGCCCGCCAAGAATGCGTCATAACGGGGCGTGCGGCGCGGGTCGGTGGCCACTTCGCCTTCCAGCCCGCGCGAGAGCAGGGCAGTCATCCCCATGCTGGTGAATGTGGCGTGCAGCATGTCCAGGTACTCGGGGTGGGTGTAGGCCGTGACCACCACGGCTGGGCCCGCGCAGGGGTTCATCAACTTGACCACGCTGTGCCCTGGGTTGCGCAGGCCCACCACCTGCCGCACGGCCAGCAGGCGCGCCAGGCCGGGGTGCAGGTGCTGGGTGTGGATGTGTGCCACCTGTCCGTTTGCTATGGTTTCAGGAGCTGCTAGCGCTTTGATATCAAGCGCTTCAAGCACATCTGATGCCAAAATTCTGCGCGCCTCGGTGCGCATGCCGTGCAGCAGCACGGGCAGCCCCTCGCGTGCCAGCAACAGGGCCAGCAGCGGGGTCAGCACCGGCAGCTTGCGGGCGCCGTTGTAGCTGGGCAGAACAATGGTGGCGCGGCTGGTGGCTGGCAGTTTGGCCAGCCGCTGGTGCGTCGCGTCCAGAAAGCCGCACATCTCCTCGGGGGTTTCGCCCTTGATGCGCATGGCCAGGCAAAAGGCGCCAATTTCCAGATCGGTCACACTGCCGTCCAGCACCTGACCAAACAGGTCGGCCGCCTGCTCACGCGTCAACGGCTTGGAGCCGCGCGGGCCGCGTCCGATTTCCTTGATGTACTGACTGATAGCCATGGTCTTTGTGGGCGGGATGGATGAAACAGGGCTCCAGCGTCGTTATTTCGGCTTGCCGTACAGGCGTACTGTCTGCGCCGAGATGCCTA
>ENA-UOOA01005524-UOOA01005524.1-human-gut-metagenome-genome-assembly--contig:-P61old-NODE-5524-length-13088-cov-10.355866_pt1 | contig 13088 bp, 12 predicted proteins | sample MGYA00242467_ERZ724014 | MGnify/ENA metagenome assembly ERZ724014
AGGCAAAGGTCTGCAAAACCTTGTACAGCGGTTCGAATCCGCTTCAGACCTCACTAAAACCGCGTTGCAGTTATCTGCAACGCGGTTTTCTTTTTGATTTGTCATACATTTGTCATACGGGGAGGACGGATGATGCTTTTGAAGCAGTTTGCACCTACATCATGAATCGCTCCAACTTGTCTTTCCAACGCCGCCAGTCGGGCATCTCGGTTTCGAGCAGGGTAAAGAAGGCCGCGGTATGGTCGGGATGCAGCAGATGACACATCTCATGCGTAATAACATATTCAATGCAGGGACGCGGCGCCTTGATGAGTTCCGTATTCAGAATGATTTTCCCCTTGGGGGTGCAGCTGCCCCAACGGTTTTCCATCTCCTGGACATAGAGTGAGGTTGGCGCAACTCCGTACCGTGCAAATCGGGAAATGATTGGCTCCGCATACTCGGCAAACTTGAGTTTGGCGTGTTCGCGGTACCAGGATCTCATCAACTCCCGGGCCCTGTCCGGAGAGGTGCATACCACTTCGAAGCAGCGCCCCTTGTAGCGGACGCTGTTGGTTTTGCCTTCCGAGACCCGGAGCAGGAACTGCTTTCCCAGATAGTAGTGCGACTCTCCGCTGACATACCGTTTTTCCGGACTCCGAATCCCGAAATCCTTGAAATAGGCCTGCTGCCGAAGAATCCACGGCGCCCGTTTGTGGAGTTTCTGCTCGATAACCTCTTCCGGCGTCCCTTCCGGAGCCAGCAGAACGACCTCGCCGGATGGATATACCTTGATTCCGAGTGTCCGGCGGGCGGAAAAGAGCACGCTGTAGGGAATCGTCTCTTTTCCGTAGACGAATATCTGCTGCATCACCGGAACCATTTTTGAGCCACGTCGACCGCCCGGTCGATGATGGCATCCATGTCGTCGAAGGTCATCGACAGATCATACTTGCGTTTGACCTCGTCAATCAGATAGTCCTCGATGTCGAGCTTCATCATGCCGACCAACCTGTCCTTGAGCGGCCAGTCGACAATGAGCGTCCCCTTCTCGAAGATGTGCTGACGAATGATGGCGTCGATCCGGCTGGCCGTGTCGAGTGCGATTTGCGTCAGGTCGAGCCCCTGTTCGGGCTTTATGACCGACTTGTAGACCTCCAGACTCAATCCGAAGTAGGCCCGCGCGGCATTGTTATCCTTCAGCACGTCGGGAATCTCGCTGTCGGTATGATTCAGCACCTTGTTCATCAGGTCCGTCGCCTGGGTCAGATACTCTGCCTCGTCGATTCGCCCTTGTTCGTATTGCGAAATGGTCTCCTTGAGCATCTGCGAGAACTTCTTGTAGAAGGCCGGATCGGTATCCATGTTCTCGGTGATGTACTTGGCCGTTCGCGAGGCAATCGTGTCTGCTTTGGCTGCTTTTCCGGAGATTTTCTCCACCTCTTCGGCGAACCGCTCCTTGTCGAAGATGTTCACCAGGTCGGTGATGACCTGCACCTCGCCGCTCTCGATGTGCGTGTCGATCAGCTTCTGAATCTGCCCTTCGTATTGCTTGTAGTCCACCGTGTCGGAGTAGCGCTCCTGCACGGCATTACGGAGCTTCATGAAGAAGGCCAGATCGTGCTTGTACCGTTCGACCTCTTCTTGAGGCGTGTTTTGATGGAATACGATGGACGAAAGCGCTACCTTCAGCGTCCGGGCAAAGGCCCGCAGCTTTTCGTAGAAGAGCGTGCGCCGATCCTCCTCGCGCAGAACATTGCCGAAGGCCTCGAAGTCGGTCGTGTTGCGTACCTCCTTGAAGAGGTCCCACAACTCGGCATGCTTTTGGGGCAGCTTGGCCACCTCCTCCGAGATGTCCGTATAGGTTCCTTCCAGATCCTCCTTGTCGAAATCGGTGTAGAGCTCCAGCGCTGAATTAAGCGATCCCAATACGCCGTAATAGTCGATGATATACCCGAACTCCTTGTCTTCGCAGACGCGGTTGACGCGGGCAATGGCCTGCAGCAGGGTGTGGTCCTTCAACTTGCGGTCGAGATAGAGCACTGTGTTGCGGGGTTCGTCGAATCCCGTCAGGAGTTTGTCCACGACGATGATAATTTCCGGCTTGTCGCTGTTCTTGAAGCGATTGATGATGCTTGCCTCGTACTTTTTGGCCGTGCCGTGCTCATCCATCATGCGCTTCCAGAAGGCCACCTCCACATTCGAGGTCTCGCCGAATGCTTCGTCTTCCCCCTCCCGGGTGTCGGGCGAGGTGATGAGCACCTCCGACGAGACGATGCCGATTTCGTCGAGATACTGCTTGTAGAGAATCGCGATGCGCTTGCGCGGAGCCACCAGCTGCGCCTTGAACTTCGACCCCTGCCAGTTCTCCCGGAAGTGCTGCGAAATGTCCCACGCAATGGCGTAGATGCGCTGCTGCGTCTGGTTGAGCTGGTCCGCATGGCTGAATTTCTTCTTCATGTCGGCCCGCTGGGCGTCGCTCATCCATCCGCAAATCTTGTCGAAATAGCGGTCAATCGTCTCCTCGTGTACCACCTGCGGCACCATGCGCCCCTCGTACAACAGCGGTACGACGGCCTTGTCCGCCACGGCCTGATCCACCGTGTAGACCGGCTGGATGATGCCGCCGAACTTCCGGGCCGTGTTCTTCTCCTTCTTCATCAACGGCGTGCCGGTCATGGCTATGAAGCAGGCATTCGGGAGCGTCTTCTCCATCTTGATGCCCATCTCGCCGTACTGGCTGCGGTGCCCCTCATCGATCAGCACGAAGATATTGGGGTCGGTCAACGGGGTGCGGATGCCGCGCACGGCCGTCTCGAACTTGTTGATAATCGTCGTGATGACGGCATCGCTCTTGCTGTTGAGCAGCTCGACGAGCTTACTCCCCGTCGTGGCGTTCTCGACGCGAATTTGGCACTTGCGGAACGTCCCCGTAATCTGTCGGTCGAGGTCCGTGCGGTCGGTCACGAGGATGATTTTCGGATTGCGAATCTCTTTGTCGAGAATGATGGCCTGCGCCAGCATCACCATCGTCAGCGACTTGCCGCTCCCCTGCGTGTGCCAGATGACGCCGCCGCGCCGCCGCCCGCCCTCGATGTGGCGGATGCGCTGCATCGTCTGTCGCACGGCAAAATACTGCTGGTAACGCGCCACCTTCTTGATGCCGTCGTCGTAGAGCGTGAAGCCGTACATCAACTGCAACAGCCGTTCGGGCCGGCAGAGGTTGTAGAGGTATTCGTCCTGCACCGACGGGGTGACCGGCTGCCTGTAAAGCTCCTCAAAGTTGCGGCGCACATAGCCGAATCGCTCCCCGAAGAGCTTGTCGTCCAGCAGCGGCTCGTTGACCACCCGCTCCAGCTCCTGCCGGTAACGGGCCTCCTCCTCGCGGTCGGCGAATTGCTCGCGCCACCGCGCCCAGAACTTTTCGGGCGTGGCCGTCGTGGCGTAACTGCCCTCTTGGCGGTTGATGGCCAGCAGCAGCGTTGAGTAGAGATACAACGAACGGATGCCGTCGGCCTTCTGGTTGCGGAGGTGCTGCGAAATGGCCTGCTCGATGGAGTCCTTCACGTCGGGACGCTTGCACTCGATGATGCAGAGCGGAATGCCGTTCACGAAAAGGACGATGTCGGGCCGGTAGGTGTCGGTCATCCCCGTGCGGCTGACGGCAAACTCCTCGGTGACGTGGAAGACGTTGTTGCGCGGATTCTTCCAGTCGATGTACTGCATCACGAAGCTCTTGCGGTCGCCGTCGACAATCTGTTCGAGGGTTTTGCCCGAGGTGAGCAGGTCGTAGACCGTCTGCGAAGCCTCCATGAACCCCTCGTCCATCGGGATGTTGCGCAGGGCGTCGATTCCGGCGGTGATGTTCTGCTCGGAGAATACGGTGGTGCGCACCGAGCTGACCTGCACGACGTTGATGGCGGCGAGCTGTTTGCGCAGCACGGGTTCGAGCAGCACGTTGGCGAGATTCCCGCCGCGCAGGGCCAGCGCCTCATCGGGTGTGAGGTATGTGTAACCGAGCTTTTCGAGCATCAGCAGCGCGGGGATCTGGCTGATATGGTCTTCTTTGAAGGAAATATATGACATACCTGTTTTTTTAATTTATAGTACCAAGGTGTAGGGTCGTTTCTATGTGTGCAGTTTTTTATATCACACAATCCATCCATTTTTTTGCAATACAGATTGTTGCTTATATATTCTTCCAAGGAGTCTCTTGTCTGTGATATTTGATTTTGTGTCTCTTCAATTATTTTTAATGAATTTCCTAAAGTTGATATCATTGAATGAAGTTCCAATACTACTATTGGAGGCATTCCTAATGATAATATATTGTTCTCCTTTTTTATTAATATACCAAAAGTTTTTATATGGTTGCCGCAGAAAATAATATGCTTGCTTAGGCTTTCTGTAATTAGTCTCACTTCATTTATAGAGATTGTTTTAAGATGTATTCTATGACTTATAGAGCGTAAATCTTGCTTTATTACTTCGCATTTTTCTTGTATATTTGAATTTGAAATGGATTTCATCTCATTATCAAACATCTGTATTATATCTTTCCCGTATATCAAATACATGTATCGTTTATAAGCTTCCTTTTGATTAATGAATCCTCCCGTAAAAGCTTCAATGATATAATCAAGACCTTCGGCTGTCTTATTCCGTTGCGATATGTTTATCAATTTGCATATGGCCAGTATTGTGCATGATATTGCTACTGTGATTTCGAATTCAGTCCTAGCAAATGTGTCATTCTGAATTATCTGAAGTTGAAAAGAAGCAATAAGGCTGTATATGAATATTAACGCCCAGTTACAATATAAGTCGTATTTGTCTTTGGTGAAAATATTGGTTTTTAATCCAGCTTTGACGATCTTATTCTTATGTAAATAGACGTAGCCTACGACGGCGATATTGAATATGCTGACAATACACCACAACAAACAACTGTACCATTCAAGATGTTTTGCAATGGATATGATTAGTCCCACAACAGATAAAATTACTCTAACGGTATATAGTGTAACGGGAGCCTCTTCGATTAATCTTCTGACTTTTATGGAACTGTAGATTCTGCGTCTGAAGGTGAATATAAACTGAACAAATATTAATATCCAAGTCAATGCATACAAAAAATATAGTAGCAGGATATTAATGTCCGGTTTTTTGTCCATGATAGCATCATAGGAGAATAATATCATTGAGATAATTATACCCCATATGGCCCAGATACTCCATCCCGGAGCGCTGTTGTTTTCTAATTCCCGGCTCTTTTCCGCGTAAAGAAAAGATAGGAATTCCCCTTTTGATAAGGTCTCCATGACTTTAATATTTCACCCGTTTTTTGCCGGTTAGGAGTTGTTGCATCAGGCCGCGTTTCTGACGGCGGAGGCGTTCGAGCTTCTCTTTGGCCAGCTCAATCTCGCGGTCGGCCGCGGTCAATACCTCCGCAATGGCGGTTTGCTCTTCAATGGAAGGCAATGCAATTTTTATTGATGCAAAATCATTCCATCGTAATCCTCCTCTTCGGTCAATCGAACCTTCCATTCGAGATTTATATAGGTAAATTAGTTTTTGCGTTTTAAGTAATTTGTACAAAAATGCGTCATTTATAAGACTCGGATTAGTCCCAAATACAGTGTACATTGGGCTTATTAGAGCTTGGTCATATTTAGATTGATATCCGATAGAGCCTTCTTCAATATGATTCGTCGCATACGCGAATCTATTCTTTGGAACAATTTTGTATGTGCTTAAGTCATCGGAATAAATCTGTTTCCCAAAATATTTTAGGGATGATACTAATCCTTCGTATTTAGTGCAGGATAATACTTCGTATGGTGAGTTGCTCTTATTTCTGGAGTTAATTTCAAATGCAAAATCTGCAATATGCAGGGTCTTCCAAGGTTCGGAGAAACCGGGGAGACGGAGTTTAGCGGAGAGGAGTCGCTGCATCAAGGCGCGTTTGCGCAGGGCGAGTTTTTCAATCAGCCGCGCCTGCTTTTCAATCGCCTCATCCCACACGCCCAACACCTCCGCAATCTTCTGCTGCTCCGCCAGCGGCGGAACAGGGATTCTTATGTTTTTTAGCTGTTTGGAAGTGATAAGGGGCTGACCAGACCCAAAAACAAGTTTATTGAGTTTATAGTGTGTTAGTTGGTTGTATGCGAAGTTATAATCGTATACATTTTGTTTGATGGTTATAATTAGCGTGTTGTCTGATACATCATATTGTCCAGATGCGAAATTGAGGGTTCCTGCATTTGCCCCTACCCTTGCAACTAAGATAACTGGACCTTCATATTCGTAGGTGGATGAATAGCCAATTATTCCAGTAGAACCAAAACGGGATATTGACCGTTCGCATCTCTGTGTTTATTTCTCCCGGATGATATGCTATTAGACAAATTGCCTAACAGCATAACTTCCCACTCCTGCGGAATAATCCCCAGCGCCGTCGCCTTATAGCCTTGTGGTATGTTATTCTTCATAGCTGACCTTTTTATAAAATTCCGACATGATGGCGTCGTACTGAGCCTTGATTGCAGGATATAATAATGTCGTTTTTATCTTTTGATCAATTTCTTGAATTGCTATTCTATTTTCTTTCTTTATCTCGCATGGTTTGATCTCTGAAACAAGATTGGTTAACGTTTGTAAATCATCCCAAACATAAATTGCACTTTGTGGCGATCCTAACAATCCAACTTGTAATGTTTGAAGAAAATAAGTAAAAGCCAATAGGTTTTTCCCTTTTTCTCCTGCCATGATGCCCATCAAATGCCCAATTTCGGCTTTTGAAACGGCCGCTTGACTTTCAACTTGTTGTCGTAATTTGTCGATTTGAGACTTTTGTTGTTCCAATTCCGCAATTTTGGATTTTAGCTCCATTGCATTGACAATCTGCCAGCCGATGGCAAAGGTGACCATGATTCCAATCAGACCGGTGGCCACCCCGACAAACGAATCGAGTGAGACGACGGTTTGCGGGCGGACGTTGCATATCCACAACACGGCGAAAGCGACAACGCCCACCAGCGAAATGACCGAAAGCCAAAGGCTCAGGTTGCTATTCTTGTTTTGCATACCCTTGATTCCCATTTTCGTCCGTTTTTAATATCCCAACTCCTTCAGATAACCATCCATCCGGACATGCACCTCGGCAAGCTCCTTTTCCAGCGCATCAATCTCCTGCTGCACGGCCGTAATGTCGATTTCGGGCTCCTCCTCGAAGGTGTCCACATAGCGCGGGATGTTGAGGTTGTAGTCGTTCTCGGCAATCTCCTCGCGCCGGGCCACGTAGGCGTAGCGCTCCTCGACGATGCCCGGCTTGAGTTCGCCCTGCGCAAAGCGGCGGTAGGTCGTGACGATGTGGTCGATATCCTCGTCGCGCAGCCGGTTCTGGTTCTTGCCGTTCTCAAATTCGCGGCTGGCGTCGATGAAGAGCACGTCGGTCGTCGTCTTGGCCTTGTTGAAGATGGCGATGGCGGCCGGGATGCCCGTTCCGTAGAAGAGGTTGGCCGGGAGTCCGATGATGGCCTCGACGAGGTTCTCCTCGACGGTCTGCTGGCGGATTTTCCCCTCGCTGGCTCCGCGGAACAGCACCCCGTGGGGAACGACGACACCCACCTTGCCGTGTTCGTTGGCCACTTCGAGCATGTGGCAGATGAAGGCCCAGTCGCCCTTGCTCTTGGGCGGAATGCCGCGCCAGAAGCGGTTGTAGGGGTCGTCGGCCGCCTCGTCGGCGCCCCACTTTTCGAGCGAGAAGGGGGGATTGGCCACGACGGTGTCGAACTTCATCAGCGCGTCGCCCTCCTTGAGCTTCGGGTTGCGCAGCGTGTCGCCCCAACGAATCGTGGCGCTGTCGAAGCCGTGGAGCAGCATGTTCATCATGGCCAGCGCCCAGGTGCTGCCGTTGAGCTCCTGACCATAGAGCGAGAAATTGTCGGAGCCTACCTCGCGGCCTGCTTTGATGAGCAGAGAACCCGAGCCGCACGTCGGGTCGCAGATGCGCGAGCCGGGGGCGCTCTTGGTCAGCCGTGCCAGCAAGGTCGAGACCTCCTTCGGTGTGAAGAACTCGCCGGCCTTCTTCCCGGCGTCGCTGGCGAATTTCTCGATAAGGAACATGTAGGCATCGCCGATGACGTCGTTGTTCGCAAGGTGTGACTCGTCGAACTGTAGCCGCTCGTCCGAGAAGTCGATGAGCAGCTGTTTTAGCCGGGCGTTGCGCTCCTTTGTTTCGCCGAGGTTGCTGCTGTTGAAGCTGATGTTGCGGAAGATGCCGCTGCCGTCTTCGCTGCTCAGCTTTTCGCGGTTTTCGTATTCAAGGTCCGCCAGGCCAACATCAATGAGCTCGCCGATATTGGGTTCGTTGCGGTGCTCGAAGAGGTAGTCGAACGAACTCTTCTCGGGAACCTGGAATCGTTCGCGGCGCATGGCCCGTTGGGCACGCTCCGTGTCGCCGTCGTAACGCTGGAGGTACTCCTTGTATTTCGCTTTGCTGACGTCGCTGACGTACTTCAAGAACAGCATCGTGAGAATGTAGTCCTTGTACTGGCTGGGGTCAATCACGCCCCGGAAGGTGTCGCAGGCTTGCCATACGACTTTGTTAATCTCTTCCTGTGTAACTTTACCGTTCATCTTTATATATTTTTGTTAATTTATAATCGGTGATTTGCCGGCGGCGCTCCGCGATGGCCTTGTAGAGGGCCTGTTCGCGGCGATGCAGGCGGGTGAGGGCGATGCAGGACCGCTGTCGCTCCAGCGGGGGGAGCGGTATCTCGAACTCCTCGAGGTCAGCCTTGCTGAGCGAGGTGATGGCCGACCCTTGGGCCTGCGCCGTCAGCAGCTGCCGGGTGGATGGCAGGTTGAGGAATCCGCAGAGGTATTCGGATAGGATGCGGGTCGGGTCGTCGATTCGGATAATCAGAAACGAGGGTGAGGCCACGCACGGCCCGAGTTGCGTCGGGGCGATGGCGCAGAAATTCTTGCCACCCTTGGCGGCGAGCAGTAGGTCGCTTTCTGTCAGCAGGTGGCGGGCAGCCTTGGAGCTGACGGTGGTTGTCGGTCGGACGGTCGGACGGATGTTCCCCTCCTCGTCGAAATCGTTCACCTGAAGGTAGCAGGTGTCGGGCGAAGGGGTACTTTTCAGGTAAACTCCCGTCTGGATGGTGGCAATATCTTTCAGTTTTACCATTTTTTTCTTTGTAGGTTCATTACAAAAGTATGTGCTTTACCCGAGAAAAGCAAATTATTTTCGAAAAAATCGCAATACAAACTCTACAAATGTTCCGATTAAGCGAGTTTCTTCACTTTGTGAAGAAAAATATCCGGCTGTCCGACCGGATATTCTCTTTGTCTTTCAGGGCAGGTGTTATCGTTTAATGGTATGTCGTCGGATGACGGGACGTTCGGGGCGGACGGGGTAGCCCAGGCGGGTCATGAGCTCCACATACCGTTGGCGGAACCAGGTGTGTGCGGGTTGGCGGTCGATGAGCAGCTGGAAGCCTCCGGGACCGTTCGGGTCGCGTTGCAGGCGGATCTCCGTATTCGAGACGTCGAAGCGGCGCGAATACTCCGGAGCGCGGAGCTCGCCCGAGACGTAGAGGGGCTTCATGGCGATGATCTCGCGGGCGCCCGACTCCGGGATTCCCATGTCGCGGCAGTATTCGCCCCAGCGGATGAGCGTCTGCGTGTCGGGCAGCCAGTGTTCGATGCGGTCGAGCTTCGCCTGCAGTTGCTGTTCAGCCTGCTCATGCCGGACCTTCTCCTCGCGGTTGGCGCGGTTCAGCGTCCCGATCTGTTCGTGCAGGGCGGCGTTCTCCGCGTTGAGACGGTCGATCTCCTGCTGTTGCCGCTTGATACGCGAGGTGCCGATCATCGCCCCGATCCCCTCGACGATATTCGACCCGACCTCCGCCGCGGCGTTTTTTAACCTGGCTCCCTTCAGCTCGCCCTTCACGCTCTTCAGCTCGGCCTCGGTGCGGTTCAATTCGGCGCTCTTCTGCGCCTGGAGTGAGGCGGTCTGTTCGTATTCGGTGCGCACTTGCCTCTCCTGTTGTTTGAGCAGCTCGACGACCTTCCGCTTCTGTTCTTCGAGACGGAGCAGCGCGTCGATGTTCTCCTGCAGATTCTGCTGCTGGGCGATGGCCTGGCGGTAGAACTCCTGCGTGGTGATGTGGCGCGCCTCCGAACCGTCGATGCCGCGCTCCAGTCCGTATTTGGACATCGCCGCGGCATAGGTGTCCTGATACTGCTTGAGGCGGACGCGCGACATGACGTCGTCGGCGCAGAGGCGGGGCCGTGCGGCGGATTTCGGACGGTAGTGTCGCTTGCCCGGTGTTTCGGATGGGACGGTGCGGGCCTTGCGGCGCTCGCCCGTGACGATCGGCACCACGGCGGCGTGGATATGCGGGGTCGATTCGTCGCGATGTACGACGGCTGAGACGACATTCTCCGTTCCGAAGGTCTCGCGCAGCCAGGCGAGGTTGTCGGCACACCACTCCGGAAGCCGCCCCTCCTCCTCGATGCGCTTCATCGCGTCGTGCGAACCGGTCAGCATGACGCGGATCACGCGCACCTGGTTGGTGCCGATCTTGCGCGTGAGACCGGCGTGTTCGAGTCGGTAGTTGATTGCCTCCGTGCGGTCGGCCACCTCTTCGGGGAACTCGATGAGCTCCTCGTTGAGGCAGGTGCGCTCGGGTGAGGCGTTGGTGGGTATCTTCGTGCGGGCGATGTGGGCGGTCATCGCCGCCTCGTTGCCCGGGGCTTTGTCAAGATGCAGGACGGCATATCCCATGGTACGGTCGTTTTTGGAGGCTTGTGTGGTTGAGGAAGGGACCGCCTCGGCGGTCGGCGTGCGCAGCACGACAGGGGGTGTCCAGAGGGGCTTGACCCTTTGGCCTATTGGGGCTTTTTCAGCGTCGGCGGGCCGATGCGTCGGAAAAAGCCCTAATAGGTTATGGCTTTTTCCTCGGGGGAAAAGCCGCGGTCGCGAAGCGGCCGATGGGTGGGCGACGGTTCCGGCGTCATTCCGGGCGACGTTACAACTTGCGGCCGCGACGGCGCGGCGTGCGGGAAACCTTTGCGGACGATCGGAGCGATTCGTTCAGATCCTTGTGGGCACGGTAGCTCTCCGCACGGTCGATGACGGTCGCATCGGGCAGGGCGCTGCGCAGTCGTTCAAGGGTGAGGCGCCCCGCCTCGTCGTTGTCGAGGAAGGCGTGGATCGTCGCGTGGCGTGCGAGAAACGGGAGGGCGCGGGGAAGGTTCACCACGGAGTTGAGCACGGCGGTGTCGACGGCCGGTTCCGGCTCATGTTGCAGCGTCAGGTAGGAGAGCAGGTCGAAGAACCCTTCGAAGAGCAGCGCCGTGTCGCCGTGCCGGTCGAAGGTCGTGATGGTTTTCGGGGCGCTGCTCCCTTTGAACTGCGGACTGCGCAGCTCCCATCCTCCGGCATCGTTGCGGAAGCCGATGGCGAAGAAGCGCCGCTCGCCGACGGCGTAGTGAACCTCGCGGCACAGTGCTCCGGCCACGGTGGGGTCGATGCCGCGTTCGCGCAGATAGCCGATCAGCGCCGGGTGGCGAATCTCCCCGACGCTGAGGATCCGCAGCGGGGAGTCTTCGCGCGGCAAGGCGGTCGGGAGGGGCCGGCAGGGGACTTCGTCCGCGGCCCCTTTGCGCAGGTGTCGGATGGCTTCAGCCATGCCGCACCCTTCGAGGCGCATGACCAGCTGGAGGAGCGTGCCCCCTTCACCCAGCCCGAAGTCGTACCAGAGCCCCTTGTCGTAGCGGACGCTGAAGCTGGGGGTGCGCTCTTCGCGCAGCGGCGAGAGGAACATGCCGTGGATGGCGGTTTCGTGGTGGGGCTGCAGTCCCCGGCGGAGGAGATACTCCCGGATGCCGATGCAGTCTGTTGTCGTCTTCATGGCTATCGGTTTTTGATGGGGACAATCCGGTGCAGTGCCGCTTCGACATCGCTGTCGCGGAACAGCACGCGCCCGCCGATCTTGTGGGCGCGGATCCGGCCGCGGTTCACCCAGTCGTTGAGCGTCACGAGCGAGATGCGCAGGCGGCGGGCCGTCTCGCGGCGGGTCAGATAATTCGGTGTCTCGGTGGAGGGTTCGGGGTGGAGCTGCCGCAACTCGTTGCGCAGCGATTCGCGAATCATCTCCGAGAGCTGGTCGGCGGTCATGCCGCTCAGAAAGATTTCCTTGGTCATAAGATTCGAATTTGGTTGATGACGCAAAGAAAGGCTTTCCGAACCCCTTCCGAAAATGGCGAATGGCGTTACAAATCAGCGCCAACCGATGCCAACCGGTGCCACACCGAGGACATGCCGCCGCCCGTTCCCGGACTTTGGCATTCGTTTGCTTCGGTTGGTACTGCCGTGTAATCGGATTCTGCTCGGGATAAAAAAACGAGGGCGGCGGGTACCGTCCTCGGTGTAGATGTGATTTTGAGCCTATCGGAACCTTTCCAATACCTCCCGAACGGCATTGGCCGCAAAGAGGGTGTCACCGCTGCTTGAGATCTGAACGCGGCACGGCTCCAGCCATCCGTTTGCTATCCATCGGTCGAGTGTCGGACGTGCGACGCCCAGCGCTTCGGCCAGCTCCTTTTTGTTGAAGAGCCGGCTGCCGTTTGCCATCAGATAGCGCTCGCCCTTGTGCACGCCCAGCCAGTAGTCGAAGCGGTGGAGGATTGCGTCGGCATCCTTCAGCTTCGGCTCATACCGTTCGTAAGCCCATACGTGCAGGCTCGACGGATCGAATCCGGCAAACTCCGGCCGCTGTTGCAGCTCCCGGACGAGCGTTTCGAAGCACTCCAGCTCGGAGGCCTGGATCGTTATTTTTCGACGGCGCGGCATGGCTGGCTATCTCTTTTTGCACGGTATCGCTGATGGGGATGTTTCGGCATATTGGGATATTCACGTTCCAACAACCCTTCGGCAACCATGATGGGTATGGCTCTGTTTTTCAGGTATCGTAGACTCTTTCCTACTTTGTTAGCTATGGTTTCCAGCGATTCAAAATCAACACATGCCTGCAGGATGGCTGTGTGTAATTCGCTGGAAGATAATCTTCTGCGCCTTTCCTTATCTGGAGAGC
>ENA-UOOA01005535-UOOA01005535.1-human-gut-metagenome-genome-assembly--contig:-P61old-NODE-5535-length-13059-cov-7.774377_pt1 | contig 13059 bp, 10 predicted proteins | sample MGYA00242467_ERZ724014 | MGnify/ENA metagenome assembly ERZ724014
GATGCTCTCTTCCGGTCCCCCTACACCATAGCGGCGCGGAGGGCTTCCTCGACGGTGGTGATCCCGGCGCGGACCTTGCGGGCCGCGTCCTGAGCGAGGGTGTTCATGACGCCCTGCCGCTGGGCGATGGCGGAAATCTCCTGCGCGTGGGCCCGGCGGACAATGGCTTCCTGGATTTCCGGCGTCACGGGCATCACTTCGAAAATACCGATCCGGCCCAAATAGCCCGTGTTCCCGCAGTGGTAGCAGCCTTTCCCGCGCCGGAAGGTTGCCCCTTCCGCATCCTTGATCCCGAAAAGCCCGAGCAGGGCGCGGGGCGGATCATAGGGCTCGGCGCAATGGGGGCACACTTTGCGGACAAGGCGCTGGGCAAACGAGCAGAGGAGCACGGAAGCGACGAGATAAGGCTCGATGTGCATTTCCATGAGCCGGGAAACCGCGCCGGGCGCGTCGTTGGTGTGCAGGGTGGACAGCACGAGGTGCCCGGTGAGGGCCGCCTGCACGGCGATCTGCGCAGTTTCGCTGTCGCGGATTTCGCCCACCATAATCACGTCCGGGTCCTGGCGCAGGATGGAGCGCAGGCCGGAGGCGAAGGTCATGCCCGCCCGGACGTTGAGCTGTACCTGCCGGATGCCGTCAATGCGGTATTCGACGGGATCTTCAAGCGTGATGGCGTTCACGTCCGGCTTGTTGAGAAGCTGGAGGATGGAATAGAGGCTTGTGCTCTTGCCGCTCCCGGTGGGGCCGGTGGACAGGATCATGCCGTAGGGCCTTTCGATCGTTTGGGAAATGGTCTTGCAGTCCTTGTCGCTCATACCGAGCTTGTCCAGCGTGTAGACGTGGTTGGTACTCATGTCGAGCAGACGCATGACCACGTTTTCGCCGTAGATGGTCGGCAGGGTGGAGACGCGGACGTTGATTTCCCGGCGGTCCACCATCATGGTGAAGCGCCCGTCCTGCGGCACGCGGGTAATGGAGATGTCCATATTCGCCAAAATCTTGATGCGCGAGACGATGGAGGCCCCGACGCTTTTCGGGGGCGAAGGCGTTTTGCGGAGCTTGCCGTCGATGCGGAAACGGATCTGGATGGAATCCTTTTCCGGGCTGATGTGGATGTCGCTCGCCGATTCGCGCACCGCCTGCGTCAGGATGGAGTTGACGAGGCGGACCACCGGGGCTTCGTCGGGCTGGCCGAGCTCGTCTTTGGGCGTTTCACTGGCGATGAGCAGGTCGTCGGACGCCACGGGCTGATCGGGCAGAGCGGTAAAGCTCTCCATCACCCCGTCCATCGTGTTGAAATGGCCGTACAGCGCGGCGTAGAGCTGGGTGAACTCCTGCCGGAGGCACATGACCGGCTCCACTTCGCGGTCCGTGACGATTTCAATGCGGTCCAGCGCGTCGATATCCAGCGGGTCCATCATCGCCACGACCAGCACATCCCCGCGGATGAGCAGGGGGACGGCATTGGTGCGCTGCGCCACGTCGGCGGGCAGGCGGTCGGAGAGGGACAGGTTCAGCGGGAAGCGGGAGGGCGTGTAGCGTTCGATGCCGGTTTGGCGGCACACGGCGTCCACGACGTCGCTCTCGCGGCAGATGCCCTGTTTGATCAGGTACTCGCCGAGCTTCATGCCGCTGCTGCGCTGGCCTTGGAGGGCTGCTTCAAGCTGGTCGGCGCTGAGCAGGCCGGAGGCCAGCAGCAGCTCGCCGAGTCTCATTCGTGTATGCATGGGCTATCTCCTCGCGGCCCCGGCCGAGGGCGCGGGAAGCGCCCCGTTCCGGAGCGAAGGGCTTTCGCTCATGGAAGGCGCGGACGGGAGCGGCGGCAGTTCCCGCGTGGGCAGGATTTCCGGCGTGATGAAGATAAGCACTTCCTCCATCGTCTTGCCCTTGCTCTCGTGGCCGAAGACGTACTTGCCGCCGGGGATGTCCTTGAGCCCGGGAACGCCCGCGTTGATGTCCGTCCCCTTTTCCTTGGTCAGGCCGGAGATGACCACGGTTTCGCCGTTGCGCATGATGAGGGTCGTTTCGGTCTGCTTCTTGATGATGAAGGGATTGCCGTCCACGGAACGGGAGGTGTCCACTTCGTCCTTCTTGACCAGCACTTTGAGCTTGAGGTTGTCGCCGTCGATGACGTTGGGCGTCATCTCGAGGCGCAGGACCGCGTCTTCGAACTTGACCTCGCGGTCGCCCATGTTGCTTGTGGAAACATAGGGGACCTTTTCGCCGTTCTCGGTGTAGGCCATCTTGTTGTCCAGCGTGGTGATGGAGGGCGAGGACAGGATGTTGATGTTGCCGTCCTTTTCCATGAGGTTGAGCTGGACTTCGAGCATACTGCCGCCGACCTTGCCGAACAGGAAGCCGAGGGAGCCCATGTCGTTGGAGGCGATGCCGGAATAGTCGAGGCCGAAAGGCGCGCCGCCGAGGCCGGAGCCGTGCGTTCCGGTCAGGCCGCCGGTGACGGGGTCCTGCCCCTGCGTGCCGGACGCGCCGGAGCCGATCCACGCGTGGTTGCCGTTGTTGAAGGAACCGGAACGCCAGACGCCGCCCCACTGCACGCCGAGTTCGCGGGCGGTTTCCTTGGTGGCTTCCACGATGTAGGCCTTGAGGTGGACCTGCGGGCGCGGGCGGTCGAGGTTGTCCACAAGCCGGATGATGCGCTGCTGATCCTGTTCCGTGGCCTGTATGATCAGGGCGTTGCTGTGTTCGTCCACTTCGATGACGGCGGCCTGCCCGCCTTGCCCGTTGGCGGCGGTGAGGAATTTGGTGAGGCTCTGCTGCAGGGCCGCGGCTTCGGCATAGCGCACGCTGACCACGCTGACGGTGAGCGGCGAGTTCTGGCGGGAGATGAGCTCCTGCTGGGCAAGCTGGTTGTCGAGCGTCTGGAGGTTGATTTCCTTCTGTTTTTCCACGGCGGTCAAGACTTGCAGGATGTTGCCCTGCCAGCGGTATTGCAGGCCGTTGGCGCGCAGCAGCCCTTGGAACACGTCCCGCCACGGGGATTTCTGGACATTGAGGCTGACCGTCCCGCTCACGCCGGGGCTGAGCATGACGTTGACCCCGGCGGCGGCCGCGAGGCTGCGCAGGGCGACGCCCACATCCACGTTGTGGAGCTTGAGGGTGACGGGAATGGTGGGCAGGGGACGGGACGCGGCCTGTTCCTGTTTTTCCGTGTGGCGCATGATCACGCGGGGCTCGGGGCGCAGATCGGAGGGTGCGGGCGAATAGCCCTGCGAATCCTGCGAGAGCTGCTTCCAGTGATCCATGAACTCCTGCTTTTTGTCTTGCTTGGGGGAGCAGGCCGCGAGCAGACAGAACAAGGCCAGGAGGCAAAGGATGGAAACGGGCCGTTGTCGCATAGTATTCTCCACTCGCCGCAAGGGCGCGGCGAAGCTGTTCGTTGAGAGGCGCGGCTTATATGTCGTCCCCGGAGTAGGGCAGGGTCCACTCGGCGTTCCGCGACGGCGAATAGAGGCGCACGCCGTCGGAACCGATGAACCGGATCACGTCGCCGGTATTGGGGAGCGTCTCGCCCACGCCGTATTCCAGCCCGCCGATGATGGCGAGAGCTTCCTTTCCGGCCTGCACATAGCCGGAATAGACGAGGCCCGAGGCGTTCGCGGACGCCGCCTGCTGCGCGTCCGGCAGCCCGTTTGCCGGAAGGGTGAACGGGTTGCGCGGGGCCGGGCGCAGCGAGGAGGCGAGGATGTAGCGCTGGCCGTCCGACAGCGGGAGGGCTTGCAGGCGCGCCGTGACCTCTCCGGCGACGGCCCGGGCCTGTTGCAGGGAGCTGTCCGTGCCGGAAGGCGCCGGGGAGGGCAGCAGCGTCGAAAGGCCGAACTGGATGCCTCCTCCCATGACGGCGGCGCCCATGGCCGCCAAAAGTATCTTTTCCCGTAGCGTCATCGTATCAGCCCTTCATCAGTGCCGCGGCGTGTTGGCCTGTTGCGTGAACGTGGCCCAAATCCCCAGCGAGTATGCGGGAAGCGCGCCGGAAGGGGTGACGTTCAAAAATTCCATGCCGGAAAGCCACGGCTGTTCGCTCAGCAGGAGGACAAGGCGCCGGAAATTGTCGGGAGGGCCGGAAAGGGTGCCGTCCAGACGGATGCGGTTCTTTTCCACGACGGTTTCGGCGGCGGGGACGAAATGGGAACTCTGCATCCCGGACAGGCTGACCATTTCCTGCAGCGAGGTGACGATGAGCGGCAGGGTGTCCGGCGTCGGCAGGGTTTTGGTCGCTCCGAGAAGGCGCCGGGTTTCCTCGCGCCGGGCATTGAGCCCCTCCATAAGCGGCTGGAGGGTTTCCTGCACCTGTATCCGGGTTTCGAGTCCTTTGATGTCCGCTTCGAGCTTCCATGTAACATACCAGAGCGGGGCGAAGCAGAACAGCAGCACGCACAGCGCCATCACGCCCTGGAGGGCGAGGGCCCTGAGGGGGAACCATGCCGGGATGATCGGGAGACGCATGTTACACCAGCCTCAGCGTTGCGACGAAGGAGAGGATTTCCGTATCCGTCTGCTGCTTTTCCACAACCAGGGACAGAACCATCGGGGAGTGCTCCAGCTGGCTGAGGAATTCCGCAAGCTGGGATTCGCGCTGGAGCATGTCGCCCGCCACGCTTCCGGTGAGCACGGCGACGGCGCTTTCTTCGGGTTCGGATGGTTTCTTCGTGCCGCGCCGCGCTTCCTGCTTGCCGGGATTCACGTCCTTGAACGTAACCCGCATACCCGTGATATGGATGGCCTCGGGGGTGATGGTGGAGAGTTCGGTCATGAGCGCGGCGGCGATGCGGCGTTTCGCCAGTGTCCGGGCCTGCACCTGCCATTTCTGGGTGTCGGCCAGATTGTTCCTGAGTTGATCCGGCGTGTAGAGCACGGGCCACGAGGCAATCCGGCTTTCCAGTTCGGCCTTGTGCGCTTTCTCGTCCAGATAGCCCATGTACAGTTTGCCGCAGAAGGCCAGAAGCAGCATGAGCACGACGGTCGTGAGCCCTATCGAAAGGAACGTGATCCGCATCTGCCGTTCCCTGCTCTTCTGATCCTTGTAGGTCATGATCGCATTGGGCGTATACGCCGGGGCGGAGAGGCTCAGGCCGATGGCTTGCAGCAGGCTTTCGTCGGCGGATCTGGCCAGCGCCTTTTCCAGATCCGTAGCCGCGCCGGGCGTGGTCTGCCCGTCAAAGCGCAGCGGGCGGCAGGGGAGGCCAAGGGAAGTTTCGAACTTTTTCAGCGCAAGCGCCATGCAGCCGCCGGGGGCGAACACAATGACGCCCTGAATGTTCGGCATCCCCATAGCGTTGCGGAAGTGGTCGGCGGTGCGTTCCAGCTGCCTGGCCAACCTTCCGAGAGGCTGGGAAAGGCGCAGAAGCAGGCGTTCCTCTTCTTCGGGCGTGCGGCGCCTGTTTTCGCAGAGCAGGTGCAGGCCTTCTTCATAGGAAATTTCATCGTCCGGAATTTTTTCGGCGAGGGAGGATAGGGACGCTGCGGGCACGGAAGGCGCGACAGGTGCCGAAGCCATGCCCATATCCATTGGGGACAGCTGTGGAAGGGACAGCTCCAGCGGCAGGGATTCCGGCTGCAGGATCAACGGGAACGGGTCCGAGGGCGACGTGAACGATGAAACGGCCTGCTGCCGTTCGGAGTGAGGCCCGGCAAGCTCCCCGCCCAACGCCTCCATCGGCAGGTGCCGCGGCATGGGCGGCACAACTGGAGGCGGAGGCGTTTTCTTGCGTCGGCCGCCGTAGGATTCCTGCAATGCCGTGACGAGGCTTCTCAGGCCGGTTTTGATGGTCCGGCTGAGCGCGATGTTGGTACCGGAAAAGATCTCGATGCGAGTGGAGTCCTCTCCTATGTCGGCGAAGGCGAAATGTTCCCACGGCGAGGACAGCCAGCCCGAAGCGAACAGGTTTTGCGCGTAGATGTTCCCGGAGGTGATGCCCGCGGGAGAAACGCCGGCCGCGGCGAGCGTATGCCTGACGGTGTTGACAGCGCCTTTGTTGGCGATCATGGCGGTGACGGGGAGGCGGGGCACGCCTTTGTCCAGCACTTCGGCGTCCACACGATAGTCGAAGATGTTTTCGGCCTCGTCGAACGGTTTTTCCCGGATCGCGGCCATTTTGGCAATGGCGTCGCGATCTTTAGGGCTGACTTTGGGAATGCGGTAATGGCGAAGCTCATCCTGCCCGTCGGGGAGCCGGACCCATATGTCCGCGTCGCGTCCGCCATGAGGCAGGAAGGCGCTCAACGCCTCGCGTATCCTGTCGGCGAGGCCCGGTGTTTCCCAGTCCATGGTTTCCGGGATGCTGAAGCTCTGAATGGCCTCAAGGATCGGTGTGCTTCCGGCGCGGCGTTGTACAAGGCAGATCCTGCCCTTGCCGACATCAATACCCACAACCGAGCGCTCTTTGCCGAACAAAGGACGGAGGGGCGCGGCCGGAGGAATCTGGAGGGGTGGGGCGAAAGAAGCGGGAGCGTCGTCTTTCTGGGGTGTACTGCGGATATGCTCCAGCAGCTTCTGTGTGGCACTGGCCTGGCTTGCGGATAAAGACACGTTAACACCCCGTCGACTATCAATTGGAATTAAATGATATCCGCCAACGGTGACGAGAGCAAGGGCGTTCTTGTCCTTTTTACCGGGCAGAGGCGTTAAAAGTACGCCGGAGGCGGAACGTGGTGTCGTACCCCATTCAATTATGGTTTTTCATATAGAAGATGCTGGAAACGTGTTCGCTTCGGCGCAGGGTACAGGAAGGGAGGGCGGACGTGCCGCTTCTTTTTTCATCCCGGCAAGATGCCCCGGTTTTTGAACGCGGGGACAGGCGCCCCCTCATGAAGCGAAAAAGGAGGAAGAAGCATATGCTTCTTCCTCCTTTTCGGAGACCGGGAAGGATTACCCTTCCCGGCGGTATCCGAGGCCGGGCCTCAGTTCGTTGCGTTAGTCGCGGCGGGGACGGCGTTCGCGGCGTTCGCCGCGATCCCCACGGTCACCGCGATGATCGCGGTCGCCGTCGCCGCGCGGAGCGCGGGCGGGGCGGGCGGTGTCCTCGGGCTTCCATTCGATGCCCTGTTCTTCGAGGAGGACGGCCTTGCGGCTGGCACGGATGCGGTCGCCGTTGATTTCGATGACCTTCACCAGCATGTCTTCGCCGAGGTGGGCCACGTCGGAAGCCTGCGCCACGCGGCTGGTATCGAGCTGCGAGATGTGTACGAGGGCTTCGACATTGGGCATGATTTCCACAATGGCGCCGATTTCCAGCACTTTGCGGACCTTGCCCATGTAGTTCTTGCCGAGGTCGGGGCGCTGGTCGTAGTACTGCACCAGTTCCTTGGCCTGTTCCATGGATTCGGCGGTGGGGGCGAAGATGGAGATGCGGCCGCTGTCCTCGATATCCACGGAAGCGCCGGTGGCGGCGGTGATCGCCTTGATGTTCTTGCCGCCGGGTCCGATGATCATGCGGATGACTTCGGGGTTCACGAAGACTTCGGCATGTTGCGGGGCATACTTGGAGAGTTCGGCGCGGGGGCCGTCGATGGCCTTCTTCATTTCGCCGAGGATATGCAGGCGGGCCTCATGCGCCTGACGCATGGCCTTGCGCATGATCTCGGTGGTCAGGCCGGTGATCTTGATGTCCATCTGCACGGCGGTTACGCCTTCGGCGGTACCGGCAATCTTGAAGTCCATGTCGCCGAGGGCATCTTCGTCGCCGAGGATGTCGGTCAGCACGATGAAGTTATCGCCTTCCTTGATGAGGCCCATAGCCACGCCGGCGACCGGATCGGAAATCGGCACGCCCGCGTCCATGAGGGACAGGCAGCCGCCGCACACCGCGGCCATCGAGGAGGAACCGTTGGATTCCAGCGTTTCGGCCACCACGCGGACGGTGAAGGGGAAGCCGTCGCCCGCGGGGATGATGGGCTTGAGGGCTTTTTCGGCCAGCGCGCCGTGGCCGATTTCGCGGCGGGACACGCGGACGGGCTTCACTTCGCCCACGGAGAAGGGCGGGAAGTTATAGTGCAGCATGAAGGTCTTGGTCACGTCGCCGGTGAGCGAATCCATGCGCTGGTTGTCCGTGGAGCTGCCGAGCGTGGTCACGCACAGGGACTGCGTTTCACCGCGCGTGAACAGCGCGGAGCCGTGGGCGCGGGGCAGGATGCCGGGCTGGATTTCAATGGGGCGCACGGTCTTGGTGTCGCGGCCGTCGATGCGGGTGCCTTCGTCAAGGATGCGCTTGCGCACGACCTTCTTTTCGATGTGGCCGATGATGTCGCCGACGGAGGAGAGGGCCTTTTCGTCTTCGCCATAGGTCGGATCGGCCTTGAGGGCTTCGACGATCTTTTCCTTCACGAGCTTGCGGGCGTCCTTGCGGGCCATCTTTTCGGGCACGCGCATGGCGGCTTCGAGGCCGGCTCCGGCGGCAAGCTCTTCGATGCGGGCGAGCAGGGCCGCGTCGTCTTCCTGCGGGGTGAAGGCCATCTTCGCCTTGCCCGCGAGCTCGCGCAGCTTGACCTGCGCTTCGACGAGGGGCTGGATTTCCTTGCGGCCCCATTCGAGGGCGTCGATGATCACGTCTTCGGGAACGAAGGTGGCTTCGCCTTCAACCATGACCAGCGCGTCGGCGGAAGCGGCGAACACGATGTTCAGGTCGCTTTCGGCCATTTCCTTGACGGTGGGGTTCAGGATGAACTGGCCGTTGATGCGGCCGATGCGTCCGCCGGCGACGGCTTCGGCGAAGGGCAGGGGCGACAGCATGACGGCGGCGGAAGCGGCCGTGATGGAGAGCACGTCGGATTCGTTTTCCTGGTCGGAGGAAATGACGCTGGCGAGCACCTGCACGTCTTCGGGGAGGCCCTTGGGGAACAACGGGCGGATCGGGCGGTCGATGAGGCGGGAAACGAGGGTTTCGCGCTCGGACGGACGGCCGATTTCGCGGCGGAAGAAGCTGCCGGGGATACGGCCCGCGGCATACATGCGCTCGGAATATTCCACGGTCAGCGGGAAGAAGCCGCGGTCGAAGTCGAGGGGCTGTGAACAAACGGTAACGAGCACGACGGTGCCACCGCACTGGATGGTAACGGAGCCGTGGGCCTGCGTAGCGACGCGGCCGGTCTCAAGGATGATTTCCTTGCCGCCGATGGTGGCGGAAACCCGGGTGGGGGCTTTTCTGAAACTCATGGTGAATCCTTTTCTCTTCGGGAAGGAGACTCCGGGAACAATATCGATCCAAACGTCGATCCTGTTCGCGGAAACTCCTTCTCATGACGGGTTGAGGTTGATGACGTGGAAAGGGGGAGCCCAAGGCTCCCCCCGAAAACGCACTTACTTGCGCAGTCCCAGCTTTTCGATGAGAGCGCGGTAACGCTGAATATCTTTGCTCTTGAGGTAGTTCAGCAGGTTGCGGCGCTGGCCGACGAGCTTGAGCAGGCCACGGCGGGAGTGGAAGTCCTTCTTGTGTTCCTTGAAGTGCCCGGTGAGGCCTTCAATGCGGGCGGTAAGCAGAGCTACCTGGACTTCCGGGGAGCCGGTGTCGCCTTCATGCTTGGCGTGAGCTTCGATAACAGTCTTTTTCTGGGCGGCGTCCATAACCACAGCGATATCCTCCGAATGGGTTGCGTTAGTTCCAAAGTCCCCTGAGCACTTTCCATGCGGGGCCGCCGGAGACGGCTTCGGCGAGCGCGAGAGGCTGCCCGTCGGGCGAGAGCAAGACGGCGTTGGCGCCGGGAACGCACGGGATGTCCGTTCCGTCCTGTGCTCTGGAGCGCGCGCGGCGCGCTTCCGTCCACACAAGGATCTTGCCGTTTTTCGTGTCCGCCTCTTCCTGCCCGGTCACGGTGATCGTGGGCCAGTGGGGGAGAGCGGCGGTCACGGGGATGACCCGTTCAGGCAGCGTTTCGGGCTCGGCGAGCAGCGTGTCCAGCGGACAAGCCCTGTCGAGGCCAAAGGGGTGGCTATACTCCCGAATCAGTTCCGTGAGCACGGCTCCGCACCCCAAGCGCGTCCCCAAGCTGTGGGCGAGGGACCGTATGTAAGTGCCGGAACTGCAAATGACTCGGAAGGTAACGTACGGAAGCTCAACCCTGAGGACTTCCGCACGCGAAATTTCGATGGTCTTGATTTTGAGCGGGGTTTCTTTCCCCTCCCGGGACAGCTTGTAGAGGGGCTGACCTTGATGCTTGGCCGCTGAATAGGGCGGTACGGGCTGTTCACTCGTGCCCACCCAGCCGGCGATGACGTCGGCCACGGCTTCGGCGGTCACATGGTCCCACGGCGCTTCGGCGGTAATCTGGCCGTCGGCGTCCCACGTATCAGTGGTCTGCCCGAGCCGGACAGTGCCCTGATAGGCTTTGACGCCTCCCGCCATGAGATATCCGGAGATTTTGGTCGCGTGCCCGAGAAGCACCAACAGAACGCCCTGAGCCATCGGGTCCAGGGTGCCTGCGTGTCCTATCTTTTTCTGCCCCAACCGTTTGAATCGGTTGGTACACTGGGCGGACGAGAGCCCGCGTGGCTTGTCGACCACAAGAAGACCGTGCTGTTGTTCCATATGAGGTGAGTACTCTATACATTTTTTTTCCGGTCGTCCAGTGGTTCTTGTGAGAGATGTGGAAGTTCGAAGGCATCCTGGGAGGCAGCGCCTTTCGGAGGACAGGTCCCCTCCTCTGCGTATCCCGCTCCAGCGGCTTTTGACTGGCGGATATCCGGAGCTGTCTGCCGGCCCGGGCCGCCTGCCATGCGCCCCCATCCAGAGAGGGGGGCAGGGAAGCGTTGAGTTTCCGTCAGGTTTCCGGTAATCGAAACGGTCATCTTCGCTTCTGATGGTTTCAAGAGGAGATGGATGGTTCAATGGGTTGGCCTCGCCTGACGTTCCCGCAAGGGCGCGGCGGCAAGGCTGATCCCATGCGGATTTTCTCTGCCGAGGGCCGTTTTGCTCTCATGCTCTCCCCCGATTTTTTTCAAAGGATTTTCTATGGATATATCCCTTCCTGATGCCGAATCGACCGTCGAGTTCGGCAGGCAGCTTGGCCGGGCGCTGAACGAGCAGTACGCCGAGGGCGGCGAGCAGGTTCATATCATATTGTTCTACGGCGATCTGGGCTCAGGCAAGACCACGTTCACACGCGGCTTCATCGAAGCGTTGCCCGGAGGGGAGAATGCGGAAGTCTCCAGCCCGAGCTTTACCCTGTGCAACAGCTATCCCACGACGCCCTCCGTCATCCATTGTGATCTGTACCGCTCGGAGGGCGCATTGCCCGATGAAGTGGACGAGGCGCTGGATACGGAATCCGGACTTGTGCTCGTCGAATGGGCCGAGCGGATTGCGGCCGAGAATTTGCCCCCGAAACGTCTGGACATCCTGTTTCAAGTCTGCAAAAATAACAGGTTGGTAACGCTGTCCCCCTATGGGAAGGCGGCGCACTGCGTATTGCAGAAACTGGCTCGTCTCCGCGATTCCGGGGAATGACGGCAAAGAGGAAGGGTTTCTGCCTCACAGGTCACGATGAAGGACTCAGCTATGCGTATTCTGGTACAAAAATTCGGAGGGACGTCCGTAGCCGACATCGACCGCCTAAAAATGGTGCGTGGTAAGGTGAAAGCCGCTCTGGATCAGGGATACAAGGTAGTCGTGGTGCTTTCCGCCAAGTCCGGGAAGACCAACAAACTGCTGGATCTGTCGACCCGTTGGGCCGCAGAGCCTGATCTGGCGGAAGTGGACAGTCTGCTTTCCACGGGCGAGCAGGCCTCGATCGCGCTTTTCAGCATGTTGCTCAAGGACTCCGGCATCAAGGCGCGTTCGATGCTCGGCTGGCAGATCCCGATCATCACGAATGATGAATTCGGCCGTGCCCGCATCCTCTCTATTGATGCCTCCCGCATCCATAAGGAGCTTGAGGCGCACGACGTGCTCGTGGTCGCCGGGTTCCAGGGCTCGACGGAAGACGGGCGCATCACCACGCTCGGCCGTGGCGGGTCCGATACGTCCGCCGTGGCGCTGGCCGCCGCTCTGGATTCCTGCGAGTGTGAAATCTATACGGATGTGGACGGGGTCTATACGACGGACCCCAATCTGTGCTCCACGGCTCGCAAACTCGATCGCGTCACCTATGAAGAAATGCTTGAAATGGCTTCCATGGGTGCGAAGGTATTGCAAATCCGTTCTGTGGAGTTCGCAAAGAAGTATAATGTTCCCGTTCACGTGCGCTCCACGTTTTCTGATGATCCGGGAACGCTGGTCGCCCAGGAGGACGCCATGATGGAAGCCGTGCTCGTCTCCGGCATTGCATATGACAAGGATCAGGCCCGTGTAACCGTATGCGGGGTTCCTGACCGCCCCGGCGTCTCCGCCGCCCTTTTTGCGCCGCTGTCCGAAAACGGCATCATGGTTGACATGATCATCCAGACCGCCAGCCGCGAAGGCGTGACCGACATGACGTTCACCGTGTCCCGCAAGGATCTGGAGAAAGCCATTCAGCTCATGAAGGAAATCGTCGCGCGGATCGGCGGTACGGGCGTGGAACACGACCCCTACGTCGCTAAGGTTTCCGTCATCGGCGTGGGAATGCGCAACCACACCGGCGTGGCGACCAAGGCCTTCGCCGCCCTGCAGCAGGAAAACATCAACATCCAGATGATCAGTACGTCCGAGATTAAGATTTCCTGTCTGATCGACGAAAAATACACCGAACTCGCTGTGCGCACCCTGCACGACGCGTTCGAACTGCACAAGCCTGATCACGCCTAGCCGTCAAGCGAACTGATGCGAAGGCCCGGGGAGTCCTCTTTCCGGGCTTTTTTCATGAGTATCATCCCGGAAAACGCATATTCTCATAGTGCAATAAAACAAAAAGGTTGGATATTGAGAAGAAAACGTTTTGGAAAAAAATTCAAAAAATGGTTGACAGAGAGCGGGGTCTGGGGCAGGGTATGCAAATGCTTCGGCTGCGTGTTGAAAACAACCTGCAGTTGTTGTGTCGTCACTGTGACAGCACAGTAACGGTTTTTTGAAAAAAGTAGAAGAAAGCGGTTGACAGCGAGAAGGGGTCGGGATAAGTTCCCGCTTCTGCGCC
>ENA-UOOA01005536-UOOA01005536.1-human-gut-metagenome-genome-assembly--contig:-P61old-NODE-5536-length-13055-cov-5.662077_pt1 | contig 13055 bp, 18 predicted proteins | sample MGYA00242467_ERZ724014 | MGnify/ENA metagenome assembly ERZ724014
ATACTTTCATCTTTCGTCTTTCTCCCCATGTCTCAAAACCATTATATTCCATGAAAACACCTCTTTTAGTATACTATATTTTTATTAATAATCAATATATTTATGCAGAAAACGCCCCGCAAATGCAGGACGTCTTTACTTGGTTTATGCAAGAGTAGGGGGAAGAGCCGCAGGCGCTTTGCCTTTTGGCTCTAGTATTATTATACATGTGCGTTTTGTGCTTTGTGTGCGTTTTCTAAATAATCATCAATTTTTCTACTTATGCGACTTCTGTCTAAATGCACTGCCTTAGCCACATCCTTTTGTCTGCGCCCATCTATGAAGCACATCCTGAAGATCCGCCTTGTAATGCTATCAGTTATCGCTTCCACCCATTCCTCTATCTCCACACATTCCTGCTCCAGCTGCTCCTTCCGTCGCTGATCCCGACACTGAAGGCGATCATACTTCTCCTTGTCAAATCCTACCACGCCCTGTGGCATGGGGTATCCCTTGCTGTAATCAAAGATTACGTCATTCCCGATCAACCCCTCATCTCTCCATCGGTTTTTGAGTATGTAATCCAGCTCCAGGATCTCATCCTTTTTACTCCGGTATCCCTGGAGCAGCTCCTTTGTTATCTCCATCCGCATCACCCCTTAATCCACATCGTCTCTGTAAATATTCCCACGCTGTCTCCTGCCGAATCTGCTGCCCCTGCGCTCGGATCAGCGCGGCAGCACTTGGTTCATTTGTATTGCTCAATGTATCATCTCCTTTTTCGGTCTGCCACGTTTCCGCATCCCTTTTAATCCATACGCTTTTACTCCAGCTATGACCGTTGCTACTGATATGTCTAACAAATATGCTATTTCTACGTTCGACTTTCCTTCGTTCACATATTTTTTCAGTTTCTCTACGTCGTAACACTTTCTGTACATTCGTTTCCGTGATCCGTCTTTTCCCGCATCATGTAACCCTATTCTCATCTTTTCAAGAAGCCCGGTATACCCTTGCCCCGGCCGGAGGCTGGCTCCTTTCTTAGTTATTTCAATTCGATTCCATCAGCACAGTTTTAAAATCCTCTACGCTTTCAACGTAACCATCGTTGTACGCTTCAAGCTGTTTATGCCCTTTTTCTTTATCATCGTTATTCCTCCCAGTATTCAATCACATATTCAATCTGCTGAATTCTGCCTGTTCTTCTGTGCATATTTAAGAAACTCCACCAGCTCCGTTTCATTGTTCTGGAACCGATTATATACTTCGTGTCTCTGCCATTTTGATACGCATCCCTTCTTCGGGGGTTTCGGTCCTCCAACAAGATGCATGAATGAAGAAATAAATTCCCCATGCCATTCCGTAGCTGGTTGAGTATACTCTTCCGCGATCAGCCTGGCACCATTTTCGAAGTCATATTTGTAGTACTTAGCCCCGATATTCTTATCCTCATACCAGAGTCCCCACACCTTATAATCCCGCAGCCAGGCTTTCCGCTGGTCATTGTTCTTGAAGATCGGCAGCTCTGGCTGTTGCGGCTCAGGAATATCAACCGCATCCAGATCACTGATCATTCCTGCAAGTGCCCCAACAAGAAGTTTCTGTTTTCTCGCCCGGATATCATTCTCTGAATAGCATGAGCATGAGAGTATCAGATCCATCAACCGATCTAACGGACATTCGCCGCTCTCTCGTTGCACATCACACTCACCGTAGTCGTCTATCGTATTTCTGTACTCACAGTAGTTTTCGCAAACGTCCTCACAAACCTCTTCAATGATCGTTACTATGCTTTTTATTTCATCTTTCATCGATTCACCTCATATGTCTTCTATTTCCACACTTTCTCCATACACTCTGTATGAAAGAAAATATCTGTTTTTCTCTTTGTCCTCACGTATTCCACATTCCCCATATCATCATCCGGTTTGATTTCTTTTCCACATCCCGGACAGATCACCGGATGATCCCAGTGGCTTTCAATCCTCTTTTTTTCTGTGCATTCGTCATACCTGTTTCTCCCTAATTGCTTTGATCCTTGCCTTTAAGCTCTGCATCACCCATGCCTGCACATCATCTTTCTTTTCCAGCGCCTTCATCACATCCTCATCCCGGGTATCCACACACACAAGGTGGTGGATGATCACTCGTTCTGTCTGCCCCTGTCGGTGCAATCTCTTGTTTGCTTGAGTGTACAGCTCATAATTCCAAGTCAACCCGAACCAAATGACATGATTTCCACCTTGCTGCAGGTTCAGTCCATAAGCGCTGCTTGCCGGATGGGTCAGAAGGATGTCGATCTGTCCGGCATTCCAATCATCCTCATCCCGTGTGTTTTTCAACTCCCGGACACGCAACTTTGTTTTCTTGAGCGCCTCCAACAGCCGGATCCGGTCATGCTGGAAATTGTAAAACACCAGTGCCGGCTTTCCTTGCAAAGATTCAATCAACTCCATAAATGCCTCGATCTTACAGTTGTGCACCTCGTGGATATTCCGATCTTCGTCATAAATTGCCCCGTTTCCAAGTTGTAGAAGCTTATTGCTTAACGCCGCTGCACTAGTCACGCTAATCTCCTCCTCATCTTCCGGAAGCTCCAGTACCATCTTCCGTTCCAAGTCGGCATAGGCTTTTCTTGATTTATCATCCAGCATTACCGGGATTTCGTGATAAGTGACTTCCGGAAGCTGTAAGTAATCCTCCGCTTTCATGGAGATGCAGATATCCGAAATCTTTTGCAAGATGCTCTCTTCCGTTCCCGGCTTTGCCTTGTAGTTATATATCACATCTCTGCCTCTGTCCCCGGGATCAAAATACCGTTCCCGGAACTGTGTGTATCTCCGTCCCAGACGTTCGCCTCCATCCAGAAGGAATACCTGCGCCCATAAGTCCTCAAGTCCATTTGGGGAAGGCGTACCTGTAAGCTCCACAATCCTGTCGATATGCGTCCCAACACTTGCCAGAGATTTGAACCTCTTCGCCTTGTGACTCTTAAAGCTGCTGGACTCATCGATGACCACCATATCAAACGGCCAGCTGTTCCTGTAGTAATCCACCAGCCAGCATACATTCTCCCGGTTGATAATATAAATATCTGCCGGCGTGTTTAATGCCCGGATTCGTTTTGTCTGGCTTCCCAGAACCGGAGAAACCCTCAAGATCTTTGTGTGATCCCATTTATCTTTCTCTTTCGTCCACGTACCCTCCGCCACTTTTTTCGGCGCGATCACCAGAACTTTTTTAACTTGGAATCGATCATACTTCAATTCCCGGATCGCGGTCAGGGTCGTGACTGTCTTCCCGAGTCCCATGTCCAAGAATAATCCGATTTTTTTGACCTTGATAATCCTGCTGATGCAGTATGCTTGATACCCATGCGGTTTAAACTCCATCTCTTAATTTCTCCTTACACTCTTCCAGGAACAGCTTCACCTCGTGTTCGCCGTGCAGCACTCTTACCGCCTGCCCCATATCTTTTAATCTTTTCAGCTGCACCCTTTGTAGGGATGTCAGTCTCCCTGTTATTGTTTTCAGCTCCACGAACACCGCCGGATATCCCGGAAGAACCACGATCCTGTCAGGCACACCGTCATTACCGGGGCTTACCCACTTGAACGCTCTGCCGCCCAGTTTTCGGATTCCGTCCACTAATATTTTTTCCACTTCTCTTTCTCTCATGCCCGCTCCTTTTCCCGTATACTCTCTCACACACGTGTATATATACCTGTATTAGGCGTGTTAGGTACACGCCATATTTACCTAATTTATATATTTTTTCATTACTATAGAAAGTTGGTTTACATAGTTTACATATACTTAAAAACCTTTGTATTTACTGGGTTTTCTCACAAACTAAGTATGTAAACTTTTAAAAATTTATCGTTTACTTGGTTTACTGTTGATTTTTAACCCGTATACCAACTATCTCTGATAGTTTACTCTTGATTGTTTACACCCTTTCAAATCCTTTTTGTGTCCCGTATACGCCGTAGCGTCTCACACTTTTATTTCGTTTCCACCCTTTTATTGATGCCAGGATACCGTTTATCTCCATGCTGTCGGTTTTCTTCATAAATTTCACATCTCCATTAAAGCATTCTGCCCACACTTCCATCGCACAAACTTTATCTCTTTCTACCAATTCTGTTCCCTTTGGAAGATGCAGGCTTCCTGCGTAAAATTGTCTGCGCTGCGACAGGCTTAAGGAATCCCAGTTTGGAGGAATCAGACGTTCTAAGAATTCCCGGATCAACCCTTCCTTTCCGGATGCCTCTCTGTGGCTCTCCTGCATCTCTTCCGCCAGTTGTTCTTCTTCCTTAGTCATATACAGTGGTTCCCCCAACAGCCAATAGGTGTATGCCTCCGCCCATATCTGATCCACCTCCTGTGGCAGATCCTGCCACACGGACTTCTTTGCCGGGTGCACGCCCACATCCACTGGCCAAAACCGTCTGTTTCCTGTCATGTCCTTTAAAAACTCTTCTTCGTTGCTCGTTCCGAAGAAGACGCAGCGGCGCGGATATTTGTTCGTTCTGCGCCCATAGGCGGCACGGTAGATATCGTCTGTCTTACTTAAAAACTGCTTGACCGCATTGGTCTCCTGCTTTGTCATAGCAGTCAACTCCCCCACCTCATTAATCCACGTTCCCTGTATAAGTTCTGCGGCCTCTTTTCCCTCAAAACTAGTCAGGGAATCGGAAAACCAGTCTTTTCCCAGTATCCGCAGGAACGTACTCTTTCCGATTCCCTGCGGACCGGTAAAGATTGGCATATAATCATATTTCATGCCACCTGTGACCGCTCGGGCCACCGCTGCACACAGAGACTTACGCATGACAGCCCTTGTGTAGCCGTTATCCTCAGCACCCAAATACACGCTCAGAAGTGTATCCAGCCGTTTCTGTCCATCCCATTTTAAGAATTTCAAATACTCTTTTACATCGTTGATGCGGTTCTGACTACTCACGATCAGGAGTGCATTATCCAGCTTCTCTCTGCCGGTAATCCCGTAAAACAATTCCATATAATTATAGAAGCCCGCATCATCTTCATCTTTCCATCTCCGCTTTTCCTCGCCCGCACTCCACGGAACTTTTCCGAGGATCAAGCCGCAGCTTGCAAATTCATCCGTCACAATCTTCCCTTTTAAAAGAGGGTCATTCTGCAAGATGAGCACCGCGTTATTGATCGTCTTTTCTATTTTCCCGTTTCCGTCATGGGTAAGTCGGGAGATCCACGACAGATCATCTTCCGATACTGGCTCTCCCTCCTCTGTTTGGAATGCCTGTCGAGCCTGTTCCATCTTCTCTTTCGCAAGCAAATCGGAAACTCCCTTATCGCCAACTGCCAAATGGCTCATAGCCACAAAGGACGGCAGTTTATTCACAGGAGTTCCGTCTTTCGCGTCCCGATCCTTATCACCGTACATATGTAGGCGCACAAGATCAAAGGCATTAACGAGCATGCCGGAACACGGATCCGTTGCGTGGTGAGAATAAAGGAACAGATCCCCGTCATACACAACTGCACCGCCCACCGTAGACCCGCCAGTGTAGGTATAACGCCCCTCAATATCCGTAGGATCATACATCCCCGGAATGAACTTCTCCATCGCCTGAGAGATCGTGTATGTCCGGCAGAATGCGCCGATGATTCCACGCTTTGTAGTCGGGTCTTCCTGTTTCGCAAGCCGTCTCTTTTCGATTGCTGCCGTTCCCGGCACCTGTGGCCATTGCGAAATATCTGTCCAGTCTCCGTACATCTGAAGGAGACCGGACAGGCTGCAGAATGGGTGATCGTATACTTCAAAGATGTATTCCCCGTCTTTACAGCAGCTTGGCCAGTACATCAGCCTCGACACATCAAAGGTAGTCGGGTCACAGAATTCCATTCCGATCAAAGATGCCAGCTTTCTTGACGCCGGCTCATATTCATCCGCTGACGCGGTCGCATCCAGTGGTACAATCACACGGAGTCTGGGCGCATACCCAGCGTGTTTTCTTGTGCTGTAGACCAAAGCCGCGCACCCCAAACCGGATACCCGTTTCAAAATCTCATCCGTACCGCCTGCGGGGATGTTATCCATGTCCAGAGTCAGAAGATCTCTGCCCTTTACATAAGCAGCTTTCCGGATATTATTCTCAAATGTGCCGCCCACAAAACCACCGACATCTTTTAATTCATCCTGTCGGTATTTCGGCATCGCAAGATATTCTTCCACTGTCTCCGTACTTCGTACCGGAGTTTTTACCCTGCCTACAAATTCAGACCAAAGGATTTCTGTTTCCGGCCAGTGCTTTGTTTTTCTTGTGCCGGCGGTACTAATGTGTAATTTTCTGTTATGCCGCATCCGTCATCCCTCTAATCTTTCATATAATAGTTACTTTCAAATCCTGCGCCTTTCAGTATTAACCCTGGCGCCCATGTTATCGGTTCTGCCATCAGACTACAGATTTCATCTACTGTCACATCCATCGGCGCGTCGATGATCACTTCATCGTGGACATGGAATACCACCTGCAGCCCTTTTTTCTCAATTCTTCGTAATGTTTCCGCAAGACAGTCTCTTGCGATTGCCTGCACGATATTCTCTGTCATTTTGCCACCATAAGTGGACGTCACTTCCCATTTCCTTGTCTGCTGACCTACAGTATAGTAATGGATCGCCGCTTTCCCGAACTGATTCTCCTGTAAAAATGGTTTCGGGTAAAAAAGCTTCCTTCCACTCGGAAGCTGTACTGTAAGGAAGTGTTGCCCATACACAAGATCGCTTTCCAGCGCAAAAATCAGTCCGTTGATCGCATGTGGTTGTGCTGTCAGCATCGTTTGTAACGATGCCTCTTCTACGGCATACCACAGGTCACGGATTCTCGGGTTTGCGCTCCTCCATCTCTGCACGATGTCCGGAAGTTCTTCTTCTGTCAGTCCCATATTCAAAGCCCCCATTGCAATCAGCGCATTAGAACCTCCCTGATATCCAAGCGCAAGCGTCGCAACCTTTCCTTTCTGCCGCAGACTGTATTCTGGATTTCCTTTTGTGATTCTTTCGATCGGCACATGGAACATTTGAGATGCCGTCGCTTCGTAGATTTTTCCGTGGGTAGCAAACACTTCATTTACCCACTGTTCTCCTGCCAGCCACGCAATCACACGTGCCTCGATCGCAGAGAAGTCTGCCACTACAAACTTCCGCCCCTCGGAAGGGATAAACGCTGTTCGGATCAACTGGGAAAGTGTATCCGGTACGTTTCCGTAGATCAGCCGAACGCCTTCATAATTTTTCGCCTTTACCAGCTTTCTTGCCTCGTCCAGTGTTTTCAGATAGTTCCGCGGGAGGTTTTGCATCTGCACAAGACGTCCTGCCCATCTGCCGGTTCTGTTAGCACCGTAGAACTGGGTCAGTCCTCGAACGCGTTCTCCTTCTCCCTCTGCGGTTTTCATGGCTACATATTTTTTAATGGAGGTCTTTCCGAGCTGCTGACGTATCTCCAGCACTCTCCTCACCTCATCTGATATATCACTACGGTTCAATAATTCCGTTACGTTCTCTTTTGTCAAGCCGGAAATTTCTCCGGATATTTGCTTTTCAATCCACGCTTTTAACTGCGAGGTACTGTTCGGATTTCCAAGTCCGGTAATATCAATAGCTTCCATTGTCAGGTTTTCACTGCTGATCGCGTCGATAGCCAAAGCCCCGTTGATCAGCTCCTCATCCACACGAACTCCGTAAGCATTCATCCAAATATCCATCTGCCATAAGATCTCTTCCTCTTCCGGAACTGGATACTGCTCCAACCGTTTCAAAATCTCGTACTCTGTTATTACATCCTGCTTGCAGTAATCTTTAAAAAGCACCCATTTTTCAGGCGCATGTTTTGGCAAGTTCCATGTTCTGTTCCCGTTCGTCTTTGTCGGTTTACATGGTACACAAAAATATCGGATCAGTGCCTTTCCTGGTGTCAACTTCCGCTTATCCTGCGGCAGTCCGATTGCTTTTCCGGTTGCGTCCAGACCTGCTGTATATCCGCAGTACAGACCATGCATCATAGTACATTGCCACTGATCCAAAGGAGTCGCATATCCAGCGCGATTTAAACAGTACCATTCAAAGGCTGCGTTATATGCGTGTTTGATCGTATCCGGATCTACAAGCTCGTCCAGTATCCAGTCCGGAATCAACTCACCCGTAGCAAGATCCACAATCTGAACCGGATCATCATCCCATTTGTAGGCAAATAAAAGGATTGCAAAATCCGGAGACTGTGCATATTTATATAATCCAGCTTTTCCAATATCTATGCTGCTTTTTGTCTCTATATCTATCGATAGATGATGCCTCATCCGTATCTTCTCCTTTTAAACATGCGGAGTCTTTCGACTCCACAAAAAATCACATCGGAAGTCCTGTGATGGGATTGATCTGAACTCCCCCATTTTGTGGCTGTGTTGCTGATGCCGGCTGTGGCGCTCCGAACGCCTGTGCAGCGGATACGTGTCCCCCTGACAGGGTTTCCCCATCTTCCAACTTCTGAACCGGACCCAGTCCACATCCAATTCCTTTCTTCCCTCCAAATGCGTAAGGGAAGAAATTCACGTTCACTCGTCCGTACATTCCGCTGTACACTTCTGACTGATTGATGATCGGATTTCCCATCTTATCCACTACTTCCGGTGGATAATCTACCTTCGCACTTGCGGTAAACACCCAATGACCTTTACATTCATCTCCGAACGGCATGCCGTCACTTGGCCGAACTCCATCTCCACCGTAAACCGGAGTCGGTACGATCGGAGGGCACACCCCATTCCATTTTTCTGTAATCCCCTTTTGTTTCGCGGCTTCAATCGCTGCATTGATCCGAGCCATTGTTTCTACATCTGTCTTCGGGATCAGTACAGTTACGCTGAATTTTTCTTCCTGCCCCTGCATTGCGGCATAAGGCTTAAATAAATGTACATAACTTAATCTTGCTTTTCCTGTTGTTACGTTCGTTGCTTCTCCGATTCCCATTTCAATTTTCCTCCTTAAATGCTTCCTGTGCGGTTACTTTATTTGTAATTGCCTGTCTCTTATCAGATGCTTCTACTAGTGTCGGTTTCCCCGGTTTCTGGGTCACGAACTCTCCCACGGCATCTGCAAAATCTTTCTTTCCGATTATCTTTTCCACCTGTGCCAGGGTCAGCGGCTTTTTCTCCCAAAGGATTTCTTCTGCCACAACACCGCTCTTAGTTAATTTTTCAAAAGCGGCATCCATGTCCGTCCAGTCGCGGGATCGTCTGCCTTCCACTGCCTTCCATCCGGGAACTTCATTTCCGGCGAGACATTCAGACAGCGCCCACTCCTGCAGGTCTTTCTGATATGCAACTACGTCCCTCATTGCCAAAAGCCGTTGTCCGGCTTCCTCCTTTGTAATCAGTGGTGGCAAATCCCCTAAGTTGAATGCCATCTTCACATTGTGGTCAGATCGTGCGCGGCATTGTTTCTTTGCCCGGCAGAACTTACAGGTCTTTTCTCCAGGTGCGAACTCTCCTTCTCCCGCAAATGCAAGTGTCGCGCGCTCTTTTGCATAATCCCCAAATTGCAGGAGCTCTTCCAATGTACACTCCCATTCCGAAATTCCATCCGGAAGGCGGGGCTGTACAATTCCTAAGCGAATCCGCTCAATCGGATAAAGAATCTTACATGCTTCATACGCACCCAGCGCATACAACATCATTTGCGGATTCTCTTCGGCGGAAACAGGAACACCTTTTCCATATTTGAAATCAATTACGAACAGAGTGTTCCCCTGGATCATAATACAGTCTGCAGTTCCGAATCCTTCCGGAACATAATCGCTGAAATCGACCCGTTTCTCCACTTCTACAAACGGAGTTGCCGGAAGCTTGATAGATACATCCCGGATATAATCGATATAAGTATCTGTATGTATCAACATCTCGTCATCCCACAGAGGATCTTCTTTGAATTTTTTGATTGCAAAGGTAAGTTTACGCTTGGAAACGTCTCCCGGCTTGAAATAATTCCGCACCTTCAGTTCAGCAAGTTCATGCGCCAGTGTACCTTCCTTTGCCGCTTCCGAGGTAGTATCCGGAAACTGTTCTTCCAGTCGAGCACTCTTCGTACATTTGAGCCATCGATGTGCGCTGGATGCGCTTAAGAGTGCATGATCTCTTTCTTCATGTCCCATCAGATCTGCGCCCCCATTCCCCGAAGTGATGTCGCGAAACTACCGAACTGATCCTCCGTAAGTTGCTGTAACGTCTCACATCCATAGCTTGTAAGAAGTTGCTGTAGTTGAACCATACCCCCCTTATCCATCAGAGTCATCGCTGCCCGTGCCAAATCATCCCGCGTATACTCGTGCCGACTAGTTGGAACTGCAGTCTGTACAGGTGCAGTCGGAGCAACCGGCGTAGATACGGGTGGCACATTCTGTGCCGGCGCTGATACAGGAATACTTTGACAACTTTCTGAAACACTGTGCTGTTTCATCTCTTCCGCGGTTATAACTGCCTTCTCTTCCTTTGCCGACACACGCCCCTGAATTTTTTCCATAAAATCCATCATTTCTTCGTAACTATTAAATGTAATCTGCATAATTATTTCCCTCCTAATTTTTCTAACCCTGTACGGGCAATTTTTATGAACTCATCCTCTGTGAGGCTGATTCCTTTTGTCATCTTCTCGTGGTCATCGGACCACCCACGAATATCCAGCTTTGGTTCTTTCCCAAACCAACTGACGATATTTAATTCTGTGTGATAAACATCCGTCTCACTCTTCTTCGGAAGAGAAAGGATGGTTTCTTTAATTTCAAAACTTGTCGCTGCCATAACTTTACAAATCCCTCTTTTTCGTCTAAAATAAAGTTGATCTTTTAACTATGCGCCCTGAGGTTGCCGCCTCATTTATGGGCGCATTTTATTTTGCCATTACCTGCCTTGTGGCCGGATCATAAACAACGATCATGCAATCTCCTGTTTTATCCTCTATAAATGCCTCGTTTCCGTGCATTTCCGTGATGTGTACGCAGTCACAATAAAAGTTCTGGTTGATCCACTTGCGGATCGCGTACTCTGCGATCGTCTTCGCTCCTTTGATCATCTTCGCTCACCTCCTTAGATCGGTCCTGCCTGCAAAATGTAAATAATCACAGCCATCACCGCATTTAACATCATGCTTGCGACTGTTACCGCGATCAGTCCTCTTGATGCATTGTCTCTTTCTTTTCTTTTGCTCCGGATCTTCTGCTTGTGATCCGCTTCCGGCAAGTTTCTCCGCTCGATCGGGATTAGTTCCAGCTTCCGTGCTGCAGGTAATTGATTTTTTTCCATGCTTGTCCTTCCTTTCTACCGCTTACGCGGTTTTCTCTATTATGTAGTTTCTGTCAAAAAGAACCCTTTGGTTAACACTTTCTGCAAATGCCTCTTTGTCTTCCAGTTCCTTAACCTCTACTTCTTTTCCGTCAATTACTACAATGCTTTTTATGATCATTTACACCACCTCTCTAAAGCTTATGAATCACTGTTTGTACTTGTTGCGTTGTCCTTTAAAATCTCCTATACTTTAGTTACAGGACACTGACATGTCCGAGTATTATGTAGGGAGAAGATTATTTATGGATTTTTTCAATATTCCCGAGCCACCTTCATTTGAACGTGTGCAAAATGACTATTCACAAAAGCAGATTGATCTGTTAAATGAGATTAAAACAGTTCAACAAGATCAAGCAAAACTTCTAAATCAAATGGAAAAAGCTTCATCAAAAGATAAGAAGTGGCTAGTCATCGGTACAATTTCATCAGTAATTGCCGCTATTGGAACTATCATCGGAATTGTCATTCCTCTTCTTTAATAACAGCGACACACAAATACAAATTAGCGAGACGCTATTCATAAGAGTAGAAAAGCACGCTAGCGTAATAGCGATCTCCATCGGTTTCCTCCTTTCTCTGAATCATCTGCAAAGTACATAGGGTAAACAAATTTGGCGAAAAACTGTAGGGAATGGCCCTCCTTGCAGTTCTTTTGTTTTCACACTTCCTCCTCTTCTGATTCTATCCGTATTATTGGACAGCTATTTTGGTATGCTACTTGCCATTTGCTCTACCCTCTCCTATACTGTAAATACAGGACACTGGCATGTCCGAGTATTATGAAAGGAGTACGACAGCATGAAAAAAATTTACGCTTGCCTCATCGGCAATTGGGTTTGTCTCAATGACGATCCTACTTGTAAAATGGGTATTCATCATGCCTCACCGGATATGTGGTATGAAGAAAACGCTCCTATCTTCGCCCCATTTAATCGTGATGCAGAAGATACCTATTATCAATTGGATTATGTTTACATCCACTACCAGGGTGCGGATTACAGAATTAACCCTATCTTCATTCAAATTGTTGAAGAATAATTTTTCACGAATTGCATTATCGTGTCTGGGTCTGCAAGTTGTATTCTATTTGCTTCCTTAGTAGACTCAGCACGGAAATAATCGTTTACTCCAGACTTTATTTTTACCCAGTCTGGATATGAAACTCCTTCAAGTTCCTTTAATACTTTCAATACCCTATTCCAGTCCACCTACATCACCACCTCCTCTTCTGGTTCAATTATGTGTTGCATTTTTGAGACGCTCGGATTAAAAAAAATATCGACAGGATTATCTAATTTCAAATGTTCGGAAATCTTAACCACCTCTTCCAAAGTAAATTGGCTTCTCCCATTTAACTTTGCATTTAGCGATTGTACAGTAATACCCAATACCTTAGATAATTTTTCTTGTGATACGTGTCTCTCCGTCATTTTCCCTTTTAATTTATCGAACGACATTCTTCGCCCTCCTTTCGTTGCATATTTGGGATGTTTTTATATTACACCTGCATTTTGGTATTGTCAACCCATATTTGCAACTTTTTTTTGTTTTCATTAAATTGTCTGTTGCAAATATGAAAAAATAGTTTATAATTAGTTTATACGGAGGTGCAGATATGAGCGAAAAAGAAATTTCTGAAAAAATGCAAGATATAATGTCTCGAATGAAAAAAAGACGAGAAGAATTAGATATGTCAT
>ENA-UOOA01005544-UOOA01005544.1-human-gut-metagenome-genome-assembly--contig:-P61old-NODE-5544-length-13039-cov-30.218192_pt1 | contig 13039 bp, 9 predicted proteins | sample MGYA00242467_ERZ724014 | MGnify/ENA metagenome assembly ERZ724014
AGCATCTGCCGCACCTCGCTCGCCGTATCGGCACTTAGAATTATGCGGTATTGCCCTAATATGACCCGTCTGCCTGCATTGACAAAAAGCGTGATACCTGCTAAAATACAAAGGTATTTTGAGCGGATATGGCGGAATTGGCAGACGCGCTGGTTTTAGGGTCCAGTGTCTACGACGTGCAGGTTCAAGTCCTGTTATCCGCACTGAATAATAAAAATCCGAACCTTTTCTCGACAGGGGAGAGGGTTCGGATTTTTGACTTTCTTCAACAATCAAAAATGAAGATACAAATGAGTGCTGCATCTCGATTTTTCTCTCGGGACGCGGCACTTTTTAACTCTTTTGGTCAGTGGCAGCTCCCGGCACAGCCGCCTTTGTCCTCGTGGCAGGAATGGGAGCCGCAGGCGTGCTCTGCTTCGTGGGCATGATGATTGCAGTGGGCGTTGGGGTCAAAAACAAGCCGACCAGCCAGATAATCTGCGGCAGCGGCATCCGCACTGCCGGAAATACCGCCAAACAGCTGGATGCCAGCCTGCGCAAGGGCGGCCTGGGCACCGGCACCAATCCCGTCGCATAAAACCACATTGACCTGATGCTGAACCAGGAAGCCTACCAGCGCACTATGGCCCTGCCCGTTGGTGGAAACAACCTCGCTGCTCAAAATCAGGCCGTTTTCTGCATCGTAGATTTTGAATACGCCGGTGGCTGCCCAAAAAACGGAGCCGCCGGCCTTTGCTATTTGCTGCATGTGAGGATACTTCACAAAAGCTGACGCAATCCGGCGTGAACACAGCAAAAATGCCGGACATTTGTTGCCTGCCGCGGGAAACAAAGAGCAGATGCACCCAAGGAATCTGTGACAAAAAAGTGTAAATTTGGAAGCTTTGCAGGTTGAAAGCAGCACAAGGATATGATAAAATAAACTACATAGTTAAAGGAGTAAGATAAAACGAACAGACGTTATAAAATGATAAAATACATTGCAGCGTCTGTAAAAAACAAGGATGTCAGGTGATTGAGGTTGAAAACGTTGAACCAGAAGATGGAATACTTACGGAACGGCGTGCGGTACTGCCTGTTGCTGATTTTGTTGGTGCTTGCCTTTGCAACAGGTGCCCATGCGGCACAGGATGATTACTATTATCCCAATTATGATGCATCGGCCAATGGATGTGTGGACTTGATGAATTACGTCAAGCGTGTTACTGTTACGGTCAATGGTGTGGACTATACCCTGAACCAGCTGGACCAGATGCGCCAGCAGGGAACCCCGCTGACCATGCAGGTTGGCGATACCATCTCCTTCAACGTGCTGTTCGGTTTGCAGGGCCGCGCTTATGACCCGAACGATGCCACACTGGTGGATGAGTCCAATTCGACCTATGTGACCTATACCCATGATACAACCATGCTGGACGGCACAACGGTGGCAGCGGGCGGCCAGGCAATCCTGGATGACTCCAGCCTGATGAAAGAAAACACCACCAAGGGCAACAGCTACCTGCGTATGGATATCGGCTGGCTGCTGGATGCCTGCCCCGGCAACTATAATATCGAGTATACGGATGGCAACGTCAGCTTCTATCAGGGCGGCGAAAACAACCGCTATCTGTATGTTTACTTCCCGCACGGCATCGGCAATGATACCTATGCTGAGAACGGCTACTTTACCATTACCACAACCCTTTCCCGCACGATGGACAGCATTACCATCCCGGTACCCAACTGTTTTTTTGGTTCTCGTACCAGCTGGATCGTGTACGTTATGGTCAAGGAACATGTGGAAAACAGTTACTCCGGCAACATCAGCAGCTATGGCCGCATCACGGTCAAGAAAAAGTGGATTACCGATGACAGCAACCACGGCCCGGCCAGAATTGTGCTGACCTATACCCAGGATGGCCAGCAGCGCAGCGCCACCCGTACCATCACGGGGGATGGCACCGCTTACTTTGATATCCGCCAGGGCATGACCAACTGCAACATCAGCGAGGATATGACCGGCCTGGATGGCTATGTTTCCACCATGACCACCAGCGATGACGGCAAAACCGTTACCTTTACCAACGCCAAGCGGCAAAAGCTGATCGTGAGCAAAAAGTCCGCCACCGGCAGCGATGAACTGCCCGGCGCAAAACTGGTGGTTTACAGCGTAGGCTCCGATGGCACCCAGAGCGAGATCGACAGCTGGAAGACCGAAAGCACTCCGCACGAGATGCAGCTTTCGCCCGGCAACTACCTGCTGCGCGAAACTTACGCTCCGGCAGGCTATGCCATGACCAGCGATATTACCTTTACCATCAATTCGGATTTTACCGTTGCCGTAACTTCCAAATCCGGCAAGCTGGATGGCCAGACATTGACTGTTATTGACCAGCCACTGGAAGTCAAGCTTTCCAAGGTGGACCCCAACGGCAACTCTCTGGCAGGGGCTTCCATGACGCTGACGGATAAGAACACTGGCAAGCTGGTTCACAGCTGGGTTTCCGGTACAGAACCGGAAAAGCTGGTGATGACCGGCAACACCGGCGAGGTGCTGGTGGCAGGCCATACTTACATCATGCACGAGGAAAGCGCCCCAGAGGGCTATGCTCAGGCTGCGGATGTAGAGTTCTACTTTAACGGTGACGGCACCATCCCCAACTGTGGCTACCACCTGGTCAAGATGGTGGACCAGCCGAGCGCAACGCCGACACCGAGCAATCCTTCGGAGAACCCGGACAAAACGCCCAACCCGGATGGTGGTCCGACCCCGGGTAAACCCGGCGATGACCCGAATACGCCGGGTAACGCAATACCCAATGGCGATGGGGATACCCCCAAGATTAGCCCCACGGCCCCGCCGAATGTTCCGGCTTTTGCAAACGGTCAGTACGGCCTGCCCACCGGTGACAGCCCGGTGATGTGGATCTTCCTGGCGCTGGCAGTTGTATGTATTGGCGCGGCTGTTGGTGTGACCGTGGTGCGCAAAAAGAAAGAAAACGGCGATGATGCCTCGCATTCCGACAGGGGGTAAGCATGAACAGACAAAATCCCTCTTATAGCGGGCAGCCCCGCCGCTCCACAGGCAGCAGTGCCCACCATAAATCCAGCAGAAAGCAGTACACCATGTACCGTGAGCCGCCGGAGAAAGACCCCAAGCCGCGCCGTCGACGCAGTACGGATGGCGTAACGGCAGCGCAGCTTTCCAAGTTTATTGTACCGGCGCTGCTGGCTGCCGCGGTGGTGTTCCTGCTGTTGTTCTTCTGGCAGTGGACAAGCTACCAGAAAAGTGATGAAGAATACCAGACCCTGCGCACCCAGCTTGTCTGGATGGATACCAGCACCGGCGGCGATAACGCCCCGGCTTCCCGCCTGGACTTTACCACGTTGAAAGAGCAGAACCCGGACGTTACCGCATGGCTCAGTGTGCCGGGGCTGGAACTTTCGCTGCCGGTGGTGCAGAACGAAGATTCCAACTATTACCTGCGCCGCAGCTTTTCCGGCGGAAGCAGCAACGATGGCTGTCTGATCCGCCCTTCGTGGGATTCCACCAGCTGGGCGGACGGTCTGTGCCATGTGATCCATGGCCACAACATCCATAACGGCGCCATGTTCGGCAAACTGGATGCTTACCGCAAGCAGGATTTTTACAGCGCAAACCCCACCTTTACCCTGTACACGCCGGATGGCGACTACCTGTGCCGCATCTTCTCGGCACACGATGCCAAATCGGATGACCCGTGCTATGCGCTGGATTACAGTGAGGGCGAAGATTACGATGCCTTTTTGCGGTATCTGAAAGAACTTTCGCTGTATGATACCGGCGTGGATGTTCCCAGCGGCAGCCATATCCTGACGCTTTCCACCTGCCGCTCTGCCTATGCTTCCAACAATCAGCGCTTTGTGGTGCATGCCATCATGGAACCCATCAACCACGCACAGTAAGGTTGCGGGATAGCGAGACAAAAGCACCCGAAATTATAAGACAAATTTAGATAACCGCCCGTCTGTTTGGAATATGACATTCCGGCAGGCGGGCGGTTATTTTGGTTTTGTATTTGTATCGTATGAAAAGAGGGCAGAACATTGGCCTAATTTGTAGGGAACGGTCTTGAACGTTCCGCGGGTTGAGGTCTGGCACACACAAAAATATCTGGCCCCAACGTTGAGGAACGGTCAAGACCGTTCCCTACAGAGCAATAAAAAATATCACCTAAAACAACCAAGGCCCGCTGCATCCCAAAATCCTGTGCAACGGGCCTTGGTCTTATTTTGTATGTAATACGAGATTAAAGTTTCTTCGGTTCCTTCTTTTCAAAGAAGGAATACAAACCCTCGTAGAAGGAACACAAACCCTCGTAAAAAATCACACTCTCACCATGTTGCGGGTAATCTCGGCCAGGGAATGTGCACCGCACATACTCATGGTGTCGGCCAGCTCACCGGCCAGCTTGTCCACATACATCTGAACACCCTCGGCACCGGCACCGTAAATGGCGTTCACAAAGGGGCGGGCAATCAATACGGCGTCTGCGCCAAGGGCCAACGCCTTAAATACATCCACACCCGTGCGGATGCCGCCATCCACCAGAATCTTGCAGCGGCCATTGACGGCCTCCGCAATTTCCGGCAGAACTTCTGCTGTGGCGGGCACCTGGTCCAGAACGCGCCCGCCGTGGTTGGAAATCACGATCGCCGAAGCACCGGCTTCCACCGCTTTCTGCGCGCCGCGTGCCGTCATGACGCCCTTGATGATGAACGGAACCTTGGCATCCGCAATAATGCCGCGCAGCTCCTCCACCGTTTTGCTGCCGGCGGGCGGGTTCAGGTTCTTCAAAAACGGCAGACCGGCGGCGTCAATGTCCATGGCAACGGCAAACGCGCCGGTGGCACGCACCAGGGCCATCTTTTCTGCAATCGTCCCGGCATCCCAAGGCTTTACGGTTGGAATGCCAAACCCGGCATTGGCTTTTACCGCCTTGCAGGCACCCACCATAACCGCGGGATTGGTGCCGTCACCGGTGAAAGCCAGGATCCCGGCATCGTGGCAGGCGGGAACCAGAATATCATTGTACTCCAGGTCGGTGTACTTGGTGCCGTAATGCAGCTGCATGGCACCCACCGGCCCGGCAAAAACCGGGATGCGGTAACTGTGGCCGAACATTTCCAGCGTGGTGTCCGGCTCACCCGATTCGCAAATGGTGTCCATGTTCACCCGCACGTTCTGCCATGCGCTGTAATTGCGGATGGCAACATCACCCACGCCCTTGGCACCGGGACCCGGCACCGTGTTGCGGCAGGCACGCCCATCACACACAGGGCACGCTTTGCAGGGCCCCATCTGGCCACGCGCTGCAGTAAGTACTTCATTATACGTCATGGTCGTTTGCTCCTTTGTGGCGGCAAAAGCCGCAGTGTTTGCTCACTGCCATTGTAGCCTATTTGCCGCAAACCCGCAAGTGCATTTTGCCCGCCGCACAGGGGGCTACCCAAATACCTGTTGGTGTGCTATGATATTATTGATAACATAACAAGGTTTAGCGCCAAATGCCCGTGCCTGCACGGAAAAATACTTATCCGTTGGGAAAGCCGAAAAAAGCAAAAAATGGCCTGTTTTTACAACGTGGCGGACTTTTTGAATTTCCGGTATCCCCAAAATGGATGTACAATAGAAAGGAATCGCTATGAAATTTTCAGAAATGAAGTACGAACGCCCGGACCTGGATAAGGTTCTGGCCCAGTGCGAAGAGTATGCCAAAAAGATGGCCGCTGCCCAGAGCGGCGAAGAACTGGTACAGCTTTACCGCGAAGAAAACGCCATGATGGCCCATTACCACACGGCATCCTGCCTGGCATCCATCCATTATACCCAGGATACCCGCGATGAATATTGGAGCGGGGAACAGGAATGGTTTGATGCAACCGGCCCGGCGGTCAGCAATGCAGCACGCAATGTTGCGGAGGCGATTCTTTCCAACCCGCACGCCAAAGCGCTGGAAGAAGCGTTCGGTACCCGCATTCTGCCCAGCCTGCGCAACCTGGTGCTGAGCATGGACGACCGGGTGATCGAACTGCAGAAAGAGGAAAATGCCCTGACCAGTGCTTACCAGAAATTGTACGGCGGTGCAATGGCGGAGCTGGACGGCAAACAGCTGACCATCCCGCAGCTGACGCTGTATAAGCAGAGCACTGACCCCGCCATGCGCCGTAAGGCTTACGAGGCGGAAGCCGTTTACTTTGACGCCCACCGCGCCGAGTTTGACGAGATCTATGATAAGATGGTCAAGAATCGCAACGAGCAGGCACGCATCCTGGGCTACAACGATTACAGCGAGCTGAGCTATATCCGCATGAACCGCATCGGTTACGGCCCGGCGGAGGTTGCCGCGTTCCGCCAGGAAGTGGTGGAGCAGGTGGTGCCCATGATCCAGAAGGCTCTGGCTCTGCGCAACAAGCGCACCGGCATTGAGAACCCCATGTTCTGGGACAGCACCATCAGCTTTGCGGACGGCAACCCCGTGCCGCACGGCAGCTATGACGAGCTGATGGCCGGTGCCCGCAAGATGTACCATGAGCTTAGCCCCGAAACGGCAGAGTTCATCGACTTCATGCAGGATAACGAGATGTTCGACGTTCTCAGCCGCCCCGGCAAAATGAGCGGCGGTTATGAGGAAATGCTGCCCGATTACAAGACCCCCTTCATCTTTGCCAACTGGAACGGCACGGCGGGGGATGTGGATGTGCTGACCCATGAAGCAGGGCATGCGCTGGAAGGCTACCTGGCTGCCCGCAGCCCCAAGAACATCCCCGAAGATATCCAGTGCCCCGGTATGGAGAGCGCCGAGATCCATTCCATGAGCATGGAGTTCCTGACCGCCCCGTGGCATCACCTCTTCTTTAAGGAGGATACGGATAAATACGAGCTGCTGCACGCCGAGGACAGCTTTATCTTCCTGCCATACGGCTGCATGGTGGATGAATTCCAGCACATTATGTATCAGCAGCCAGATCTTACGCCGGATGAACGCAATGCCGTCTGGCTGGAGCTGGAAAAGAAATACCGCCCCTGGAACAAGTTCGGCGACCTGCCGTTCTATGGCCGCGGCGCAGGCTGGCAGCGCCAGCTGCATATCTTTGAATGCCCGTTCTACTATATTGATTACTGCCTGGCAACCGCCATTGCCCTGCAGTTCTTTGTGGCCAGCCTGAAGGACCACAAGGACGCCTGGCAGCGCTATATGAAGCTGACCAACCTGGCCGGTATGGCAACCTATACCGAGCTGGCCGAAAGCGCCGGAATGAAAGCCCCCTTTACCAAGGGCAGCCTGACCGAGCTTTCCCGCGCGGTGGCGGATTGGATCGAGCAGCATCAGGTAAGCTAAAACAGAATAAGCATCACTTTTATGCCGCAGGCTGTGTGCCTGCGGCATTTTTGCTGCCATTTTTGAAGTAGTGGGAAAGAACCAGATAAAATATATTGACTGACGTAATATTATATGATATATAATATATAGAACAAAATAATAACGGCAGAGCCGCCGCCACACGCAGCGGCACTGCCGGGCTAATACAACAGGGAAGGGGGCCCCCGAATGAGCTTTACCACAGGCGCGGCGCTGCTGGATGCCGTGGTGCTGGCGGTCGTATCGCGCGAGGAAGAAGGTACTTATGGCTACAAGATCACCCAGGAGATCAAGCAGGCGCTGGAATTGAGCGAATCGACACTGTACCCGGTGCTGCGGCGGCTGCAAAAAGATGGCTGCCTGACCATTTACGATGAACCGTTCAATGGCCGCAACCGCCGCTATTACAAAATTACCCCGCTGGGGCGGCAGCAGCTGGCAGGCTACAAGGCAGAGTGGAAAGTTTACGCCGCCAACATTGACCATATTTTTGGGGAGGATGCAAAATGACAAGGCAGGAATATATGCAGCAGCTGGCAGCTCTGCTGGCCGCAATGCCGGAAGCCGAACGCCGGGATGCCCTGGATTATTACGAAGAATACTTTGATGCTGCAGGCCCCGAAAAAGAGGCCCAGACCATCCAGGAACTGAGCAGCCCCCAGAATGTGGCGGAAAAGATATGGGAGGGTACCGGGGCACAGTTCGGCACGCCGATGCCGGATAACAGCATGCCAGAACAGGGCAGCAGACGCAGAAAAAGCCCGGTGTGGATTGTGCTGGCTATCCTTGCAATTTTGATTGTTGTGCTGCTGGTGTTCATCGGCTCTTTCAAAATTGTGACAAAATATCAGTACAGCATTGCAGAGAGCGCAACGGCAGAGGAGGTTCCCCCGCAGGAAACCACCGGGAAAGCAACCGAAAATATGGACGAAAGCACGGATGAAAATACCGAAACAGCCATCACAAAGGAAAGTGCAAAAAGCGAAAGCACCAACCGGTTGGAAAGCAGCACGATGACGCTGGATGCAAAGCAGGCCCAAACGATGGTACTGGACCTGGACTGCGGTGAGGTTGCTTTTGTGCGCAGCAATGCAGCGGATGAGATAACGGTTCGGTTTGAAAATTTCTATTCCGACTGGCTGGAGCGTACCGTGGACGAGAGCGGCTTTAGCGTGCGGTACAAAATACCCAAAGGCTATATTTCCGGCAGTGACCCCACGCCCACGCTGAGCATCGCCCTGCCGGAGATAGAACTGGAACAGATAGAGCTGAATCTGAACCTGGGCAGCGCCGACCTTGGTACACTGAAAGCCAAAAGCATACAGGCAGACCTTGCCCTCGGCAGCCTGTATGCGGATGAGCTGCAAACCGGGCAGCTGGATGCAACGCTTGCCCTGGGCAGTGCAGAGCTTGGTACCGTGCAGGCAGAGCGCGTGACGATTGAAAACGCCCAGGGCGATGTGACAATCAGCCGCCTGGTGGGGGCCAGCCAGGTGCAGGTAACCGACCAGCTGGGCAATATTGCCCTGACCCTGGGGGAAAAGGCAGACGGTTACAGCGTGCAGGCTGCATGCGGCCTGGGCAGCATTACGGTAAGCGGCGCCAAGCAGGCAAGCCCTTACAGCGCCAACAGCAAAGCAGCCAACGCTGTGATTCTGGATGCCGCGCTGGGGGATATTACCCTGAACTTTGAGGAATGAGCGGGGAAAAGAGCATCACATGTGCGGCATGCCGGAACGCGTTTGGAGCCCGTTCCAAACGGCGGACGGGTGCCGATGTGCAAAATGTTTTGATTAGTCATACTCTTGTGCCTGGCCATGGTGCAGTTTATACAACTTTTGCCCAAAAGGCCAAAAAAAGATTTAATACAACAAATTTTGCATATTGTACGCGAATGTGGTACAATAACCAATAAGCAAATCAGGCAACGAAAAGGGTAAAGGAGAATTGCGAAATGGCGTATTATTTTAGTGAACCGTCCCGTACCTTCGGCGAGTATCTGCTCGTCCCCGGCTATTCCTCTTCGGAGTGCATCCCCACGGCTGTCAGCCTCAAAACCCCGCTGGTCAAGTACCGCAAGGGCGAAGAAGCCTGCCCCCTGACCATGAACATCCCCATGGTTTCGGCTATCATGCAGTCCGTTTCCGGTGAGAAGCTCGCCATTGCCCTTGCCAAGCAGGGCGGCGTTTCTTTCATTTACGGCTCCCAGTCCGTTCAGTCCGAGGCTGATATGGTTCGCCGTGTCAAGGCTTACAAAAAGGGCTTTGTTACCTCTGATTCCAACCTGCCGCCGGAGGCTACCCTGGCTGATGTGTTGGACCTGAAAACCCGTACCGGCCATTCCACCGTTGCCATCACGGCTGACGGCACCCCCCACGGCAAGCTGCTGGGCATTGTGGCATCCCGTGACTACCGCCTGTCCCGCATGAGCACCGATCTGAAAGTGACTGAGTTCATGACCCCGCTGGACAAGCTGGTTACCGCACCGGCCAACACCAGCCTGCATGACTGCAACGATATCATCTGGGATAACAAGATCAACTCTCTGCCGCTGGTAGACGAGCAGGGCAACCTGCAGTATATGGTTTTCCGCAAAGATTATGATTCCCACAAGGAACATGCCAATGAGCTGCTGGATGCCAACAAGAGCTATGTTGTCGGCGCCGGCATCAATACCCGCGACTATGCCGAGCGCGTGCCCGCCCTGGTGGATGCCGGCGTGGATGTGCTCTGCATCGACTCTTCCGAAGGTTACAGCGAATGGCAGTCCCGTACCATCGCCTGGATCCGTGAGCATTACGGCGACAAGGTAAAGGTCGGTGCAGGCAACGTGGTGGACCGCGAGGGCTTCCTGTTCCTGGCAAAAGCCGGTGCAGACTTTGTCAAGATCGGCATTGGCGGCGGCTCCATCTGTATCACCCGCGAAACCAAGGGCATTGGCCGCGGCCAGGCAACCGCCGTTATCGAGGTTGCCAAAGCCCGCGATGAATACTATGAGCAGACCGGCATCTATATTCCTATCTGCTCCGATGGCGGCATTGTGCATGACTACCACATCACCTTGGCATTGGCAATGGGCGCTGACTTTGTTATGCTGGGCCGTTACTTTGCCCGCTTTGATGAATCCCCCACGAACAAGCTGCGCGTTGGCGGCAACTATGTGAAGGAATACTGGGGCGAAGGTTCCAACCGTGCCCGCAACTGGCAGCGCTATGACCTTGGCGGTGCCCAGAAGCTGAGCTTTGAGGAGGGCGTTGATTCTTACGTTCCGTATGCCGGCCCGCTGGCCGATGGCGTGCAGACCACGCTGTACAAGGTGCGTTCCACCATGTGCAACTGTGGTGCGCTGTCCATCCCGGAACTGCAGCAGAAAGCCCGCCTGACGGTTGTTTCTTCCACCTCCATTGTGGAAGGCGGCAGCCATGACGTTATCCTGAAAAACAACCCGAACAATGTTTAAGCTGTTCCGGGGTGGGGCACCACGGCCAGCAGAATTTGCGCTTGCAATCTGATAGGATTTGTGGTATTATAACCAACATGAGATGCAAAGGGGCAGCTACCAATACAGCTGCCCTTTTTTGCACTTTTGCGGGTTCAGGCGGTAACATTGTGCGTTTTAACCGCCTGGGGCCGGGAACTCAGCCCCAAAACAATCAGGGGCGCGGCAGAATGGCTGCGCCAATTAAGAGAGGGAAAGAATTATGAAAAAATTTGCCTGCGTTGCGCTGAGCACTGCACTGCTGGCCAGCATGCTGGCTGCCTGCGGCAGCTCCGCATCCACCACCCCAGCGGCTTCCTCCGCTGATACATCCTCCGATACCGGGGCATCTTCCACCGAAGCTGCCGCTTCCACCGGGGCTGCAGCAGATGGTTCGCTGCACGTTGCCATGAACACCGATATCCAGACGATGGATGTGCACAAGACCAACAACGACTACATGGTGCCGCTGAATATCTTTGACCGCCTGTTTGAGATCAAAACCAATGCGGACGGCTCCACTGAGCTGGAGAAGAGCCTGGTGGAAGACTACACCGTTTCGGACGACGGCCTGACCTATGATTTCACCCTGCGCAGCGGTGTTACGTTCTCTGACGGCACCCCGCTGACCGCCAACGATGTCAAGTATACCTTTACCCGTATGCTGGCCCTGCCGGACAGCGTGCAGACGGATTATGCCTCTGCCATTGCCGGTGCGGAAGCTGTGATGGATGGCACCGCCACCGACCTGGAAGGCATTCAGGTGATTGATGACACCCACTTTACCGTTACCCTGACGGATCCGTTTGCCGGTTTCCTGTATGAGCTGGCAACCGCTTCCTGCTCCATCATGAGCGAGAAGAACGTGGAGGAAGCAGGCGACCAGTTTGGTATGGACTGCTCCAAGACCATCGGCTCTGGCCCGTATGTGGTCACCAGCTGGACCCGCGACAGCAGCATTGTGCTGGATGCCAACCCCAACTACTGGGGCGAAAAGCCCAGCGTGCAGCATGTGGAAATTTCCATCGTGCCGGATTCTTCCACCATGAGCATGATGTTCCAGAACGGTGAGCTGGATATCCTGGACTGCGATTATATTGACGCTGCCGTTGTCAACTCTACCTACAAGACCCAGTATGCCGATGATATCGTAACCTCCAACCGTCTGGGCACCACCTACATGGCTCTGAACGAGAATGTGGAGCCGCTGAACGATGTCAAGGTCCGCAAGGCCATCCAGATGGCCATTGACCGCCAGACCATCCTGGATACCGTGTATAACGGCGATGGCAGCCTGGTGGACGGCATTTACCCCAAAGGCCTGATCGGCTACACCGAGGACAACGAGGGTTGGCTGAAGTACGATCCCGAACAGGCCAAGAGCCTGCTGGCCGAAGCCGGTTACGCGGATGGCTTTACCATGGAGATTGCTGCCGATAACTCCAGCAGCGATTCCACTCTGCTGGTCATCCAGATCGTGCAGCAGTACCTGCAGCAGATCGGGATTAACGCCGAGATCAAGAGCTATGACCCCGCCAGCTGGCTGGATCTGCGCAAGAGCGGCGATATGGTCAGCTTTGTCAGCTCCTGGACGGCCGACTATAACGACCCGGATAACTTCATTTACACGTTCTTCGGTACCCCCGAAAAGAGCAATGTGCGCAGCCTGAACTACTTTAACACCGACGTTATGAGCCGTGTTGCTGCCGCCCGCGGCATTGTGGACGACACCAAACGCCTGACCGAGTACGCCGCGCTGGAAAAGCAGATCGTGGAAGAGGACGCTGCATGGGTACCCATGTTCAGCCGTTCCCACCTGTTTGTTAAGGGCGACCGGATCGCCTCCTTCACCCCGCACTGGGCCGGTTATAACGATACCCAGTATATCAACGTTACCTTGAAGTAATTTTTGGACAAAAAAAGTTACAAATAATGCAATGCAGGCTGCGACCACAGGTTGCAGCCTGCATTTTTTATGTTATAATTTTAATGCTTGTATATTTTACAGCATAAAAGTGTAAAAATATACAGCCGCTCAAACAGACTGTCCATAAGGTAAAACTGCATTCTGCCTGGCAGGAACCGTAGGGGCGCACATTGTACGCCCACGAACCTGAAAACTTAGGGCAACACCGCACAATTCCCGCCTTGCGGCTTAAGCACCGCTCCGGCAGCT
>ENA-UOOA01005557-UOOA01005557.1-human-gut-metagenome-genome-assembly--contig:-P61old-NODE-5557-length-13006-cov-3.982241_pt1 | contig 13006 bp, 11 predicted proteins | sample MGYA00242467_ERZ724014 | MGnify/ENA metagenome assembly ERZ724014
TCGCTACGCGCTATGCGAAAAACACGTCATCGTTCCTTTCTGCTGTTCACATCAGGTGTATCGCTATTTGGCTGGCTGTTTTGGCTTGATCTCATGTAGACACTATCTACAACGAAAGCCAGTTCTCTTTGCTAAAAGCTGTTTGGTGGATTCAGAAAAATCATCTCGGTTGGAGGACAAAATATTACCTCGTTTCTTTTCTGCTTCTATTCATTCTGATATGCTATTAGTATATATTCATTATAACACTGAAGCACTGGAAATACAATCACTCTGTTATACTGATAATATATAAAAAGCTGCCTGCCAGTTCCATTCAGAACGGACAGGCAGCCTTTCTCATGTGTATCTTATTCTCATTCCAACATCCACACTCATTTCGGAATCTCCTCCACCTTAGAAAACCCACCCACAAACCTCACTTCAATCCGACTTTCGGAAATCACTGTCACCTGCTCCACTACCCGCCGTATAAAGTCCTCGTCAAATTCCGACAGGGAAGGGGATGCTACTTCCATAGACCGGCTTTTTTCTTGCCGGACAGATGCTTCGAGTTTTTCCAGCTTCTCCGCCAGTTCTACCTTTTCCCTGGTCATTGCCTTGAAGCGTTCCTCAAAACGCTCCATCTTCTCGCTCTGCGCCGCGAACACCAGCAGACTGCTCATCTCCTGCTCGATGCGCTGGATTCTCTGCCGGATTACCTCCGGGTCCTCCTTCTGCTTCCCGATGAACAGCACCTTTGTCCGCGCGGCCTGCACCGCCTGCTCCAGTTCCTCCCGGCTGTGGTACACAGACCGGATACAGTTCAGGATGGCTTCGTGCAGAATCGGCTCTTTCAAGCTGGGCGAGTGCCTGCAATATTTCTTCCCGAATTCCAGCCGGTTGACGCACCGCCAGACGTTTTCTTTGTTCCCGTCCCGCTTGATCCACTGGGTCCGCCGGTACATCGCCCCGCACTCCCCGCAGACCAGCCGCTCAGATAAGGCAAATTTGCTGGTATATTTCCCCTGCTCGGATTTCGTCCTCCGGCAGGAAACCTTCCGCTTGCTGTTCCTTCTGGCGATTTCCAGCTGGACCTCCTGGAAGATGTCCCAGGGTATAATCGCCGGATGATTGTCCGTGATGTAATACTGTGCAAGCTCGCCCCGGTTCTTTTTCACCTTCTTCTGCAAAAAGTCGGAAGTGTAGGTCTTTTGCAGCAGGACGTCCCCGGCATATTTCTCGTTCCGCAGGATGTTCTGGATGGTGCTGGGGGACCAGGCCGTCCGCCCAGTGGGAGAGAGGATGCCGTCGCTTTCCAAAGCGGCCGCGATCTGGCGCGGCGTGTCCCCGCCCAGGAAGCTGTAGAAGATGCGGGTGACGACAGCCGCCCCCTCCGGCTCGATTTCCGGTTCTCCACCGGCGCCCTTGCGGTAGCCCAGGAAGTGGCTGTAGTGGAAGGCGAACTTCCCTTCCTTGTACTGCCGCCTCTTTCCCATCGTGACATTCTGGCTGATGGATTCGCTCTCAGCCTGAGCGAAGGCGCTGAACCAGGTGAGGTAGATTTCGCTGCTGACGTCGCTGGTGTTCAGTCCCTCCTTTTCAAACTCTATCGCCACATTCAGGCTTTTGAGCAGCCGGATGTAGGTGATGGAATCGAGGGTGTTGCGGGAGAAGCGGCTCAGGGATTTGGTGAGAATGAGGTCGATTTTGTGCCGCTTGCATTCCTCGATCATTCTCATGAATTCGGGGCGGATGGTGTCTTTGGTCCCGCTGATGCCCCGGTCGGCAAAGATACCGGCGCACTCCCATTCGGGATTGCTTTGGATGAGGTTGGTATAGTACTCCACCTGATTCTCAAAGCTGCTTTCCTGCTCCTCCTGCTCGGTGCTGACCCGGCAGTAGGCGGCCACCCGGAGCCGTTTGCCACGAATCTGGTTTTGCAGAAAGGGGTTTGCGGGGATTTCGCGGATTTGTTTGCGATGTTCCTGCATGGCTCTCATTCCTCTATGATAAGATTGCACCGTTTCTCAGCGTCAGGGAGATTTCCCCGCAGCCGATCCGGACGTTTTTGACAATTTTTGCAAACAGGGCGGCATCCAGTGTTTCTCCCGGCTGCCGTCCGGCAAGAGATTCTGCAATCCGCCGGTTTTCCCATCCGGCTGCGGAGCACACCCGGTATTTTTCCTGGGCGCATTGCTGGATCAGACGCAGCAGTTCACCGGCGTCGGCTTTGGGGTCCCCCAGTTTCCGGTTGATTTCACGGGAGAACCGCATGGCGTCAACAGAAAGTGCATCTTCCTTTGCGGCAAATTCTGCAAGGGCTGGCTCGGCAATCAGCCGGTTTAAGATGGCGGTAATCTGCCGGAGCAGCTGGCTGTCCTCCAGCCATCCGCTTTCCCACCCGCAGTCCGGACAGCTCCAGGTTATTTCTCCGCGCCTGCTGGCAGTGCGGCACAGTGTCCGCCCGCACCGGGGGCAGGCCATTTTCTCCCGCACCGCTTTGGGAAGGACGGCTTCCTTTTTTATGCCGGCCGCGCGCCGAATCCGCACCGCCTGGTAAAGCTCCTGTCCCACAATGGGCGGGTACTCGTCCGTCCCTGTGTACCGGCTGTCATCCAAAATCCGGCACACCATGTTCTTGTTCCAGACTGCGGCTCCTTCCCGATAGGGAACCCCTTGCAGCATGGCGCTGGCCGCCAGCTCCGGCGTGGTTTTCCCCTGCCGGTACTGTTCAAAAATCTCCCGCACCAGCTCCGCCTCCTGTGGGTTGACAACGACCTGCCCGTCCCGCATTTGATACCCGAAGGGGAACACCCGCTTCTTACTCATTTTGCCCCTGCCTTTCTTCCAGCTTCAGCCCGTTTTTCAGGTGAAAAACCAGCGCCAAATCTGAAACCGCAACCTTTTGGACAACCCTTTGGAAAATCTCTGGATCGAATTCCCCGGATGGAGCAGAGAGCAGTGAGATCAGCTGCTTGGTTTGTTTCATCATCTCCATGTAGTCGTTCCCCTCCCGGCATCGCTGCAAATCCTTCCGCAGCCTGTCCATTTTCTGTCCCAACTCATTGGTCTGTGCGATGAAAAAAGCAGAGTCGATGCACTCCTTTGCCCGCAGGCTGTGGAGTGCATGATTCTGCTCGGATAATACGGCAATCTGCCGGTTGAGTTCCATCACGTCGGAATGGATCAGAAATTCTCGGTCCTTTAACTCTTGCAGCTGCTTGAGGTATTCCCCCAGAATGGCGTCCTGGTTTTGAGACAGCTTGTGCAGAAGGATGCAGAAGCTTTCCTGCGCCACATCCTCCGCAATCCCTTTCTGCCCGCACTGCTCCGGATGATGCAGATGCCGGGAGCAGACCCATCGGGTACCTCTGGCCGTCACCCGCCGGTACAGGACGGAACCGCATTCGGAGCAGGACAGCTTTTGCGTAAAGGGATACTCCATCTGTTCTCCATATTCCTTTTGCTTCTTTTGAAACAGCTGCTGAGCCTTTTGAAATATTCCAGACGGGATGATTGCCGGATGAGTATTTTCCGCATAATACTGTGGCTCTGCCCCGTCGTTCAGGTATCGGGTGAATGGAATGTTGTTGTCCCGATAGGTTTTCTGAAATAATTCATCCCCTGCATACCGTTCATTGGTCAGAATATACCGCACAACATTTTTGCTCCAGACCGCTTCTCCCCGGAACTTAGGGATATTCTGGTCCTCCAGTTCTTTTCCAATCTGCTGGATTCCTTTTCCGGTCAGGAAGCTCTCGAATATCCGGCGGACAATCTCCGCTTCTTGCGGCTGAATTACCAGCATTCCATTTTCGTCCAGCCGGTATCCGTAGGGCGGCTGTGACAGCCGGAATGTCCCGTTCTGCATCCGCATGACCGCGCCTTTTCGCATATTTTTGGAGATGGAAATGGATTCCTCCTGGGCAAAGGCGCTCATCATGCTGAGGAACATCTCGTTGCCCATGACAGCGGTGTTGATCCGCTCCTTCTCAAAGGCCACCGTCACCCCCAGGTCCTTCAGCTCCCGCACCGCCCGGATGCAGTCCTGGGCGTTCCGGGCGAAGCGGGACACCGACTTGACCAGGATCTTGTCAATCTTCCCGGCCCGGCAGTCGGCCAGCAGCCGGAGAAATTCCTCCCGCTTGTCGGCCCGGGTGCCGGTGATTCCCTGGTCAGCGTAGATGTCCACAAACTGCCAATCTGCATGAGCTTGGATGAACTGGGTGTAGTATTTCACCTGGGCGGCAAAGGAATTGCGCTGGTCTGCGGAGTCGCTGCTGACCCGCGCGTAGGCAGCCACCCGGAGTTTGTCCGCAGCTTGGGCTGTGATAGGCTGGATTATTCGCACTTCCCGCATCAGGGGGCCTCCTTTCCTCTGACAGTAGTGCCGACCACTGTCGGCAAGGACAATGTTACCACAAGCGTCAGTGAAATGCTATCACGAGAACCACTCAAGATAATGGCTCCAATGACAGCATATCTGACAACGGCGGCATTCTTATCTATAGAAAATCCCGATACCGGGGAATGCCCTGGTATCGGGATGAGACTGTTTTCAGTTTGATTTGTGCCTGGCTTTGGTTACTGTTCTATCTCTGCAATCAGCTTGCGCACTTCCTCCACAGGAAGACGGACCAGTTTCGCGATGTTCCCTAGCGGCATCTTCATGTCCAGAGCTTCTCGAATGGTTTCCATGCGTTCCTGCAACTGGCCTTGCTGCACACCTTTCGACTGCCGTTCATCACCATACTGCCTCATTGCCTCACACATACGGGTCACTCCTTTCCTGTCTTCCTTCAGGTATTGAATCCGGTCGGACAGCTCCGGGAACTGCTGTTCCCGGGTTTTTGTTTCAGTAAAAAATTCCATCAATGCCGCAACTGTACTGCCGTCGTCGTTGGCGGCGTTGATGTACAATTCATGCACACCGTTGTCCAGCACCACATCTGTCCCGGCGATACTGCGGTGGATGGTGTATTTGGTCTGTCCCAGCTTGAACAGTTCAAATTTGGTCATATAGATGAGGTATACCTCCGGCAGCTCCTCATATTTCCTGCCCTTATCCAGGTAGGAAATATCAATATTGGATTGATAATACCGCACCCGTTTCCGATGGTCGTCCTGATCCGCCACCTAGAGCTCCATGTTGTAGAGCGTCTGCTTGGAGTCCTCAGCCAGCGCGTCCAGTACAACCGAGTGGGTCCCCAGATTCCGGATGGTGTACTGGGTCTTGATGGATTTCACCACCAGGTCCTCGATGCCGGTCAGCACCCGCAGCACCTCCTGCGCGGCGGCCTTGTCTTCCATGACCACGGCGAAAAAGTCGTCATCGAACATGGTGAAGCTCCGCACAAGTTCCCGCTTCTGCTCAAACGTCCCCATCAGGGTCTCATCGGTAATCCGCATCGCCACAGGCATCCCTCCTTCCTCTCCACTTCCATTATATCCGATTTTTTGAACAAATCAACCGCCGGCTCAAATTTCATATTTTCGTACCCCAAACCGCTCCGCCAGCAGGAGATTCATCTTCTTTGCATCCTTTATCGAAATTTTTTCCTGCTCCACCATCTTTTTCACAGCGGAAAACGCCATGAAATACTGGATCTCCGCAATCAGCATCGGGGAGGGCCTGTCCGGCTGGTAGATCGTTTGCATTTGAAACACTTCCTTCCTCAAAATATTCCGGGCTTTTCTTTTCCCGGATGAACATTGTTACATCTTCGAGATTGCGGGTGCTGGGCATGGCTGGCAGCGCGTCCAGCGCCGCTTGATGATACCGTTCGCCGGGAACGGCCCGGCAATCCAGAATGCTGATGACGCAGGTGTCCGTCTCGGTGCGGATGGCCCGCCCGAAGCCCTGCCGCAGCTTTTTCTGCATCTCCGGCACAATTACTGACTGAATGTACTCCTGCAAGCTGGGGTACTGTTCCTTCTCCGCCTCATGCAAGGGGTCAGGGACAGGGAAGGGGAGACGCGCCACAATCAGCGAGGACACCCTGTCCCCGGGAAAGTCCACCCCCTCCCAACAGGCGCCTGCGGCGAACAGCACCGCATTTTGCATCCCTTTGAATTGCTCAATCACAGCCTGCGCATCCCGCCAGACAGCCAGCAGCGGAAAGGGGAAACCATCTTTCAATTGCTGGTAGACAGCCCCCATGAGGGAGTAGGACGGAAACAGGGCGAGGGTGTGGCCGACAGTTGCCCTTGCCAGCCGGAGAATCTGCCCGGCAAGATACTGCACTTCTGTGCTGCCGCCCATGCGGATGCCGCATGGCAATTCCGGTAGGTAGAACAGGCAGTTTTTCTGATAGTCAAAGGGGGAATCCGCCGAAAAGCATTCCAATCTTGCATTTTGCGAGAGTCCCAGCACCTGCTCCGTCCGGTGAAAACTCCCTCCGGCCAACAGGGTGCCGGAGGTGAGAATAACCGGGATTTTCCGTTCCCAGAGCGCCCTGTTCAGGAATTCCGGGACATTTTTGCTGGCGGCGCAGAGGAAAAGCGTTTCGTCTGCGCCATAGTCGATGTACAAAATTTTCCTCCGGTCCAGGCTGGAAAATGCCCGGAGAAGCTGCTCCGCTTCTCCCAGCCGGTGTTGGAGGGTGCGGGAAATGGCGCACCGGTGGAATGCGTGATAAAACACCTTTCCTGCCTGTTGGAGGGCGGCTTGCAGCCCGGGATCAGGCCGGAAGGCGGCGCGCTCTCCCTTCCCGGCAAGCGGGGAAAGACTGGCCCACAGGGCCGCGCACCGCTCCCGGAGCTGCGCGGCGGTGTAGGGATACCCTTCGGCGGAGAGGGCTGCGGCGAGCTCCGCAGCATCCTTCTCCGAAAGGCTCTGCCCGGTCATCTGGGCGGCGGCGTCCGACAGCTTGTGGGCCTCGTCCACCACCAAAATGCCAAAATCTCCGAGCAGGGGCGGCAGCTTTTTCATCCGGTGGATGGCGTCCGCCAGCAGGTAATTGTGGTTGCAGATTTGGACGGCAAATTCGCCGCTGCGCGCCTTTTTCAGGTATTGGCGGTATCGGCAGCTCTTTCTCGGACAATTTTCAGGACACACTTGCGGAATGCATACCTGCCGCCGGTCGAAGCCGCTGAGCTCCGGCACGGCGTCCAGGTCAAAAATCCTTTTGAGAGAATCCAGCGCCTTCCTTTGCGCCGGATTCTTTTGCTTGTCCCGGACAGCGGCGAGCCGCTGCCGGAGCCGCTCATCGCAGACAAAGCGCTCCTTGCTCTTGCGGATGATTCCCCGGATGGGCTCTTTCACCAGCCTGTTTTCCAAAAATATTTGGGACAAAAAGGGGAGATATTCCTTCAGAATGGCGGTTTGCAGCGCGATGCTCGAGGTGGAAATTGCGATGGGTTTTGCACTGCGGGAATGTTTTCGCCACAGGATGCAGGCGGCGAGGTAGGCGTAGGTTTTGCCGATACCCACCCCTGCGTCGCAGAGGGCGATTTTGTTTTGGAACAAAGCGTCCAGCATCGTATGGCAGAGGCTAAGCTGTTCCTCCCGCACCGCCAGCCCTTCACCGGGGAGAAGCTCCCGGAAGAGGCGTTCCGCCTCGCTGTGCGCCTGTTTCATGGGATCTTGGTTCATGATTTTGTTGATACTCCTGTTGGTTGACGGCAAACTGGCGCGGCGCAGATGTTTGCGCCGCACGGATTCGCCGTCAACAATTTGTTTCGACAATCTGAATGAAATAGATGATCACTCTGCGCCAATTTGCAGCTCGCCCCCGGCGCTTTGGGAACCATGCGGGCAGGCTTGCGGACGACAAGCCGTTCATTGGCGTTCCGGGGGTCTTGCTGATTACAACTCGGGGTCGGCCAACCTGTCTGACGTGCAGGCAAACGATGGTGCGTATCATTGTTCCCCCGCCCGGAGTCCTGGCGAAAAGGATGTCCCATCCTCTTTCCGGTCAAAATTGATCGCTCGGAATCAGCACAGGCTGTCGCTTCTGGGGGCAGTCTGGCTGTTCGTCATCGCGCTTTTTCCGCGTCGCTCGTCTGGGCGGGAACGTACCCGCATGGCTGGTATTCGGTTGTCAAGATTCTTGAAAAGGGCTTTTTTGACCCTTTCAATATATAGCCGCTGGGAGAGGCCCAAAAGCTTCGCACCTAAAAAATTTTTTTGAGTTTTTTTCTGAGGCGGACCATTCTTAAATTACCGCTTTGGAAGAAAGCCCAATTTTTTCAGCAATCTCCCTGCTGTTATAGCCGTCCAGCTTCAGCAGGATGATCTGGAGGGTAAGCTTGTCCGTTGACTGAAGCGCTTGGAAAAGCCGGACATCTTCGATGCTGTCCAGCAGAGATTCCGCGTTTTTAGCGGGCAGCTCGATATCGTCAGTGGAAATCCATTCGACATCGGGGGACCATTCCTTCCACCGCTCCAAAAACCGGCGTTCCTTTTTAAATTCCTCCCAATCATATGTATGGAGCCGCTGGATGGTATCCTCGTCCACGCCGAGTTCTCTGAGTTTCTTTTCTTCTGCTTCCTTCCATTTGAGCCATTCCTTTTCGGCTCTCGCTTTGTTGTACGACATAAAAATCCTCCGTTCAATCTGAATTTTTTCCATTCAGATTGCCGGAGGCGGCGCGCGGGGCCATCCCGCCCAAAAATGGGCGCAAAAAAAGCACATCCGTTTTTTTGAAACAGATGTGCTTAGAGATTCTATTTGATTGTCGGGGCGGCTTTTATGGATTTTGCTTTCCTGCCGCACGTGGTGTCAGGAACCTCCCAAGAGTATTGATAGAGGATAGTACGTTATTCAAAATACGGTTTTGAATTACTGCATACATCGCCGCTTTCAATATAATTTCCACTTGAATCGTAAACGTCCAGCACGACTTTTGTTCGATAGAAATGCCTGTCAATGGCTTTATATAAGATTGTCGCATCATCTCTCTGGAGAGAGATAGTATACCTTTCTGATTTTACATCTTCCCAGTCTTTTCCATTGGCGGATTCCTGTACGATAACTTTCAGTTTTACCTCTGGGTTTTCCAGCCAAACATGGTATGAACCGGTAGAAAAAACGACGCCATTTTTTATCGAAATATCAGCTACAATATAGCTGATTTCCTGATAGCGTGTTTCAATAACAGTCCCACCTACATCTGTATCAATGTTGGTTGCTGATACAGGATTGCCCAACATGGTTGTGAAAGCGATTCCCGCGCCTACCAGAGCTGCCAAAAATTTTTTCATAAAACTCCTCCTAAATATGTCTTCAATAATATAGACGATGTTGTTGGGAAATGCAACAAAAAACGGCTTTGGTTTTAAAAGCCAAAGCCGTTTTATCCGTGCTATCATTTTATCCCGCCATATTTTCAGCAATCCGTATCAGTTCCTCAATGGCAAGCTGCCCTTCCAGCATATAGGAATATTCTCTTACAGACCATACAAGCGTATTTTTACTTTCTTTGATTATACTGGTTGCTTTTTGTCCATTTAACGAAAATTCGGATACCTCCGCATTTTCTGTATTAACATTTATCCCAGCATCTATAGAATGAATCATCAAAAAGATTATGTTCCCCGCTTCATTCTCAATCGAATAATAGGTTGCTTGCGAATCTGTCGATACAAGCGATGCTTGGTACCCTTCCGGCAGATAGCCAAATGTTATATCGGTCACATCACCTTCTTCGCTGAAATGGATCGTGGTTGAATTCTCCTGTAAACTAATCAGCCAGTTGATAAAGGGCACGCGAATTGCTTCTACTGTAATGACTGTTGTGCCAATTCCAATGAGAAGAATGACTAAAAATACCGACACTTTCTGAATCATCCGGCTTGCTGTTTTTAAAGCGTGTTTCCATCTTTGCCGTTGCAGCGTGCGGTCAATGACTTTCATCATCATCTGTTCTTCCTGCGGATTGGGCTGATACTCTGGCTGCGCATTCAACGCCTTAATTTCTTCCTCTGCTGCTTCGAGCTCTTTTTCCCTCAGTAAGTGCATCGCCATTTGGAGCTTCAAATCGTCGTACTTTTCTTGAAATACGGCATCACTTTTCATCAAACTCACCTCGCATCAATTGCAGTGCATGCTTTTTGGCGCGGCTGATGTATGTTCGGATACTGGCCGGCTTGATTCCCAGCATTTTTGCCAGTTCATCGCGACTCATATCATCCTGGTACAGACCACGCAGAATAATCTGGTCAACTTCCGGCAGTGTATGAAATCCCTTGAACAAGAACTCGTAAGCTTCTCTGCCCTCTATTTCCTTTTCAACCGAAGACCGGTCTTCCCGATCCGGGGCAATATCGATATCATAGTCGATAATCAGCAGTTTTTTCTTCTTGGCGTAATCTACAACGACACTTCGAATGGTCTGATATATGTATGCTGTTATCTGCTGCTGGCTCAGTTTTTGAAACTGATGAACATTGTTGACCAGCCGGACAAAACAATCCTGAATACAGTCCTCCACGTCGTCTGCTGGAATTGCGTCTGTAAGCCGCTTTTTTATAAAGGCAAAATATCTCTTGTAGACCAAAATTAGAAATTCTTTTTCGCTGTCATCTTCAATAAGCAGTAAAAAAGCTAACATATCATCATCCTATTTATAATTTATTAAAAGAATTTGCTTCTTCATTCCTGATGAATAGTAAGTCCACAGTCCATATCTCTTTTGCGCAAAGAATCTTTCAGTGCTGAGGCCAGATCGGTAATGATTCTCAGTTCCTTCGGTGAGCAGTCTTTAGAAAGATCCAACAGCTGATTTTCAAAGGCGTGCCGCTCACATTCCAGACTGTCGCACAGCAAATCATTTACCGTGCAACCCAAAATATTCGCGATCTTTACCAGTGTACCCAGCCCAACCTTTGACGCCGCACGTTCAATGTGGGAGATGTTAGAAGACTCGATTCCGGCTTGTTCCGCCACATAGCCCTGCGTCAAACCTTTTTCCTGCCGCCTCTGGCGAATCCGTTCTCCTAACGCTACATAGTCCAGTTCCATCCCCAAAACCTCCCAATCGATTTCATCAATTTCTCTACGTGTTATTATAGCCCCATTTTGGGATTGCTAGAATAACACATAAATCATATTAGGAGTTATATTCCAATTTGCCTGTGTATTTTTCTTTAAGCAATATATGAATCTTTAATAAATTTAGCAGCATTGGATTTTATGGGTTTACGGAAAACTGAGGAAGATGAGATTATGAAACTGTCAAGTGTATATTTCACACCTTAATCCAGCATGCTGCACACAGACCACCTTATAGGTATCAGGATACGGAACTTTCCGAGGAACTGCGTGCTGCAAGACAAGCTGTCAACCGGACAAAAATCGGGGCTTGATTTGAATCGAAAATTGTATGGAGAATAAGATGAAGCCTTATAACTTTTAAAAAGGGTCCCCCTTCAGGTGACCCTTTTCAGCATACTTGATATGACTGTTATTTCTTCTTCCGGATGATGAACAAAATAACTGCGGCCGCTGCAACCACTGCCACAAGGGCGCAGAGCAGCGGGATCATCCCGTTCATCACCACCCTGACCGACCAGCAGGTGCTGTAAGCCTCTTTTAATCCGGGCTTCTATGGGGCGGATCGCTTTCCCCCCTAGAAAATCCATTCGCATCCGATGGATTGGCCTATTTTCCTTTCAGCACCCGAATCAGAATCACCGCCAGCACCGCGACTGCGGCGATCAGGGCGATGACAATCGGGAGGAGCCAGGTGAAATCGCCGCCGCTGCTCTCGACCTCGGGCGCTGCGACGCGGCTGACCTCCTCGCTGGCTTCCTCAGAGGATTCTGCGGCGGATTCGGACAACTCCGCGCTTTCCGGGATAGAAGATTCGGACGAAATCTCCGCCTCGCTGCTCTCCGCAGGAAGAGAGGATGCAGGCTTCGATGGCTCCGGCGTCGAACTGGCAGGCTTCGACTGCTCGGCGGGTTTGGATGCCGGCTTGGAGGTTTCCGATGGCTTTGATGTCTCGGCGGGCTTGGACTGTTCGGTTGGTTTGGAAGGTTCTGTTGGTTTTGAGGTGCCGCCGGTAGGTTTGTCGACAGGCTTGGCGTCGTCGGGGCTGCTCGACGGGTTGGTCGGGTCGCCGGTGGCGGGCTCGCTCGCATCCGGCTTCTGCGGCGGGGAGACGTGGTCGGGATAATATTCGTAAAGGGAGTCGACGGGGTCGAAGATGGGGCGTTCAGTATAGGTTGTTTTCCCACCGACTGCATTTGCCGCCACGGTGTTTGATTTGGAATATGTGAACAGAACAGAGTTATCTTTTCCGCCCGCGCCGGTCTGTTGCATGGATGTTACGGTATCCGGAAGAATCACGCGCGTAGGCGGAGTTCCGATAAACATAAAGGCGTCCTGCTCGATCGTTGTAACGCCCCACGGCAGAACAATCAGATCCATTTCTTCAGAAAAAAAGGCGTACTCTGAAATAATTTTAACATCTGGGTGCAGCTTGGGAACCGCCTGACCGCTCGGACAGCTAAGCAATCTGCTGAAATCCTTGCTGTACAAACAGCCCTCATAGGTGGAAGCATAGGGGTTTTGCGGACTGAGAACATAGGACTTCAGGGCTGTAGCACCCGAATTCTCAATCTGAAGATCCTTTCCAACCTCAAAAACATCTGTATAAATACCTTTTTTGGATAGCCGTCCTGTCAAGCCGTCTCCAATGGTAATGCGGGCAAACTTCTGAAAAGTATTGCTGGGAAATAATGTGAAGTTCAGCCATGGGGAACAGGAGATTTCTCCAGCTCCGGTGATTTCAAGTGTGCGATCGACACAGTTAATCTCCCAGAAAATCTTCTGGTTGATATGACCACTGGCCGTTTCAACCTTACCCATACCATAGCCGATGGTGTCGGACACCCCGTCAAAAAAGACATGGCGAATCTGGTCCTCATACGCGCCCCAAGTGTCTTTTTCCAAAAATTCCGGGTATTTTAAGTGATTTAATTCCGAAGAATATGTGCCGGAAAACGTCAAGATGCCTGTTTCTGTGTCCAATTCCCAAAAAAATCCCTCTGCCGGTTCCCCGCTGACCTTTTCCGCTG
>ENA-UOOA01005561-UOOA01005561.1-human-gut-metagenome-genome-assembly--contig:-P61old-NODE-5561-length-12994-cov-11.304351_pt1 | contig 12994 bp, 10 predicted proteins | sample MGYA00242467_ERZ724014 | MGnify/ENA metagenome assembly ERZ724014
TACCATGAGGAATTGTATATTGAGCGTACTTTGACCACTCCCAAGCATTATGCTTATCTGAAGATTTCAGAAGGATGTGACCGCAAGTGCTCTTATTGTGCTATTCCCATTATTACAGGACGCCATATATCCAAGTCGATGGAAGAAATACTGGATGAAGTCCGGTATCTGGTATCGCAAGGGGTAAAGGAGTTTCAGGTGATCGCTCAGGAATTGACGTATTACGGAGTCGATCTGTATAAAAAGCAAATGCTGCCCGAATTGATCGAACGTATCTCGGAAATTCCGGGTGTAGAGTGGATTCGTCTGCATTATGCGTATCCGGCACATTTTCCAACGGATTTATTTCGGGTGATGCGGGAACGCGATAATGTCTGCAAATATATGGATATAGCCTTGCAGCATATCAGTGACAACATGTTGAAACTGATGCGTCGGCAAGTAAGCAAAGAAGATACGTACAAGCTGATCGAACAGTTCCGTAAAGAAGTACCGGGTATCCATCTGCGCACTACGCTGATGGTAGGACATCCCGGAGAAACGGAAGAAGACTTTGAAGAGCTGAAAGAATTTGTACGCAAGGCGCGTTTCGACAGGATGGGGGCTTTCGCTTATTCTGAAGAAGAGGGTACTTATGCTGCCCAGCAATATGAAGACTCTATACCACAGGAGGTTAAACAAGCCCGACTGGACGAGCTAATGGATATCCAGCAAGGTATTTCAGCAGAATTGAGCGCTGCAAAAATTGGTCAGCAGATGAAAGTCATCATCGACCGGATCGAGGGAGATTATTATATCGGACGTACGGAATTTGATTCACCGGAGGTAGACCCAGAAGTATTGATCAGTGTTTCCAGAGAAGAACTTGAAGTCGGACAATTCTATCAGGTAGAAGTAACCGATGCGGACGATTTTGATTTATATGCAAAGATATTAAACAAGTATGAATAATAAGGAATTTACATCGGAACTGGCAGACAGACTGGGGTATACTATCAAAGACACTTCTGAACTGATAAGTTCTTTATTGTCTGACATGACACAGGAACTGGAAGACGGGAATGCGATTGCAATACAGGGCTTTGGTTCTTTTGAAGTGAAGAAAAAAGCGGAGCGCATTTCGATCAATCCGTCCACGAAGCAACGTATGCTGGTTCCTCCTAAATTGGTATTGACGTACAGACCCAGCAATACACTGAAAGACAAGTTTAAATAATATATATTTCCCATTATGAATGAAAGACTGACAATTCAAGACCTTATCGACTTATTGGCGGCTAAACATAGCATGACCAAGAAGGATGCCGAAGCATTCGTCAAAGAGTTTTTTCTCTTGATAGAACAAGCCCTGGAGAATGAGAAGACTGTGAAAATCAAAGGATTGGGGACTTTCAAACTTGTGGATGTAGATAGTCGGGAAAGCGTTAATGTCAACACAGGGGAACGTTTCCAGATAAAAGGTCATACCAAAGTATCGTTTACTCCGGACACCAATCTGAGAGATACAATAAATAAGCCTTTTGCACATTTTGAAACGGTAGTATTAAATGAAGGTACGGTATTGGAAGATACCCCTATGGAAGAATCCGATGAGGAGGAAGGTGCGGTTTCTGATACAGAGACTGAAATGATCGACTCTGAAATAGCAGGAAATGAAAATGCCGGTGGAGATATTCAGGAAGAAATACAACTGGAAGAACCTGTAATCGAAGAGCAGCCGACTGCTGAAGCAGTAGCTGTGGCTGAAGTTCCTGAAACTGACGCGAATGAAACCGGTCAACCTGAAACAGAACCGGAACTAATTGCAACAGAAGAACCAGAAGCTGAAGAATTGCCGGAAGTGAAAATTGAACCGAAACCGGAATCTGTATCTGAGGAAGCCCCAGGAGAAGAGCCTGTAGAGGAATCTTCGGAAACTGTTTTGGAACCTGACTTCAGTCCGGTGACAGAGGAACCTGCTAAGGAACAATCGGAAGAAACAATTATAGAAGAGCAGAAACCAGAGACTGAAACAACAGAAGAGGAGGAAGAGAAAACGGTTATTACAGAAAAAGCGGAAGTTACTGCAGAGCAAATTATAGCCCAAGAGCTTCATAAAGCAAATATGGAGCCTGTCACTCTCCAAGAACAGCCGGAAATAGAACAACCGAAAGCCACCTATACTGATAAAGACAGTGATAAAAAGGAAAAATCAGCTATTCCTTATTTAATAGCAACTATTATTATAGTCTTACTACTGTGCGGAGGAGCTATCCTGTTTATTTATTATCCGGATTTGTTCTCATCTTCGTCTGATAAGAATGTGGTTGATATACCGGAAGTTACTCAACCTGTGCAGCCGGAAGCACAGCTTTCAGATACAATTGCACACAAGGATACTGTGGTGGAAGCAGTCCAACCGCAACCTGTTGTCAAGAAGGAACCGACAGCGGAACCTGTCAAAGCAGAAAGTAAACCTGCCCAACAACAACCAACAGCTTCGGCATATTCGGATTCCGCATCCTACAAGATAACCGGTACCAAAACAAAATACACAATTAAAGAAGGAGAGACTTTAACGAAAGTTTCATTACGCTTTTACGGTACAAAAGCCATGTGGCCATACATCGTAAAACATAACCCGAAAGTAATCAAGAACCCCGATAACGTACCATACGGTACGACAATCGAGATACCGGAACTTACAAAAGAATAAAAACAAAAAACACCTATTCACCCGGCTCATACAGCAATGTATAGCCGGGTGAAATGTTACGTAAGTACAAAAGCGTATGAAAGTACCTTAATCTAAAGATTTCGCATTGTTTTTTAATAAAAATTAGTTGCAATCGTTAATTATATGGCGTACTTTTGGAGGCAAAATAAGAAGCCTTACAACACACAGGAAAGGCTTACATAAAATAAAAGGGATTTAAATAATAAAATATTAAGTATTTATGGCTGAATCAATTGATATCCGCGAGCTAAATGAGCGGATTGAAAGACAAAGTGCTTTCGTTACCAATCTTACGACAGGTATGGACCAAATCATTGTTGGTCAGAAACATTTGGTTGAATCACTGCTTATCGGATTGCTTTCCGACGGACATGTTCTTTTAGAAGGTGTACCCGGTCTGGCAAAAACTTTGGCTATCAAAACACTCGCTTCCCTGATCGACGCGAAATATAGCCGTATTCAGTTCACTCCCGACTTATTGCCGGCCGATGTTATTGGTACAATGGTTTACAGTCAGAAAGATGAATCTTTCAAAGTACAAAGAGGACCTATCTTTGCCAACTTCGTATTAGCGGATGAAATAAACCGTGCTCCGGCCAAAGTACAGAGTGCCTTGCTGGAAGCCATGCAAGAACGTCAGGTTACTATTGGTAAGGAAACATTCATGTTGCCGGAACCTTTCTTAGTATTGGCCACTCAGAACCCGATTGAACAAGAAGGTACTTACCCGCTTCCTGAAGCACAGGTAGACCGTTTCATGCTGAAAGTAGTGATTGACTATCCGAAGCTGGAAGAAGAAAAACTGATTATCCGTCAGAATATCAACGGTGAGAAGTTCAATGTGAAACCTATCCTGAAAGCAGAAGAAATTATCGAAGCCCGCAAGGTGGTTCGCCAGGTTTATCTGGATGAGAAAATAGAACGTTATATTGTAGATATTGTATTTGCTACTCGTTTCCCCGAGAAATACGATCTCAAAGAACTGAAAGACATGATCGGATTTGGTGGCTCACCGCGTGCTTCTATCAATCTGGCACTAGCTGCCCGCACATACGCTTTCATCAAACGCCGCGGCTATGTAATCCCGGAAGATGTACGTGCTGTTGCGCATGATGTTCTTCGTCACCGTATTGGACTGACATACGAGGCGGAAGCCAACAACATGACTTCGGACGAAATCATCAGCAAGATTCTGAACAAGGTTGAAGTGCCCTAATCTGCCGTAATATTACAATGCAGTAAAAGGTAGTCAAGTGTATTTTACTTAACTACCTGACTACTTACTACTTTAACTACTGTATAAATGGAAACAAGTGAAATATTAAAAAAAGTTCGTCAGATTGAAATCAAGACACGAGGACTGTCTAACAATATCTTTGCAGGCCAATACCATTCGGCTTTCAAAGGTAGAGGTATGTCGTTCTCTGAAGTCCGTGAGTATCAGTTCGGCGACGATATACGCGACATCGACTGGAATGTGACGGCACGATTCAACAAACCTTATGTGAAGGTGTTTGAAGAAGAGCGCGAACTGACAGTGATGTTGATGGTCGATGTTTCCGGAAGTTTGGAATTTGGTACGGTTAAACAACTGAAGAAGGATATGGTAACGGAAATTGCAGCTACTCTTGCATTTTCCGCTATACAAAACAACGATAAAATTGGTGTGATCTTCTTTTCAGACCGGATAGAAAAGTTTATTCCTCCTAAAAAGGGACGTAAACACATTCTATATATTATCCGCGAACTGATTGACTTCCAACCGGAAAGCCGTCGTACCAATATTCGTCTCGCATTGGAGTATCTGACTAATGTAATGAAAAGACGTTGTACAGCGTTTATTCTATCTGACTTCATCGATCAGGATAACTTTAAAAACGCTCTGACTATTGCCAACCGAAAGCATGACGTAGTGGCATTGCAGGTTTACGATAGGAGAGTGAGTGATCTTCCTCCGGTGGGACTGATGCGAATAAAAGATGCGGAAACCGGCCATGAACAATGGATCGATACTTCTTCCAAAGCTGTACGCCGGGCACACCGTGACTGGTGGATAAACAAACAGACCGAACTGAACGACACATTTACCAAAAGTAATGTTGACTCCGTATCTGTGAGAACCGACCAGGATTACGTAAAGGCATTGCTGAATTTATTTGCCAAACGAAATTAATGGAATCAAAGATGAATAGAAATATTATTCTGATAGCATTGTTATGTCTGCTTTCTATAGGTAGAACTGTGGCACAGTCTGTTACAGTGGAAGCTAAGATAGATTCGTTGCAGATATTAATTGGCGAACAGGCGAAAGTACAATTACAAGTAGCGATGGACGCCAAACAACGTGCTGTTTTTCCTGCTTATACCGATACACTGGTGCGAGGGGTAGAAATTATAGAAACCGCCAAACCGGATACACAATTTCTGAATGATCGCCAACGAATGCTGATTACTCAGGAATACATTGTTACCTCGTTTGACTCAGCTCTCTATTATCTTCCGCCGATGCCTGTCACTGTGGATGGCAAAGAATATAGATCGAAAGCTCTGGCATTGAAAGTATATTCTATGCCAGTTGACACATTGCATCCAGACCAGTTCTTCGGACAGAAAACGGTGATGAAAGCGCCTTTCGCATGGGAAGACTGGTATGGGCTGATCGGTTGCTCATTTCTTGCATTGCCTTTACTCGGCTTATTGATCTATCTGATCATTCGTATACGTGATAACAAACCGATTATCCGTAAGATAAAAGTAGAACCTAAGTTGCCACCACATCAGGCTGCTATGAAGGAAATCGAACGTATCAAGAATGAGAAAGTATGGCAGAAAGGACAGCCGAAGGCATATTATACGGAATTGACAGATACTCTTCGTACTTATATTAAAGATCGTTTCGGATTCAATGCACTAGAGATGACTTCTTCTGAAATCATCGATAAGTTATTGGAAATGAATGATAAAGAGGCAATATCAGATTTGAAGGAACTCTTCCAGACAGCTGATTTAGTAAAATTTGCCAAGCATGATCCGCAAATGAATGAAAATGATGCGAATTTGATTAATGCAATCGACTTTATCAACGAAACAAAGCAACCGGAAGAGGAGAATCAGAAACCGCAACCAACGGAAATCACAATTATCGAGAAACGTTCTCTGCGTACTAAAATATTATTAATCTGCGGTATTGTATTCTTGTCAGCAGCATTAATAGGTACTTTTGTATATATAGGTATGCAGCTTTATGATCTCTTTGCATAATGTGGTGTGAATACTAAATAGTAAACTGTTAAATCGAAAATAAAATGGTTTTTGCCAATATTGAATATCTGTTTTTGCTATTATTGCTTATACCTTATATTGTATGGTATATCTTGAAGCGAAAGAAAACTGAAGCTACCCTTCAGATTTCGGATGCACGGGTATATGCGCATACTCCTAAAAGTTATAAGAATTATTTGCTACATGCTCCATTTATACTGCGCGTCATTGCATTGGCTTTGATTATTGTGGTATTAGCGCGTCCGCAAAGCACTAATAAGTGGCAAAACAGCGAAATAGAGGGAATTGATATTATGCTGGCTATCGACGTGTCTACCAGTATGCTGGCGGAAGACTTGAAGCCAAACAGACTGGAAGCTGCTAAAGATGTAGCAGCCGAATTTATTAACGGACGCCCGAATGATAATATTGGTATCACTCTGTTTGCCGGAGAAACATTCACTCAATGCCCGCTGACTGTGGACCATGCTGTATTGCTGGATATGATTCATAATATCAAATGTGGCCTTATTGAAGATGGTACAGCTGTTGGTATGGGAGTTGCAAATGCTGTAACCCGCCTGAAAGACAGTAAAGCGAAATCAAAAGTTATCATCTTATTGACGGATGGTACCAATAATAAAGGAGATATTTCGCCATTGACAGCCGCTGAGATTGCCAAAAGTTTCGGTATCCGTGTGTATACCATCGGAGTGGGTACGAATGGAATGGCTCCATATCCTTATCCGGTCGGTAATACAGTACAGTATATCAATATGCCGGTGGAAATCGATGAGAAAACACTGACTCAGATTGCCGGTACTACCGATGGTAACTATTTCAGAGCTACGAGCAACTCGAAACTGAAAGAGGTATATGAAGAAATTGACAAGCTGGAGAAAACAAAGTTGAACGTAAAAGAGTATAGCAAACGGGAAGAAGACTATCGCTGGTTTGCACTGGCTGCTTTCCTTTGTGTACTACTGGAAGTTTTATTGCGTAATTCAATACTCAAGAAAATTCCGTAGGAATGTTTCGTCAATCGTGATTTGTAACGTAAAATAGGAAGAAGATGTTTCGATTTGAAGAACCTGCATATTTATATTTATTGCTGCTATTACCGTTTTTAGCAGCTTTCTACTTGTATTCCAATTACAGGAGACGGAGAAATATCCGACGTTTTGGAGATCCGGAATTGTTAGCGCAATTAATGCCGGATGTATCTAAATATCGACCGGATGTGAAATTTTGGCTCATCTTTGCCGCTATCGGCTTATTCTCAGTATTGCTGGCTCGTCCGCAATTTGGTTCCAAGCAGGAAACGGTGAAACGTAAAGGGGTGGAAGTGATTATAGCTCTGGATATATCTAATTCTATGCTGGCGCAGGATGTGCAGCCCAGCCGTTTGGAAAAAGCCAAGAGATTAATATCCAGATTGGTAGATGAATTAGATAACGACAAAGTCGGTATGATCGTATTTGCCGGAGATGCTTTTACCCAGCTACCGATCACGAGCGATTATATTTCCGCCAAAATGTTTTTGGAATCTATCAGCCCATCGCTGATTTCCAAGCAGGGTACAGCAATCGGAGAGGCAATCAACCTGGCAACCCGCAGTTTTACTCCGCAAGAAGGAGTGGGACGTGCTATCATTGTCATCACGGATGGTGAGAATCATGAAGGTGGCGCTGTAGAAGCTGCTAAAGCTGCTGCCGAAAAAGGGATTCAGGTAAGTGTGCTGGGAGTAGGTATGCCCGAAGGTGCTCCTATTCCTGTAGAAGGTACCAATGATTATCGCCGTGACCGCGAAGGTAATGTAATTGTAACCCGTCTGAATGAGGGCATGTGTCAAGAAATAGCCAAAGACGGAAAGGGTATCTATGTACGGGTAGATAATTCTAATTCTGCTCAAAAGGCTATCAGTCAGGAAATAAGTAAGATGGCTAAGTCTGATGTGAAATCGAAAATATATACGGATTTCAACGAACAGTTTCAGGCTATTGCATGGATCATTTTACTATTGTTACTAGCTGAGATGTTAATTTTGGATCGTAAGAATCCATTATTCAAAAACGTTCATCTGTTCTCTAATAAGAAGTAAGCTATGCGTATGTTAAAAATGAAATATATCCTGTTTGCTGCTTTTCTGTTATCGGCTGCCGGCGTTTCGGCACAGAAAGCAGAGCGTGACTATATCCGCAAAGGAAATCGTCTGTTCAATGATAGTGTATTCGTAGATGCAGAAGTTAATTATCGCAAGGCTTTGGAAGTTAATCCTAAATCTGCTGTATCCATGTACAATTTGGGAAATACGCTCTCACAACAACAAAAGTTTCAGGAAGCCATGGAGCAATATGATTCTGCCAGCAAAATAGAAAAGGATAAAATGAAATTGGCACACATTTACCATAATATGGGAGTGCTTTTTCAAGCTGGTAAAGATTATGCAAAAGCAGTGGATGCCTACAAAATGTCGCTGCGCAACAATCCTGCAGATCATGAAACACGGTATAACCTGGCACTCGCTCAAAAGATGTTGAAAGACCAACAGAATCAGCAGGATCAAGATCAAAATCAAGACCAGAATAAAGATCAGCAGCAGAAACAAGACCAGAAACAGGATCAAAACAAAGATAAACAGAACGATCAGAAGAAAGACGACCAAAAGGATCAGCAACAACCGCCGAAGCCTGAAAAACAAGATAATCAGATGTCAAAGGAAAATGCTGAGCAGTTACTTAATTCTGTGATGCAGGATGAGAAAGACGTACAGGACAAAGTGAAGAAACAACAGAAAGTTATTCAGGGCGGTCGTCTGGAAAAAGATTGGTAATAATAAAAAGTTGATGATATAAATTTCATAAGCAATGAAAAAACTGATTGTTATATTGATGGCATTGATAGCATATAGCACCCAAGCGCTTGCCGACAAGGTGTCATTCACTGCTTCCGCTCCCGATGTAGTGGTTGTAGGGGATCAATTCAGGCTATCTTATACAGTAACCACACAAAAAGTTAAAGACTTTCAGGCACCGGCTATCAAAGGATTCGACGTCCTGATGGGGCCAAGCCGTTCTCAGCAAAGTAGTACACAGATAATGAATGGTAATGTCACCTCTACAAGTAGTATTACATTCACTTATATATTGATGGCAAATACTGCCGGTGAATATACAATCCCCGGAGCTTCTATTGTAGCTGATGGCAACCAGATGGTTTCAAACTCCGTAAAGGTGAAGGTTTTGCCACAAGACCAAGCTAGTAATGGAGGACAAAATGACGGTAGCTCATCTGCACGCTCTTCATCCGGTACAAGTGTATCTAACCAGGATTTGTTTATCACAGCAACTGCCAGTAAAACGAATGTATACGAGCAGGAAGCATTTGTCTTAACCTATAAAATATACACCAGAGAACATGACTTGCAATTGAATAATGCCAAACTGCCTGACTTTAAAGGATTTCATTCTCAAGAAATTGAAATGAATGCAAATGCAAGATGGACACAGGAGCATTATAAAGGACGTAACTATAATACGACAATCTATCGCCAATTCGTATTATTTCCCCAGCAACCAGGTAAGTTATTTATAGAACCGGCACAGTTCCAGATGACGGTAGGTAAAGCTGTACAATCTGACGATCCTTTTGATGCATTTTTCAATGGTGGAAGCAATGTAGTTAAAGTACCGAAATCTATCGTTACTCCTAAAATAGCAATTAATGTCAATCCGCTTCCTGCTGGTAAACCTGCAAACTTTTCAGGTGGAGTGGGAGAGTTCAACATTTCTTCTTCCATTAATAGCAAGGAGCTGAAAACTAATGATGCTATCACCATTAAGTTGGTAATCTCCGGCACCGGAAACCTAAAGCTGATTTCTAATCCAGAAATTAAGTTCCCGGATGACTTTGAAGTATATGATCCGAAGGTGGACAACCAAGTCAGATTAACTCAGGAAGGTCTTACAGGAAACAAAGTCATTGAATATCTGGCTATTCCAAGACATGCAGGCAATTATAAAATCCCGGGGGCATCTTTCAGCTATTTCGATATCCGTTCAAAATCTTACAAAACGTTGAAAACGGAAGACTACGTAATCAATGTTGAGAAAGGTGCAGGAAATGCTGATCAGGTGATTGCCAATTTCACCAATAAAGAAGACTTGAAAGTATTGGGTGAAGATATCCGTTACATTAAGCAAAATGAAGTTACTCTCCAACCTAAGGGTAGTTTCTTCTATGGCTCAATGACCTATTGGCTATTCTATATCATTCCTGCTTTAGCCTTCATCATCTTCTTTATCATCTACCGCAAACAAGCCGCTACAAATGCCAATGTTGCTAAGATGAAAACAAAGAAAGCTAATAAGGTAGCAACCAAGCGCATGAAACTAGCCGGTAAGTTGCTCTCTGAAAACAAGAAAGATGCCTTCTATGATGAAGTACTGAAAGCATTGTGGGGATATATCAGCGACAAACTCAGTATTCCGGTTTCCCGTTTGTCGAAAGACAATATTGAAGAGAAGCTGAGAAACCATGGAGTAAGTGAAGAACTAATTAAAGAATTCCTGAATGCATTGAATGATTGTGAATTTGCTCGTTTCGCTCCAGGTGATGAAAATCAGGCAATGGATAAAGTCTACTCTTCTTCAATAGAAGTGATAAGCAGAATGGAAAATTCAATAAAACATTAACCCAGAAGAGATTGTGTCATGAAAAAAATATTGTTTTTTATATTATTATCAATGTCAGTTACTTGCTTCGGACAGGGAACTCAGAGCATTGATTCTATACAAATAACTGAAGCTGATTCTATCCATGCGGGTTCACATACATTTTCTGATACGAAATTGGAAGATGTAACAAAAGCCGAAGGAGATTCCGCATATATAAAAGATGATTATGCAACTGCTATCCAAATATATGAATCCTTATTAAAAAATGGGGAATCTGCGGATGTGTACTATAATTTAGGAAACAGTTACTACAAAGCTGGAGAAATTGCAAAAGCCGTACTCAACTACGAACGTGCTTTGCTTATGAAACCAGGAAACAGCGACATCCGTGCCAATCTGGAAGTGGCACGCGCTAAAACAATAGATAAAGTAGAACCTGTTCCGGAAGTTTTCTTTGTATCATGGACCAAAGCCTTGATAAACAGTATGAGTGTAGACGCATGGGCTACATGGGGAATTGTCTCCTTTATTCTATTTATCATCGCTTTTTACTTCTTTATTTTCTCCAAGCAGATTATACTAAAAAAAACAGGATTTATATCAGGTATCGTTTTCTTAATCGTTGTGATATGCTCTAATCTTTTTGCTTCAGAGCAAAAAGAACGTTTAGTAAATAGAAGCGAAGCGATCGTCATGAATCCTAGTGTAACAGTTCGCAGCACTCCGAGTGAAAGTGGAACAAGTTTGTTCATCCTTCATGAGGGACGTAAGGTCAGTATCAAAGATAACTCAATGAAAGAATGGAAAGAAATTCGCTTGGAAGACGGCAAAGTAGGATGGGTACCGGCTTCCGCTATTGAAGTGATATAAAATTCGTAAACAGAATTTAGGAATTTAGGAAAAAAGATAAGCAAATAATTTGTTTTATCTTTTTTTTTGCTTAAGTTTATAGCGTGATAAAAAAATCACATAGTATTAACCATTAAATTTATGAGACATGAGAACAATAACGTTTAATGAACTTCGTAAAATTAAAGATTCATTGCCTAGCGGTAGCATGCATAGAATAGCAGACGAACTTGGTTTGCACGTAGATACAGTGCGCAACTTCTTCGGAGGCCACAATTTCAAGGAAGGAAAAAGTGTCGGAATACATCTTGAGCCCGGTCCGGATGGCGGGCTTGTAATGCTAGATGACACAACTGTTCTCGACCGGGCTCTAAAAATTTTAGATGAAATAAACATGAGTATGCAAAAAGAACAAGCTACCGAACCTATGCAAATTTAAAATATAAAACAAGAATCCCAATTGCCCAAACAATTGGGATTTCTTATTTGTTTACCTTCAAAAACAGATTATTATGGAAGATAAATTAGTAACCTTAGCTATTCTGACTTATACAAAAGCTCAGATTCTAAAGAATGTCCTCGAAAATGAAGGAATAGAAACATACATTCATAACGTAAATCAAATACAACCTGTTGTATCTTCAGGAGTACGTCTGCGAATTAAAGAAAGTGATCTACCACGTGCATTAAAAATAACGGAAAGTTCTACTTGGTTATCTGAAAGTATAGTGGGAGAGAAGACACCTAAGGTAGATAGTAAATCGAACAAAATTTTAATACCTGTCGACTTCTCCAATTATTCGATGAAAGCGTGTGAATTTGGCTTTAATTTGGCCAAAACTGAGAATTCTGAAGTGATTCTATTACATGTTTACTTTACACCGATATACGCTTCGTCATTACCATATGGCGATGTATTCAATTATCAGATCGGAGATGAAGAATCTGTTAAAACAATCATCCAGCAGGTCCATTCAGATCTCAACGCACTATCTGATAAGATTAAGGAAAAAGTTGCATCTGGAGAATTTCCGGATATCAAATATAGTTGCATTTTACGAGAAGGAATTCCGGAGGAAGAAATCTTAAGATATGCCAAGGAGCAACGTCCTAAGGTTATCATTATGGGAACGCGTGGAAAAAGCCAGAAAGACATTGACTTAATTGGCAGTGTAACAGCTGAAATTATTGATCGAAGCCGCACAGCAGTATTGGCTATTCCGGAAAATACTCCATTCAAAGAATTCAATGAAGTAAAACGTATTGCTTTCTTAACCAATTTTGATCAGAGAGACTTGATTGCTTTTGAAGCATTTTTCAACACATGGAAATCTTTCCATTTTTCAGTCTCATTAATACATCTGGCTGAATCCAAAGATACTTGGAATGAAATTAAACTTGCAGGTATCAAAGACTATTTCCAAAAACAATATCCCGGGCTTGAAATTCATTATGATGTGGTAATGAATGATAATCTATTAAAAGGACTTGA
>ENA-UOOA01005562-UOOA01005562.1-human-gut-metagenome-genome-assembly--contig:-P61old-NODE-5562-length-12993-cov-5.869222_pt1 | contig 12993 bp, 11 predicted proteins | sample MGYA00242467_ERZ724014 | MGnify/ENA metagenome assembly ERZ724014
GCCCGCCTTCATCTTTGCCAAAGTCCGCCACGCATCAAAGTCCTGCTCATGCGGGCGATTTTATGCAATTTCCCATACGTCAAAAAATCTCCCCTGCGGACGCGAACGCCGCAAAGGAGATTCTTTTATTATCCCAGCGTTTCCACCGCGCACACGGTCAGCACGCCGTCTTTAACCGTAAACCGGACATTTTTTCCGGCAAACGCCACGCCATACACGCGCTCCGGATCGCTCTGATAGGAAGGTCTTGGGTCATGCGCAAGCACGCCGCGCAACGCCTGCCGATGCTCCGGCGCGATGGCTTCCTCCAGCTCCGCCGGAAAGACGACTTCCAGTCCGTCATGCTCATGAGCCGCGGCAAAGCCGCCCGTCGCATCCGGATGGCAATCCGCGTAAGGGAGATAGGGCTTGATATCGTAAATCGGCGTGCCATCCATCAAATCGGCGCCGCCGACGACGAGAACCGTTCCCTCCGGGGTATGTGCTTCAACGCCCACGAGCGTCACGCTCGAAAGCCCGATGGGATTCGGGCGAAAGGGGGAGCGGGTCGCAAATACGCCCATGCGCGTGTTGCCGCCCAGCCTCGGCGGGCGGACGGTCGGCGACCACGAATCCCGCTCACACTCGGAAAAGCCCCAGATGAGCCAGAGATGAGAAAACCCTTCAATGCCGCGCAGGGCGGCTTCATTGCGATATTCCGGCTCAAAGACGATTTTCGCGCGGGTTTCGGGCACGACGCCGCTCTGCCGCGGAATGCCGAATTTTTCCGGAAAGTCACTTCGGATTCTTGCGATGATTTTCAGCTGATTCATGGTATTCAGAACACACCGAAGCTCCTGCCGCGGCGCATCCCCTTTCTCCGTTTTACTTGACCAGCACGGACGGCACTTCTACGCCGGAGTCATGCATCGTTTGCAGCATATGCCGCTGCGCCGCCATGCGTGCGCGCTCGCTGTCATGCTCCAGTATACCGCGGTACATCTCCAAATGACACTGACTGGCGCGCTGATAGCTGCCCTCCACCCGGCGGGTGTGATGATAGCCCGCCTGAATGGACTCATGAATCGTCGGCAGCAGGCGCATCATGACATCGTTCCCCGTACACTGCGCAATCACGGAATGGAATTCAAAATCGTAGGGGGTGTAATCCTCTCCGTGCAGATAGGCGTTATCCATCTTATCCAGCAGCGTCTTCATCATCGCCAGCTGTCTGTCCTGTCTGCGGACGGCTGCAAGCGCGGCAACGCTCGGCTCAATCAAAAGCCGCGTTTCAAGCAGCTGCGCAATCAATTCCTCCTGATCCGCAAAGCGCAGTCCCAGCGGATCATGGGCAAGCCCCGGCATCGCGCAAAGGAATGTTCCCTGTCCCTGACGGATATCTACGATATGCTCCGTCTGAAGAATCTTGACCGCCTCGCGCACCGTCGAGCGGCTCACGCCGAACCGCTCCATCAATTCCGCCTCGGCGGGCAGCTTCGCGCCGGTCTTCAGGGATTCCTGAATGATCATTTCTCTGAGTTTATCGGCAACCTGTTCAGGTAATTTCCGTGTTTTTCTAACCGTTTCCATCTTCTTGCAAAGCCTTTCCTTCCAGATTTCATTCTTATTTTATTGTTATGATTCTACCATACTTCTCTTTTTTTCTCAACCTTTTCGTTTTTCTGCTCTGCGGCGCGCGTTTTCTCCCCGCCGTTCTTGACATTCCGGACGCGCTTCTTTATAATGAATACTGAGTTTTTGTGTTAGTCGGGCGTTAGCTTTTCGCCCCCATTAAAACCAAGCGTCAGGAGGAATATCATGGATCTGAAAGCGCTCAAGGCGCAGTGTACCGTGATCCGTCGGGACATCATCACCATGCTGGAAAAGTCCGGCTCCGGTCATCCGGGCGGATCGCTTTCCGCGGTAGAGATCATGGCCGCGCTCTACGGATATAAGATGAAAAACGACCCTGCCCGTCCGCAGATGCCCGAACGCGACCGCTTCGTACTCAGCAAGGGACATGCAGCCCCGTGTCTGTATGCCACGCTTGCCAATTTCGGCTATTTCCCCAAATCCGAATATGACCACCTGCGTCAGCTCGGCGGCATGCTTCAGGGTCATCCCGACCGCAAGAAGTGCCCCGGCGTCGAGGCCTCGACCGGTTCTCTGGGACAGGGCGTATCCGTCGCGGTGGGCATGGCTCTCGGCTTAAAGCATCAGGGCGGAAGCCAGCAGGTCTACACGCTGCTGGGCGACGGCGAATGTCAGGAAGGCATGGTCTGGGAAGCGTTTATGGCGGCGGCTCACTATAAGCTGGACAACCTGACCATCTTCATCGACTGGAACGGCTTGCAGATCGACGGCAGAAACGACGACGTCATGAGTCTGGGCGATTTTCCGGGCAAGCTGCGCGCCTTCGGTCTGGACGTCATCGAGGTAGCCGACGGCAACGACCTTGAACAGGTCATCGCCGCACTGGATGTGCCGCATCTTCCCGGCAAGCCGCGCTGCATCCTGTGCCACACCGTCAAGGGCAAGGGCGTATCCTTCATGGAGAACGAGGCTGGCTGGCACGGCAAAGCCCCGAACCATGAGCAGGCAGCCCAGGCGCTCAAGGAACTGGAGGGCTGAGCATGAGTGAGAAAAAAGCTACGCGCGTAGGCTACGGCGAAGCGCTTGTCGCCTTGGGCGCAGAAAACGATAAGGTGGTCGTGCTGGACGCCGACCTTTCCTGCTCGACGATGACCAACGGATTCGCCAAGGCTTATCCCGATCGTTTCTTTGACTGCGGCATTGCGGAAGCAAACATGGTGACGATGGCGGCGGGTCTTTCCTCTACCGGACTGATCCCCTTCTGCTCCACGTTTGCCGTTTTCGCCAGCCGCTGCTACGAGCAGATTCGCAACGGCGTCTGCTATCCGAAGCTGAATGTCAAATTTGCCTTCACGCATGCCGGCATCACCGTCGGCGAAGACGGCGCGACCCATCAGGCGATTGAAGACATCGCCATCATGCGCGCGCTGCCGGGCATGACCATCCTCTGCCCGTGCGACGCGGAGGAAGCGGGACGCGCGGTTCGCGCCGCCGCCGCGATGGAGGGTCCCGTCTATCTGCGTCTGGCGCGTCTGGCAACGCCGGTCTTTTCGGCGGGCATGCCGTTTGAAATCGGCAAGGCAAACATCATGCGCGAGGGCGGCGATGTTGCGCTCATCACCTGTGGTCTGATGGTTGAAGCGTGCATGAACGCCGCGGAGCTGCTGGAAAAGAAGGGCATTCACGCAACCGTCGTCAACATGCACACCATCAAACCGCTGGACGAAGCCCTCGTGCGCGAGCTGGCGGTCAAGATGCCGCTGTACACCGTGGAAGAACATTCCATCATCGGCGGCTTGGGCGATGCGGTTGCGGCCGTAGTCGCCGAGCATGGCGGACGGCTGCACAAGATCGGCTTGAACGACTGCTTCGGTCAGTCCGGAAAGCCCGCAGAGCTGCTCGACTTCTACGGTCTGACGCCGGAAAAAATCGCCGCGCGCATCGAAAGCACGCTGAAATAAGGCGGCAGGATTTTACGCTGTTTCCGCAGAAGAAACGTTTTTCAATCCACAGCGCACAACGATGTGCTGTGGATTTTTTGAACCCCGAAACAAAGGATTTCATCAAAGAAGCGCGAATATGGAATAAGTATGAATTTGCCCTTTTATACCGTTTTAGCGGGAAGAGAGGGGGTACGCTTGGGGCTTTGCCCCAAACCCCAGCAGGGAACAAGGTTCCCTGCACCCTTTCTTCGCTTCGCGGCGGTTTTAAGAGGCTTATTCCTCTGCTATCGCATGCGATAGCAGAAAGTTAGGGATATCCCGAATTTATCTAAAGAATCTCCCTAATCTATCAGCGATCGGGCCGCGTTTGCTTTGTGATGGGTCAAGGGAACTCAGTTCCCTTGCGGGTTTTGGGGGGTTGCCCCAATCGTAACCCCCCCCCCTGAGTTGTACACACCTTTGTGGATAACTTCGTCGGTTGTTTTGGGGATTTCCAAAAGTTTTCAACAGCCCAAAAGCCTGTTGACAGCTCGGTTTTTGGGACTTATCCAAGTTGTCCACCGCTCTACGACTCCTTCTGCTGAACATATATACTGCTACTACCCCATGGAGGTTTGATAAAATGCGATTTGTCTGCGATACCAATGAACTGAATACTGCCCTTTCCATTGTCAGCCGCGCGCTTGCCGTGCGCTCCACTAAGCCGATTTTGGAAGGCATCCTTTTTGAATCCTGCGATGAAGGTCTGCGCCTGACCTGCACCGATCTCGCGCTGGGTATCGAAACCACCCTTCCCGCGACGTTCTCCGAGGAAGGACGCGCTGTTCTGCCGGGCAAGCTGCTCTGCGAAATCATCCGTAAGCTCCCCGGCGGCTCCTGTGATATCGCCATCGGCGAGCGCATGCAGGCGACCATCCGCTGTGCAAGCATCCGCACGACAATCACCGGCTTTGATCCGGTTGAATATCCGGAGCTGCCGCAGGTTGAAGGCGAGAGCTTTGCGCTGCCCCAAAACACGCTGAAGGATATGATCGGCCGCACGCTCTTTGCCATCGCGCAGGATGAAAGCCGCCCGATTCTGACCGGCTGCCTGATGGAGATCAACCGCACGGAGATGCGCGTGGTTGCGCTCGACGGCTTCCGCCTTGCTCTGCGCAAGGAAAACGTTCAGGGACCGAGCGCGGAAATCAACGCGGTTGTCGGCGGACGCGTTTTGGGCGATATCGCCAAAATCCTTGCGGATACGGAAGAGGAAGCGTCCCTTTGCTTTACCAAGACGCATATTCGCCTGAATATCGGTCAGACGCGCATCGTCGCGCGCCTGCTGGAGGGCGAATTCATCCGCTATCGCCAGATTCTGCCGGAAGAATGGCAGACCCGCGTCACCGTAGAGCGCGCAGAGCTGGGCAGCGCCATCGACCGCGCCAGCCTGATTGCGCGCGAGGGAAAGACCAATCTGGTCTGCTTCAAGATTGACGGCGAAACGCTGGAGGTCACGTCGAATTCTGAAACCGGCGATATGGAAGAGAAGATGAACGTCATGACCGAGGGCAAGGATTTGACGATTGCCTTCAACGTGCGCTATATCACGGATGTTCTCAAGGCACTGAGCGATGATCAGGTTGTCATGCGCTTTAATTCCAATGTCAGCCCGTGCGTCGTCTGCCCGACCGAGGGCGACGCTTACCTGTATCTGGTTCTGCCTGTGCGCGTATTCAACGCCTAAAATGCGATGATCGTTTCGACGCTCAGCCTGAGCCATTTCAGAAATTATGAGCAGGTCTTGATTGAGCCGGATGCGGGTGTGACCGTCTTTACCGGTCCGAACGCGCAGGGAAAGACCAATATCCTCGAAGCCCTGCATGTCTGCTGTCTGGGGCGCAGTCATCGAACCGCACGCGATGAGGAAATGATCCAGTGGGGGCAGGAAAACGCTCGCATACTGGTTCGGACGCGCCAGGCAGACGGCACGCACGAGGTTTCCGTCCTTTTAAGCAAGACACAGAAGAAAAAAAAGACGGTGCGCATCGGTGCGCGGCAGGCAGAGCGAATCGGAGAACTGCTCGGTCATGTCTGCGGCGTGCTTTTTTCGCCGGAGGATCTGCAAATCGTCAAGGATGGACCGGCGGAACGGCGCAGGTTCATGGATATGCAGCTTTCTCAGCTCAGACCGGCGTATTTTTACGCCCTCCAGCGCGCTGTCCGGACGCTGAACCAGCGCAACGCGCTGCTCAAGGACATCGCGCGCAACCCATCCCTGATGCCGACGCTGGATATGTGGGATGAACAGCTGGCGGCAAACGGTGCACTGATTTATGAAAACCGCAGGGAAGCCATCGGAAAGCTGGGCGAGCTGGCGCGTCAGGCGCATGCGTCGCTGACCGGCGGACGGGAAGAATTGAATCTTCGGTATATTTCGCAGATTGGCGACGTGTCCAATGCGTATGAAGCGATTCTGGAGAAGCTGCATGCGGCGCGGAAGGAAGATTTGCGCCGCATGACCACGACGGTCGGCATCCACAGGGATGACATGGGCATCTCCATCAACGGAAAGGAAGCGCGGACGTTTGCCTCTCAGGGGCAGCAGCGCAGCGCGGTTCTGTCGCTGAAGCTGGCTCAGCTGGAATGGGCGGGCACGGAAAGCGGAGAAGCGCCGATTCTGATGCTGGACGACGTGATGAGCGAGCTTGACCCCGGACGCCGCAGGCAGCTGATTGAGCGAATCGACCGCGTGCAGACGTTTGTCACCTGTACGGACATCTCCGATTTGGCGGGAGCGCGTCAGGGCGCGGTTTACCGCGTGGAAAACGGGAAGCTGGAGCGGCGGGGATAAAAAAGCGGGCTGAGCCCGCCTTCACTTCCGCCGAAGTCTGCCACGCATCAAAGTCTTGTTCACGCGGGCGGTTTTGTGCAATTTTCTATACGTTAAACAGAGGTTGCGGTCAGGGCGCCGCTCCAAGCCTCGCACGGGAACGGAGTTCTCTTGATCATTCACGAAGCGATGGCTTTGAGATAGCCGATGGATGCCATATTCGAGCTGCTGCGGCGGGAAGAATGGGTTTTGGATGGAGCCGCGCCCATTGCGAGGGAATCAGCGCGACTTTTGGGGAAAAAGAAAAAATCCTGTAAAAACAGAGAAAAACGGAGTTATGCAGAACTTATCCACAACTGTCCACAAGTTGTCCACAAAGCCCCAAAAGTTGTGGACAACTCTGTTGATAACTTGAGCGCAAGAGCGGGAAAACCCCAAAACCATGCGGATTCAAGCCGCGGGAGCAGACGCTGCCAAAAGTCAGACGGTTTTGGGTTTTGGGGCGGAAAATCCCCAAAATGCGGAACGTGCAAACCTGTTGAATCTCCAAAAGTGGAAAAGCGGTTTTGGGACGCCCAAAATCGGAGAAAATAAGGGAAAATGGCGGAAAGACTGCGGAGGAGACTGCCGTATGAGTTTTGGGCGCGCTGAATCCCGCGCATAACGCCGATTTTCCCCGCAGGGGAGCGGAGCTCCGGCTGTTTCCCCCATTCCTTGAAAGGAAGTTGACATGGATCGTAATAAAAGGCGCGTCACATACCTGACGGGCGCAAACAGTACCTTTGGCGCCTACGGGATGAATGACGATAAAAAGAAGAAGAATAAAAAGAAAAGCCCCTTTCAAAAAATTCTGAGGATCGTTATCCTCGCCGCGGCTCTGACCGCCATACTGGTCGTCGCGGTGATGTATGCGCTTAACGGCAATACCCGCGAGGGCATCGGCAGAATTACGCGCATCGGCGCGACGCTCAGCCAGAATGTTTCGCCCTTTGGCGACAGCGTCATCTTTTACGACGGAACGACGCTGCACTGCGTGGCGGCGACCGGCGGCAACGAATGGAGCTATCAGATTGGAACCAATGCCGATTATGACGCGACGGAAAAGCGCATCGTCGCGTGGTCGGGCAACGATCTGTATATCCTCAACAGCCGCGGCAGGCTCATCTATAACAATAAAATGAGCGACGCCATTCAGTTCGCCAGCGCGGGCGATGAGTATGTTGCCGTGTTTGTCGGCGATTCGGATAACGGCGTGGTGTCCGTCATCAACAGCAGCGGTCAAATCGTCGATAATATTCCGGTCTCCAACCAGACGCTGCTGGATATCGGCTTCTTTATGTCCACGACGACCTCCAGCGCGCAGCCGACGGAGCTGATGTGGATGCTGGGACTTAATACGACGGGCACGGTCATCTCGACCGAGCTTCAGACCTATCAGCCCGGCAAGCTCTCCACCGGCAAAAGCTCGCTGGGCGAGCATATCGCCTATTCGATCTACGACGAAAACGGCAATCTGAACATTGTCACCACCAGACAGATTCTGCATTACAGCTATCGCGCGCTGGAGGCGAGCAGCCCGACGCTCATCTACGGCTATACGGTTGAGGACGTGCAGCAGAGCGGCAAAACGCTCTACCAGCTTCTCGTTCCGGCGCAGGAGCAGAGCGAGGGCACCAGCATCAACAATGTCCGCCTGATGTATGGCAGCGTGGACCGCGTGCTGCATCTGCCGGGAACGTGCATTGCCGCCAAGCTGGGAACCAAGTCGGTCTACGGCTTTTCCGCCAACGCCGTGTATGCCTGCCGCTTTGGAGAGACGACGTTCCGCGCCTACGCAATGCCCATCAACGTGACGGCTGTGCTGGGGATGATGACGGACAACCGCGCGGTCGTGGCGTCCGGCTCGGAAATCTATGTGGTCGAACTGCCGACCTGACGCGGGCGGCGAAAGGAGAACGCATGAATATCATGGATATCGTCATTCTGGCTGTGCTGGGGGTGAGCGTCATCTTCGGCATGTACAGGGGATTTATCAGCGGGGTGCTGAGCGTTGCCGCCCTGATTGGCGCGGCGGCGGCGGCGTTCGCCGTCAGCCCGTCTCTGGCGGCGTGGCTTCAGGGCAACGAAACGCTGGTCAACACGCTGATGTACTATACCGACGCGGGAAGCCGAATCAAGGATTTGGATCTTTCGCTGCTCTCGGTTTCGCAGGTATCGCAAAGCTCGCTGGCGCAGATTATCGAGAGCGCACAGCTGCCTGCGCAGTTCCAGACGGCGTTTATCAACGCGGTCGGCACGGCGCCCGCCTCGACCACGATGTCCACGCTGCTCAGTCAGACGATTGTCAACGTTTCTCTTTCGATTCTCAGCTTCCTGATCTGCTTTCTGGGCTGCTATATCGTGGCGACGTTTATCATTCATCTGATCTGCTATGTGTTCGAGCTGCCGGTTCTGCGCCATCTGGATGCGCTGGCAGGCGGCGTGTTCGGACTGGCGCGCGGCGTGCTGCTGCTGTTCATCTTCTTTGCGCTGGTTCCGATTATTCAGGCGGTCGTTCCGATTCAGCAGATTACAGATTTGCTGAATGCGTCGCGGCTCGCGCCGCTGTTTGACAGTCAGCTCATTCTGTCTATTCTGGGTGCATAACGGAGGCTTGGCATGGAACGAAAATCTGCGGGCGGAGCGATTCGCCTGACCAATAAAACGGCAATCGCGCTCAGGGAGAGCGCGAGGACGGTGCGGCGCACAGGGGTCGTTGTCGGTGTGGTGCTGACCGCCGGTCTTGCCGCCGCTTCCGTCTGGTGCGGCATGCGGTGGCTGCCCGCCGTGCCGCTGCTCATCGGCGCGGCTGTGGCAATCGACGCGCTGATTGCGCTGTATGTGAGGCAGACCTATCTGCTGCTGACCGGACAGGCGATTTGTACGGAAGCCGCTGCGCGCGGCATTCGCGGCGAAGCGGACGCAAAGCAGCGAAGGGAGCAGGCCCTCAGCGATTTGATGGCGATGCAGAAGGATGTCCGGAAAGCCGCCGAGCGGAGCGAAGCGGAGGATGAGAGAGACCTCTTTCCCGCGCTGTCGCAGACGCGCAGGATATCCGCCGTTACGCCGCCGCCTGAGGAGGCAAAGCCGGCGGCGCATCGCAGAAGAAGGCAGGCGGTCTTTACCGTCATTCAGTCGGACAAACAGGTTCAGTGAGGCGTTATGATTTCCATCGTATATCTGCTTTTGTATATGGCTGCCGGCATGCAGATGATTCGTTTTCTGCTGCCGCGCAAAAGTCCGCTTGTGCGGGGATGGCTGGGCGCGGCGCTGGGCATGCTGCTTGAAATGCAGCTCCCAGCGCTTTTTGCATGGCTTTTCGGCTTTACGATTAAGGCGCATATCGCCGCTGTCGCTGCGCTGGCGGCGATTCTGGCGGCGTGCCGTTATTTGCGGGATAAGCGTTCGCCTGCCGCGATGACGGCGGAGGATAAGCGTCAGGCGGCGGTGATGGCGGCGGTCTGCCTTCCGCTGACCGCGCTGTCGGCGTATCTGCAATATACGCATATGCTGATGCCCGCATCCGACGGCTCATACTGGTGCGGACAATCCACCTACGGCGACCTGTGCATGCACCTGTCGTTTATCACCTCGATGAAGGACATGAGCTTCCCGCCGACGTATAACCTGCTGGCGGGGACGGCGCTCTCCTATCCGTATCTGACGGATTCGCTCAGCACGACGTTTTATATGCTCGGCATGCCGCTCAATCTGGCGCTCGTCGTGCCGGGAACACTGCTGATGGCGTTGACCTATGCGGGCTACATGCTTCTGGCTCAGCAGATTCTCGGCGGAAGGCATAAAGCGGTCGCTGTCGCGGCATTGCTGTTCTTCTTCAACGGCGGCTTGGGCTTTTTGTATGACTTTGATTTGGCGTTTACCGACCACTTTGCCCGCGTGAAGGAAATCTTCACCGGCTATTATAAGACGCCCGCCAATCAGCCGGATTTCAACCTGCGCTTTTCCAATGTCATCGCCGATCTGATGATTCCGCAGCGGGCGTTGATGGGCGGCTGGGCGATGGGCATTCCGGCGTTGTATCTGCTGATTTCCTCGTCCCGCGAAAAATCCATGCGGCAGACGGTGCTGCTCGCGCTGTGGGCAGGTGCGCTTCCGCTGGTGCATACCCATACCTTCCTCGCGCTGGGGCTGTTTTCGGGCGGCTATATTCTCGGCAGGCTCATCGTTCAAAAAGAGGGGCGTTCGGGCATCCTGGTTCGAGCGGGCGTCTATTTGGGCATCGTGCTGGTGCTCGCCCTGCCGCAGGTGCTGGGCAACGCGGTTCGGCAGACGCTGGAGGGCGGTGCGCTTCGCTTCCAGTTCAACTGGGTCAACAACAGCGGCGGGCGCGGCTTCAAGGACGGGTATTTCTGGTTCTGGGTGAAGAATGCGGGTCTGCCGTTCATTCTCGTCGTCTGCGCCTGTCTGAACGCGGGGCGGCGCGGGCATTTGGATCTCGTGCTGGGCATGACGGCGATTTACGCCGTCGCGGAGACGATCCTCTTCCAGCCGAATGAATACGACAACAACAAGCTGTTTTACATCTGGTTTATGCTGGCGATGATTCTCGCCGCGGATTACGGCTCGATTCTCATGCAGCGGCTGGCGGGGCTTCGCGGGCGCGGGCTGCTGTGCGGTCTGTTCATCTGGGCGAGCGTGTTCTCCGGTGCGCTGTCCATCGGGCGGGAAGCAGTGTCCGGCTACCAGCTCTTTTCCGCTAACGCGGTCAAGGCCGGCGCGTGGATTGAGGAAAACACCGCGCATGACGACGTGTTTTTGACCGGACAGCAGCATATCAACCCCGTCTGCTCGCTGGCGGGCAGGCAGATTATCTGCGGAAGCGATTTGTATGTGTTTTTCCATGGGCTGGATTACGGTCAGCAGTCTGCGGACTGCAGGCGTTTCTTTGAAAACCCGGCGCAGAACGGGGATGTGCTGGAAACCTATGATGTGCATTATATTTACGTCAGCGATTACGAGCGTGCGGAATTCGACGTGGATACGGAAACGCTTGAAGCGACGTATCCCATCGTCTACGAGAATCAGGACGTGCGCATCTACGACGCGAAGGGGCAGGTGGATGCACCGTGACGGAACGCTTTTTGCGCTATTCGCTGGAGCGCGAATGCAAAATCTGCGTGGTGCTGATGCAGCAGGGACAGATGAAGAAGGTCAATCTGCGCGTCACGTCCATCGGCGAGGACGGATTCACCGCTGTTCTGGCGGGAAAGAAGAAAGAAGTCCGCATAGCCGCTGATGACGTGCTTACCGCCGCTTATGCGCGCGGCGATCAGGGAGAGCTGGAATGACGAAACAAGGGAAACGGATACACGATATCGCTCTGCGGGCAAAGGAGCTGGGCGGGCGGGCGATGCTGGTCGGCGGCTGTGTCCGCGATGGGCTGCTGGGCATACCGAGCGCGGATATCGACTGCGAGGTTTACGGGCTTGAGCCCGATGCCCTGCGCGCACTGGCGGCTCAGTTCGGCGACGTGGATGACAGCGGCGAAAAATACGGCATCTTTACGCTTCGCGGCGAGGGCATTGACCTTGCCGTGCCGAGAACGGAAAGGCGGACGGGACCGCATCACGGGGATTTTGAGGTGCTGCCCGACCCGACGCTGTCCTTTGAAAAGGCGGCTTCCCGACGGGATTTCACCGTCAACGCGATTCTGTGCGATGCGCTGACCGGCGAAATCGTCGATCCGTTCGGCGGTCAGGCGGATTTGAAAAACCATATTCTGCGTGCCGTTCCGGGCGCGGGATTTGAGGAAGACCCGCTCCGCGTCCTGCGCGGGGCGCAGTTCGCCGCGCGCTATGACCTGACGGTGGACGAGGAGACGATGGAGAAAATGCGCCGCATGCCGACGGATGCGCTTTCGCCCGCGCGCGTGATGAGCGAAACGAAAAAGGCACTCATGCAGAGTGCCCATCCGGAAGTCTATTTTGATATTCTGCGCCGCGCCGGTGCGCTGGAGGTCTGGTTTAAGGAGCTGGCGGCACTCATCGGCGTACGCCAGAATCCGAAATATCATCCCGAAGGCGACGCTTATGTGCATACGATGCTCGTCCTGCGCGAGGCGGCAGAGATGCGGGAGGCGGCGCAAAAGCCGCTCAACCTGATGCTTGCCGCGCTCGTCCATGACCTTGGAAAGGCGGCTACGACGACGCAGGATCAAAACGGCAATTCCCATTCCTGCGAGCATGAGATTGCAGGCGTTCCGCTCCTGAGTGCCATGCTTTCGCGCATCGGCGCGGGAAAGGATATGCTTGCCTACTGCGAAAACATGTGCCGCCTGCATATGCGCGCGCATATCTGCTTCTATATGAATTTGGGAGAGGGACAAACCAACCTGCTCTTTGACGAATCGGTCTGCCCGCATGATTTGGTTCTGCTCGCGGTCTGCGACGCGCGGGGAAAGGGCAGGCGCACCGAAAAGAGCGACGAAGAAGAACAATTTCTGAAGGAAAGGCTTGCCGCCTATGAAAAAGCGTTGTCCATGCCGATGCCGAGCGGCGATATGCTCATCGCGCAAGGCATGAAAGCGGGCAGAGGCATGGCGCAGGCACTGAAGGAGGCGCGGCGGCTGATGCTCTGCGGCGCAAAGTTGGAGGACGCGCTCAGCCA
>ENA-UOOA01005566-UOOA01005566.1-human-gut-metagenome-genome-assembly--contig:-P61old-NODE-5566-length-12987-cov-10.399938_pt1 | contig 12987 bp, 9 predicted proteins | sample MGYA00242467_ERZ724014 | MGnify/ENA metagenome assembly ERZ724014
AGGAATTCTTTCCTCACTGCTCGCGTCTGCCGGAGCATATATCAAGCCAATCGTTTACGCGCTCTTTGCCGTTGCGATTGTGGTGGGCAGCGCGGTAAGCAATGGTGTTCCCGGTGCCGTGCACCCAGCCTCCGCCCAGGAGGTGGCGAACGTGCTCACTGCTGCCGTGAACCGTTACTATGCCAGCGATATGGACAACGATGCCGCTGAAAAATACACCAGAACGGTCTGGAAGTATCTACCGGAGGACATCGCGAATGCCGCGATTAAGGAATGCCACGGCGACAAGGATGAAGCCATCGAGAAGATGTCGAGCGTGCTTAGCGACTTCATCGATTCGATGAGCGGAAAGATCAAGGTCAGGGCCGTCTTCTCGGTTGGAGACAAAGTCGATTCCGACGATATCAAAGACAGCAACAACGCTTTCCATGACGCCAAGTTCAATTCCCGTCTGAAGCGAGGGTATGAGCTGGAAGTGGCTGCCGTGGTTACGGCCAAGGAAGACGTCGGCACTTTGAAGGCCGGCGAGACCAAGAAGCAGGATTCGATGTCCAGCGGTATGCAGGTGGTACAGATCGGCGGCCGTTGGTACATGTGGAGTTCCTCCTTCAACAGTCTACTGGAAGAAGCATCAAGCAGTTCGTCGGACGATTCGTCGGACGACTGGTGATCGTGATGGCGGCCGCTTAAACGGCCGCCATCAGTCTGAATTTCTGATGAGAGAAGACGGGAACAGAGGGAGCTGAATCATGCGCTGCGAGTGTGGCGAGCCGATTGATCCGGGGCAGAAGTTCTGCATAGTGTGCGGCAGGAAAATCACTGATGCTGCTGTTCCGGACGAAGATGCTTCGCCGGTGCGGAACACAGTGGATCAGGACGACGCCGTGCCGGATGATTCCTCTGTCCTATCGGATGGTTCAGCAACCGTGTCGGACGGCGACACGGTTGTACTGGACGATTTGTCGTCCGTATCGGATGGATCTTTGGAAGAGATGGACGATTCCTCAGTTCCTTCTCGTGGGTCGAAGAGCAAGCGTGTTTGGCACAAGGTAATTATCGCAGTCCTGGTGGTACTGGCGCTAGTCTTGGCCGGCCTCGGTGGTTTTGCCCTGTGGGGAATGAAGAACGGTGCTGCGAAGACATCGGTCTCGGACAAGGACACCGTTCACTACTCGGACTCCAAGGCTTCGAAAGTACATAAGAAGACCGTGATCGTGCTGTACGGCAAGGATGGCAAGCCGCTCGAACAATACAAGGTGAACGTGATGGACGATAGCGGCGCGGTCAGCTCCCATGCGGTGACGGATGGACAGTTCACACCCGATGAGGTCGGCATGAAGCCAGGCAAGCAATATATGGTCGTGGCGAAGGATCCGTCGGGCAACGTGTACAGTCTGCCGAAGATGGATGTGCGGTCGGACAGTGAGACGAGCGGTGACGTTCATGGGGACAAGCTCGATGTCAAGCCATCTGACAGCCAACAGGATTCCAAAACCGAGGAAAGCTCTGCCTGTTCTCGGCAGAAAATGTATTTGGCGTACTACGATGTGATTTCCTCGCTCCAGAAGAAGTATGGGGAGGGGGAAGTCGCAACTGATTCCGGATATGACGCCGGGTACTTGCATGGGCTTTCGGTCGTGCTTCTGGCTGATTCCGATGGGGATGGCGAGGATGACGAGCTAATCACCGTTCACGACAATGATAACGACAAGACCGGTGCGGATGTCCTCGATGATTGGCGAAGCAGCCCGGAAGGTTGGACTGTTCAGGCGTGGAGCTATAACACAGAGACAGGCAAAGCGTCAGATTGGTATAAGGAAAATCCGGTGCATTCCAATGGCGGTTGGTTTTTCTTCGAACAGGCCGCGGATGAGAACGGCAGGGTGACGCTGCCGGATAGCGAGATACTCGGATACGACTCGAACCTCGAGTATACGGATTACCTGCTTTCCCCGATAGGTTCTCAGTTCTCTCTGGGCAGCCTTGGAAACAACCATGCCATAATCTCAGGCGAGGATGCACTGGCCAAGACCCAGGAAACCATCTACACCATCAAGCAAGGCATGATGGCCGACTGCAACGTTTCGCAAGCCAAGGCGAATGATTCCTCGAAGGCGGCTGACGATATGCAGATTGCCGTCGGTGGGAATTATGCCAAGGGATATGTGCTACGTGATGGTGTGGTGTGGGCGATTGACGATAACGAAAAAGCCTCGAAGATGACCGGGCTGCCTGTCATCTCAAAGCTGTTTATCGGCGGGTTCAACGGAAACTATGCGCTCGCAAAGGACGGCAGCCTGTGGGCATGGGGAAATCCGGCGTCGATATTCGGTCTGGGCTCTTTGGGGAATGGAAAGCCGGGTGAGGATGATTTCAGCGAGAAATCCGGTAAGCCCGTGAAGGTTCATAATCTGAAGAATGTCGCAACCATGTACTCTGGCTTGGGCAGAAGCTACGCGGTGCTGAAAGATGGTACTGCATGGACATGGGGAGATGAATGTTCGTCTTCCGGCTGTAGCGAATCTTATGGTGAAGAGATTCTTGAGCCAAAACAAATTGACGGATTAAAAGACATCATTGATATTGCTGGTTGGTATGGCGTTAATTATGCTCTGAAATCTGACGGCACAGTATTGCGCTGGATTGACAGCAAGGGCACCGCTAAACCTGATTTGCCGCTTGAGCCTACTGACATTTACGGTTTGCCAAAGATTAAGTCCATGTCCATTGGGTATGAAGGAAGATATTTCCTGGATGAACAAGGAAATGTTTGGACGCCGAGCACGTCTTCTGGCGTTGAGACGACAGTCACGGAGCCGGTGAAGTTGAGCGCCCTTCCCTCGATCAAGATGATTAAACAGGTTGATGCCAATGAGGATGTTGGCGGTGTGGTCTATTTCATCGGCACAAACGGTGAACTATGGGCATACGGAAGCAATGGCGCAACCTGCGGGGATGGGAATAGTGCGGCGTTGGGAGACGGAACGTGCACAACGCCGGACGATCCGGTTCAGGTCAAGGGCGTCAGCAAGGTTCGTGACGTTACTGTCGCATGGGGCAACAGCTGGGCTTTGACTGATAGCGGTGACCTTTACCAGTGGGGAACGTGTAACGGCTCCGGCGAACAGGCGAATATTCCCAAGAAGATCGAATCCGATTCCGTTCGGAAGATATATGCTGCGCCGCTGCCTTACCTGATGATGGTCAAGAAAGACGGCAGCATATGGGGCAAGAGCGTGAGTTCCACTGGGGAATCGGACGATTTCACCCAAATCCAAGGAATCAAATAAGCCGTTGAAATGGCGGTATAGAAAAGGGAAAACGATGGAATTTTGTATGCAGTGCGGCAATGCACTTTCCAGTGAGGTGAAATTCTGCCCGAAGTGTGGTGCTCCTGTTAAGAAAGATCCTTACGCAGCTTCTGATTCTGAAAAAGATATCATGCCGCCGTATCCTGTTCCAGATATGGGTACGCCCTCTGATTTGAGACCTGTCCTTACCTGCAAGGGCGTGTCTTGGAGGTTGAAATACGGATGGCTGACTCTTGTTGTGGTTTTCTTTTTGTTAGCTCTATTAACGTGGTGGGCTAACGATTATGCATCAAATGTTCGTAAGTATCGGCTGTCGGCGCATCCTTATTCGGGAGAAAGCATGAATTGGCTTATGTTGGCCACTGGTATTCTTTGTCTTGTCTGTGCTTTGATCAATGTTTTCTTATTCGCGTATGCCGATAAATACCATATTGAAGTATTCGAAGGGCATGTAGAGGGATTGAGCTTTTGCCTAATCGGTGGAATCCGCGAGATCAATGTTCCCTATGCGCAAGTTCAGGGAGTGACAGTTGTGGAAAAGAGGTGTGCCCTTATATTGCAGCTTGCCAGTCGCCGAGAGACAATGTATTGCCCCGATGTTGAAACCACTAAACAGATGGGACAATACATCAACGGCAGGATTCGTGCTTCGTACCGGTGAATCGTATATTCGCTCCGGCATGAATGCTTTTTACACGGAGTGAAATGAATTATCGATGCTGACGGCATGACAACATGTGGTGGGGTTCGGTGAATCCTCGTCGAACCCCACCACATGTTGTTTATAGCTCGGTCACCGCGCCAATGAACAACGGCAACCCATCCGGGGAGTCAAGTTCGAAGAGGAACGGATGATCGACGATGAAGTTGATCCATTTAACAGGTTTTGGCGCGGGGCAGATTGGCTCCCTCATCGTTATCACTGTATATGCGGCGGCCTTCGCGCCTTCCTCCGCCACCTCGATATGCGTTCCCTGTAGAATTTTGATGATGAGCAGAGGTGTATCCGAAAGTGTGGAAAAATCCGCTTTTCTTTGATTGAAAGCGTCCGTAATCCCCATTGCCTGCAACGTTTGAATCATTTCTTTATCGAAGAAACTGTCAATGTCGAACTTCGGTAGTTGCACATGGATCTTGGTGTCGTTCTGTACGGTTGGGGAAGCGTTGAACGCATCCCGTAGCTTGGAAGCCTTGGCGCGAAGCCTCTTGAATCGCGTATTGTCATCAGGCAGCAGGATTTTCATGCACCCGCCATTGTCGAATGCGATGTCCGCTCGTTGCCAACCGTCACCCTTGACATAGGCAACGGGATCGTCTGCATGGCCATCGATATCGAACGTCTTATCCATGAAATCGATGATGGTTGTCTGTCCCCTCAACGAATGAAATTCGGCTTGCTCGGTGTCTTCAAAAGGAGAACTCCAGCGGCCATCGGCATAGAGGGTGTTGATAATCACCAATTTGGTGTTGGAAGGAATGACGAGTTCCGGATTGAGCAGGCTTCGCGTCTCTTTTTTAATCCAGTTGTTTATGGCTGTGTTTGTTTTCTCATTGAAGCCTTCGACTTGCTTGACCTGTGCGTCGTATAGCCGTTTCGTCGTATGGATATAGCCGCGATTGACTTGGAAGGTCTGTGGAATCCATAGGGAATTCGCGGCATCGAATTGTGATTTGCCTTTACGCTTGCCGACTATCGATCGGTAGATGGAAGCGAGGTCCTGCTCGCTGAGTGCTGTGCATGCCAACACTCTTTGTAATTGGGCGAGTGTGTTCCCTCCTGCGCCTTGCATCGCGATCAGCAACGCCATCTCGAGTGATACGGGGGAATAGCAGATATTGGATTCGGAAGCAAGGATGTGTATGGCGCTTTCATAAGCAAAGTGACGCGATGATTCCATTGCTGCTCGGGTTGCCGGTATTGCAGGCAGACTTTGCAGGCCGGTCAATGCGCGATTGCCAGCGCTTTTCAAGCTCGAAACGTCGTCGGCTGTCTTATTCGTGTCACCTCGATGTATTGGCGCACCGCATACACAGCAGAATCCCGCCGATTGCGGGCAGCGTGCCCCGCACGAACAGATTTCTGTCCAGGGAACTTCCTCGTGCTGAATGATGCTTTCCGCCTGTGCCATTCGTTTCCTGAACGCTTCTGTTTTTTGCTCGATGTCATTCAGCGCGGCAGCTTGTATCGGATAGGGGAGCAAGACTGCTGGATCGTCCTTTGCTTGATATGCGATCGCAGCGCCAAGGTGGGCGTATATGTCGGCTTTACGTGCAACAAGTTTTTCGATTGTGGATTGGTAGGACTTCTTTTCCTTCTCCCACGGGTTTGACATTTTCCCTTCCTGTGGGTCTGGCGTTTTACTGCGTTTGCGAAAAAATAACATGTCGGTTTTCTCCGGAATCCTGGCGTATAGCAGCGTTTGCTCTTGTGTATTCCATTCTTGTAAGAAAGCGCGGTATTGCCGGACGAGTTCATGTAAACGTCAGAAAAGTCAGGGTAAACGTCGCATGGCGAACTTGGTGGTTCGTTTGTCTGTTGTGGTGCACATGGCTGCCGATTCGGACGAAATCGACCCTGATTTCGTCCGAATCGACAGCCAAGTGACGAATCGTCGGAATCGAACGGCAAGCTGCGCGGGCGGATCGCGTCACGCACGATGGGTAGAGGGAGGAGAGCGGCCTGCTCACTGCCCGGCATCAGGATCCTCGTCCTCGCCTACGGGCCCGAGCAGCATACGCTCGCTCAGGTTCACGAGGCACATGAGCACGCCGGTGATGGCGATGATCACCAGCGTGGCCGAGAAGATAAGCGGCGTGCGGAACGAATTGTAGGCTGCCTGCAGCCAGATGCCGAGTCCCTTGCGTGCGCCCAGGTATTCCGCCGTGGCGGCGGTGGCGAAGATATAGGCGGCGGAGACGCGGATGCCGCCGTAGATTTGTCGTGCGGCCACGCGCAGCTTCACATGCCATAATGTCCACGCGCGAGTCGCGCCGCATGTCAGCGCGACATCCGAATAGAACTGGGGGACCGCCTCAAGACCACGAATCGTCTGCACCGCGATTGGGAACAGGCCGAATACGGCCACGATCACGATTTTGCCGGAAATTTCGAAACCGAACCAGATCAGGAACAACGGCGCGATCGAAATCAGCGGCATCGTCTGCGCGGCGGACAGCAGTGGGAACAGCGCCGCGTTCGCAACACGGGAGCAATACAGCAGAATCCCGATCAAGATGCCGCATGCTACGGCAAGCAGGAAACCGACGGTACCTTCCAGCAATGTGACCTGTGTCGCGGGCCAGAGTGTCGGCCAGGTTTCGACGGTCGCCTGAGCAATCTCACTGGGGGAGGCGATCATCGTGGACGGCACATGCCCTATTCGTACCCATGCCTCCCATACCGCCAGCAGCAACACGATGGCGATCACTGTCGGAATACGACGTTTCATCATGTCAAGCAGTTTGTGTTGAACGTGCGATTCCGCCATCGTTCACCTTGCTTTCTGCGTCAAAGTGGACGCGCACGTGACCGACTGCGGGAAATCAGTAAGGTGAGGAGCCTGCCCGCCAATCGGCCAGAAAAGATTGTTACCGGCTCGCCAGTATAGACGGTGGGGCGGAACGTAGGCAAACCCGCACAGCAAGTACGGCAGTAACGAGAGATAACGTGCGTTGGATACCATCCCAGATATCACTTTAGATATAGAGAGACAGATATAGAAAGGCCTCCGCACCCTTCCGATGCGGAGGCCTTCCCATATACCCCTTGCTACTGCCTTATGGTTGTTTGCCTGTCAACCATGACAGACGTCTATCATTCCAGTCCGATGGACTTCATGTGGTGAAGCACCAGGGACTTGACCTTGAGCGTGCCGGATTCGGCCACGAGCTTGATGGCGCGCGGACCTTCGGACGCGTAGCTGTACGAGCTGAGCACCTGACGGCCGTCGTTGACGTACACCTCCACGCAGCCACGGTCCACGTACACGCGCAGCTTGAGTTCGCCGGCGGCAAGTTCGGCTTCGGACAGCGGTGCCGTACGGTAGCCGCGATCGCCCTGAGCGTTGGCCTGACGGTCGACCACCACGCGGCCGATCTGATCGTCATACGCAACGGACGTGTAGGCGCCATCCTCGGTGGCGTGGACACGCAGGCCGGCACGCTCGGCGGTGGAGTTGGCCAGGTCGATGGTCATTTCGATTTCCACGGCTTCGGCATCATCCACAATGGTCTTCTCGCCGCTGACGTCCAGATCGATCGCACCGAAATCGACGGTATCCTCGCGCAGGCCTTCCATTTCGGCCACCGGCGCGGTGTGCAGGTCGCCGTCGGCGCCCAGCGTGATCTCACGCGGCAGGGTGAGGTTGCCGCACCAGCCGTCGTCCTGCATCGGAATCGGCTCGACGAACGGGCTCATCCAACCGTAGACGATCTGACGCTTGCCGTCGTTGAACGACTGCGGCGCGTAGTAATTGTGGCCGCAATCCCACAGACGGAACTCGGTTTCCGGCTTGAACTGCTCACCCGGAGTCCAAGTGCCGATCATGTAGCCGGCGTTGTTGACGTTGCGGTTCATGAAGCCGGACGGCTTGGCACCCATGGCGGAGAAGCCGATAACCCACTTCTCGTTGCCTTCGACGTCCTTGATCGGGAAGAAGTCCGGGCACTCAAGCATAAACACGTCCGGATCCGGATGCTCGAACAGCACCTGCTCATAGGTCCACTTGACCATGTCGTCGGAGGAGAACAGCCACATCTGGCCGCGCTTCTCGGCAGAGGAGACACCGAAGGTCATGTACCACTTGTCGCCGGTCTTCCAGACCTTCGGGTCGCGGTAGTGGTGGTTCACCTTGTCGGTCGGGCAATCAATGACCATACCGCGCTTAGTGGCGCTGGTCAGCTCATCGTTGTCTGGTTCGGCGAGCATCTGTACCTGCCAGTCGCCGCCGGTGTTGTCCTTGCCGTTGGCCCAACGGTGGCCGGTGTAGTAGAACTTGAGCTTGCCATCGTCGCCGATCACTGCGGAGCCAGAGAAGACGCCGTCCTTTTCTTCTTCCAGAGACGGGGCGAACATAATCGGCTCACGCTTCCAATTGACCATATCGGCGGAGGAGACGTGACCCCAATGCATCGGACCCCACTGGGTGCCATACGGGTGCAGCTGGTAGAAGACGTGCCAACGGCCCTTGTAGAAGCACAGGCCGTTCGGATCGTTGATCCAACCGCCATTGGATGCGATGTGGAACTTCGGATACCAGCGGTTGTTACGCTTGGCTGCGAAGGCCGCGACACCGGCCTCTGCCTTGGTGAGTTCCTCGCTGTGGTTCTTGATTTCGTGAAGGACAGGTGCGTCCGGAGTAAAGCCAGTCATCGTTGAATGCCTTTCTGAATCTGGGTTATGAATTGTTGGATAAAAAGCTTTTTGAAGATGGTGCCCAAAGCGGAAAAAGGGAAACGCTTCGGACACCACGATTGTTGTTATGATGCGTACGGTACCGATGATGATCGCGGGAGAAGGGATGTAGGTTGCGACCACCATCGACGCCGTACGCCGACTTAGTACGGGCTGAGACTCAGGCCTTCACTTCCGCATCAGCGGCCTTCATGGCCTTGAGCTGCTTGTCAGTGTAGAACGGATCGCCGCCGACTTCCTGATCATCCTTCTTGATGACGAAGAAGCCGTAGACCAGAGCGGCGAACACGATGGCAGAGATGGTGAAGAAGGTCGGACGGTCGCCCATGGCATCATGCAGAGCACCCATCGGGGTGGAGAAAATCACCTGGCCGACCTGGGAAGCGATCTGGAAACCAACCATGTACAGGGTGGCAGACAGCTTCGTGTCGAAGTGCAGGGTGAAGTAACGGAACGCCGGCAGGCAGAACAGCGGTACCTCGATGGAGTGGAACAGCTTGACGATGGAGACGGTGACCGGGTCATGGAACACGCCGCACAGACCGATACGGGCGAACATCACGGTGGCGCCGAGCAGCAGGGAGTTGCGCACGCCGATCTTCTTCATGATGATCGGGACGACGCCCATCATGGCGGACTCGAGGAACACCTGGAAGGAGTTCAGGGTGCCGTAGGTGGAGAAGAGGGAAGCGTAGTAGTTCGGGAACATCTGCTGATCGAACACGGTGTAGAAAGTGTTGGTGAACAGCATGAAGACGATGAGCACCCACAGGGTCGGCATCTTCAGAACAGCGAGCATCTCCTTGAAGGACGGGTTGGTCGGAGCCGCGTTCGGATCGGCTTCCTTCTTGAGCTCTTCCTTCTGCTCGGCCGGAACCCAGAAAGCATAGACGCACAGCATGCTGAGGCCGCAGATGGAACCAACCCAGAAGTTCAGCAGCGGGTTGATGTTGAACAGGAAGCCTGCGCACAGTGCCACGACAGCGTAGCCGAAGGAGCCCCAAGCGCGGGACTGGCCGTATTCGAAGCCGAACTTACGGGAGTAACGTTCGGTGATGGCTTCGAACAGGGAGCAGCCGGCCATGAAGCCTGCGGACAGCACGATGGAGCCGAGAAGCACGCCGATGAATCGGGTGGTGCCGCCGGCGGTCAGCATCGGCTGGTACACGAACTGCACGAACGGGCCAACGCATGCAGCGACCGCAGAGATGAAGATCACGAGCTTACGCTTGATGCCCAGCTGGTCCTGAATGGTGCCGTAAACGAACATGATGACCAGGGTGGCCAAGGAGTTGATGGAGTAGATCTGGCCCTGTTCCGCGGAGCTCATGCCCAGACCGTGGGTCGGGTCAGTGAGCCAGCGGGAGAAGAAGGACCACCAGATGCCCCAGGAACAGAAGAACATGAAAATGCCGAAGGAGCTCTGCAGATAGGAAGGATTCTTCCATACAGAACGTGTTTTGCTTGCCATTTTGATTCTCTTTTTCTCTTCGCGCTGCCGCTGCCGCGCGGCAGCGATCGCTTCCGATGTTGTTTTGGCTTGCGCCTGCTCTGATTTCAGCTGCCGTGCCGAAAAGCGAACATGGCTTCAAGATAGCATATGGCAACTGCTTCGTCAATCGTTTGACGTCAATCGTTTGACGTCAAACGTTTGTAAGGATTTGCGGATAGTTGAAATTAAGCCTGAATCAACTGCTGGCGGACTGTTGGCACGATTGCTTTATTCGGCGTGTCGTGAACAAACGCACAATTTTCATGTATAGAAAATGGCTGTGCGAACAATCGTAAGCATTTGAATCGTTGTAAAAACAGAAAAATCAGGATATGACGGAATCTTTTTCCAACAATGCGCAGTGGATCTTCGCCGGAATCGGCGCATCAAGCGGCGGCAGGGAAGCTCTGGCGGATGGACATGAACTGGTATCCACATCCTTGCCTTCAATCATGGAAATCAGCTTGCAGGCTGACCAATAGCCCATTTCGTAATGTGGCAGTTCGACGGTGGTCAGCTGCGGTTCAAGTGTCTCTGCGAACACGCGGTGGTTGTCCACGCCGACCACGGAAATATCCTTGCCTACCGTAAGCCCTCTTCTTGCCGCGCATTCGTACACATACCAGGCGCGCGCATCATTGAAGCAGAAGAAGCCGTCCGGATGCTCGTCGTCGAACAACTTGTTCACGGCGCGTAAAGCTGGACCGTTGTTCATTACGTTGCATACCAGCGATGGGTTGAACGCACGTCCGGCCTCCTGCAACGCGGTGCAGTAGCCGGCAAGACGACCGTCCTGCGCGATCATGTTTTCCGCGCAACCCACGTACGCGATACGTTTGCAATCGGCCTGCAGCAACCGTATCGTGGCGTCATAGCCGATCATGAACTCGTCGGGCTCGACGCTGGGAACCTTGTTCTCATGATCGGTGGCGTCCACCATCACCACGGGATAATCGCTCAACGATTCAGGCACATGCGCGATGCGGTTCGACATCTTCGAATAGAAGAATCCATCCACGCCGTATCGTTTCAACGTGGCGATTTCGTTCTCCTCGCTCGCCTTGCCGTCGGTGCTGACTGTGAACAGCATGTAGCCGTAGGCACTGGCCGCATCCTGTGCGCCCAGAATGATGCCGCCTGCGTATGGTGTGGTGGCAACTTCCTCGCTGATGAAGCCGAGGATTCGGGTTTTGTTGGTACGCAGGCTTCGCGCCAACGGATTGATTTTGTACCCGAGCTCGGTTGCTTTGTTGCGTACGAGTTTGGCGAGCGCGGGATTTACCCTGCCTTCGTCGCGTCCGTTGAGCACCAGGGATACAGTGGAGATGGATACCCCCGTTTGTTTGGCGATTTCCTTCATTGTCGTCATAACCGCAACACTATACCCAAATAAACGCGAAAAGCGCGCTTTTGCCAAGAAAAAGCGCGCTTTTTTACATGGAATGGTTTCGTTTCACCACTGTAAAGGGGGTTATTTCGACAGAATCTCGTTTACCAGTTCCTGCTTGGCGTGGATCTGTCCTTCGAAACCGGGGCGGATGTCGAGACGGATCACCACGTCGGTGCGGTATCCCTGGGCGGCGAGCTTCATGGTAGCGTCGCGGATCACCTTGAGCACATCGTCGATGTCTCCTTCGATGTTGGTGAACATGGCGTTCGTCTCGTTCGGCAGGCCGGATTCACGGATTACGTCCACGGCCTGCGCCACGTACGTGGACTTCTCCGGGCTGGCGCCGGCGGGGGAGATGGCTACTGCGGCAAGCGTGTTGATATACGGTTTGCCGGTTTCCGGATTGACGGGCACTTCCTGCTTTTCTGCGTTGCGATCGAGCGTCATGATTACCTTTCTCAGCGTTGTCTCGTGTGTTTTCGTGCGATTACTTGTTGTACTGTTCCAACGGTTGCCGTGGTTCGCGTGGTTTGCGTGGTTTGGCTCAACGCCACTTCCACGCGTGGTCCATCGGACCGGAACCATGTCCAAGATCGAGCTGCGCTTCCAAAGCGCCGGTCAGGTACAGCTTGGCATGGTCGACGGCCGTCGGCAGCGCCTCGCCAAGAGCCAAATGGCTGGCGATGGCGGAAGACAGCGTGCAGCCGGTGCCGTGCGTGTTCGGGTTGTTGATGCGACGGGAACGGAACCAGGTGATCTTGCCATCCGGCTCGACAAGCACGTCACTCGCGTCATGCGTGCCGTGGCCGCCCTTGACGAGCACCGCGCAGCCGAAATGGCCGGCGAGCAGATGACCTGCGGTCACCATGTCGTTCTCGGTGGAGATGGATTCGCCGTTCTCATAGTCGATTGCGCTCGCACCCTGCTCTACGGCCAAGTCGCACAGTACCTGGGTCTCCGGCATGTTCGGCGTGATCACAGTGGCCAGCGGGAACAGTTTGGACGTCAGCGCCGCGATGGCATCATCCTCGATGAGCTTCGCGCCGGACGTGGCCACCATCACCGGGTCGAGCACCACGTTCTTCGCGTTGTGCGCGGTCAGACGGTCGGCGATCACGGTGATGAGCTCGGCGCTGGACACCATGCCGATCTTCACCGCCACCGGCGGAATGTCTTCGAACACCGCGTCGATCTGCGCCGCAAGCATTTCCGGGGGAGTGTTGGTGACCATCGTCACGCCGGTGGTGTTCTGCGCGGTCAGCGCCGCGATCGCGGTCATGCCGAACACGCCGTTGGCGAGCATGGTCTTCAAATCCGCCTGAATGCCGGCACCGCCGGACGAATCCGATCCTGCGATGCTCAATACCGGTGGCAATGTGCT
>ENA-UOOA01005574-UOOA01005574.1-human-gut-metagenome-genome-assembly--contig:-P61old-NODE-5574-length-12972-cov-28.358365_pt1 | contig 12972 bp, 10 predicted proteins | sample MGYA00242467_ERZ724014 | MGnify/ENA metagenome assembly ERZ724014
AACATTTATAATACAATATAAGTATAATTTTGCACGATAAGGTGAGGATATGTTTAGAAAACCCTATTATGGCAGTAAAATTGCTCCCGCCTGCGCCTATTGCCTGCACGGCGCCCCTGCCGCCGACCCCAAGATGATCCTGTGCAAGCAAAAAGGTGTAGTATCCCCTTACTATTGCTGCCGTAAGTTCAGCTACGATCCGCTGATGCGTGTACCGCACCGCCAGGTGCTGCCGGAGCTGGACCCGAAAGATTTTACCCTGGATTAAAGGAGAAGGAATGGAAAGTAAAAAGCAGCAAAAACGCGAGGCCTTTCAGGATGCCTGGCGGACAAAGCGCTCGGTCACGCTGGTGTATATCCTGCTGCGGGCTTCGGTCATCCTGGTGATGTTGGCGCAGATTTTTAACCGCAATTTTGAGAACGTCTTTCTCTGTGTGCTGACGCTGTTCCTGTTTATGGTACCCAGCATGCTGGAGCGAAAGTTAGATATTGCACTGCCAAACACCCTCGAAATCATCATCCTGCTGTTTATTTATGCGGCGGAGATCATGGGCGAGATTGGCGCATACTACGTCACCTTCCCCTACTGGGACACGGTGCTGCATACGCTGAACGGGTTTCTCTGCGCGGCCATCGGCTTCTCCCTGCTGGATATTTTGAACCGGCACAACAGCGCGCGGTTCCACCTGTCGCCGCTGTATCTGGCCATTGTGGCGTTCTGCTTCTCGATGACCGTCGGCGTCATTTGGGAATTTTTTGAGTGCACGATGGACCAGCTGTTCTTTTTGGATATGCAGAAGGACACCGTGGTACAGAGTATCGGCTCCATCATGCTGGACCCTACCGGCGGCAACCACCCGGTGGTGCTGCACAACATCACTGATGTAATTGCCGTGCAGGCGGACGGCACCCAGACAGCCCTGGGCCTGGGCGGGTACCTGGACATCGGCCTGCTGGATACGATGGAGGATCTGTTCGTCAACTTTATCGGCGCGCTGACCTTCTCCATCATCGGCTACTTTTATGTGCGCAGCCGCGGCAAGGGTAAGTTTGCCAAGCGGTTCATCCCGGTGGCCAAAAACAGCGCCATGCCGGATGTATCGGAAGTGGCAGAGACAAAGATCCCGGCGAAAAAAGAAGATACGACAGAATAAACAACCCCCAGCCTGTTCAAGTGCAACAGGCTGGGGGCTTCTTACAAAATCTTATTTGGCTTTTTCCTGCAGCTCTTTGGCGCGGGCCAGCATGGGTTTGAGGTACTGGCCGGTGAAGGAGTTGGGGTTCTCGGCCACTTCCTCGGGCGTGCCGGTGGCAACGACCGTACCGCCGCCGCTGCCGCCCTCGGGGCCAAGGTCGATGATATAGTCGGCGCGCTTGATGACATCCAGGTTGTGCTCAATGATGATGACCGTGTTGCCGGCATCCACCAGCTTGTCCAGCACCTTGACCAGGCGATGCACGTCGGCCACATGAAGGCCGGTGGTGGGCTCATCCAGGATATACACGGTCTGCCCGGTGTCTCGGCGGGCCAGCTCGTTGGCCAGCTTAACGCGCTGGGCTTCGCCGCCAGAAAGCGTTGTAGCGGCCTGACCCAGCTGGATATACCCAAGGCCAACCTCCTGCAACGTCTGCAGCTTACGGGCAATTTTGGGGATGTTGGCAAAAAAGACGCAGGCCTCCTCCACCGTCATATCCAGCACGTCGGAAATGCTCTTGTCCTTGTACTTGACTTCCAGTGTTTCGCGATTGTAGCGCTTGCCTTTGCAGACATCGCAGGGCACAAAGATGTCCGGCAAAAAGTGCATTTCTATCTGCAAAATGCCGCCGCCCTCGCAGGCTTCGCAGCGGCCGCCCTTGACGTTAAAGCTGAAACGTCCGGGGCCATAGCCGCGCATCTTGGCGTCCTGCGTGTTGGCAAACAGCGATCGAATGTCCCCGAACACACTGGTATAAGTGGCCGGGTTGGAGCGCGGTGTGCGCCCAATGGGCGACTGGTCGATGCCGATGACCTTGTCCACCCACTCCATGCCCTCGACGGCTTCGCACTGGCCGGGGCGGCTGCGGGCACCGTTCAGCGCGGCCGCCAGCGTCTTATACAAAATTTCATTGACCAGCGTGGATTTGCCGGAACCGGACACGCCGGTCACGCAGACCATCTTGCCCAGCGGGAAATCCACAGTAATGTCCTGCAGGTTGTTCTCGTGGGCTTTGACCACCCGCAGGAACTTGCCGTTGCCGGAACGGCGGGTCTCAGGCACTTCCACATACTTTCGGCCCGAAAGATACGCGCCGGTGATGCTGCGCTTGACCTTGCAGATGTCTGCCACACTGCCCGCAGCCACGATCTCGCCGCCGTGCACACCGGCACCGGGGCCGACATCCACAATATAATCAGCCTGGCGCATGGTATCCTCATCGTGTTCGACTACGATCAAGGTGTTGCCCAGGTCGCGCAGGCGCTTCATGGTGGCGATCAGTTTATCATTGTCGCGCTGGTGCAGGCCGATGCTCGGCTCGTCCAGCACGTACAGCACGCCGGTCAGCGCGCTGCCGATCTGGGTGGCCAGGCGGATACGCTGGCTCTCGCCGCCAGACAGGGATGCCGCGCCGCGGGACAGGGTCAGATAGCCCAAACCTACGCTCTGTAAAAATCCCAGACGTTCGCGCACTTCTTTAAAAATCGGCGCACCGATCATCTCATCCTTTGCGCTGACCTTGGCGTTCTCGATGAACTTCAACTCCTCGGTCACGCTCTTATCACAGAAATCGGCAATGTTGATGCCGCCGACCGTGACGGCCAGGCTGGTGGGCTTTAAGCGGCGGCCATGGCAGGCAGGGCACTCCTCGCTGGACATGACGAGGGCAATCTCCTCTTTGACCCACTCGCTGTTGGTCTCACGGAAGCGGCGCTCCAGGTTGGGGACCAGGCCTTCGAACTGGTTGTAGTAGGTGCCGGAGCCAAACATGCTCTCGCGCTGCATCTCAATGCGCTCATCGCCGGTGCCGTACAGTAGGGCATGCAGGGCTTCTTTGCTGAAATCCTTGATGGGAGTATCCAGCGTAAAGCCGTAGCGCTTGCCTAGGGCCTTGTAGGTCATCTCGGAGATGGAACCCTCGGCATAGTACCAGCCGCTGGCTTTGATGGCGCTTTCGCGGATGGATTTGCGCTTGTCCGGGATGACGCGGGCGGGGTCGACCTTCATAAAGGTGCCAAGGCCCGTACATTTCTCGCAGGCACCAAAGGGGTTGTTGAAACTGAACATGCGGGGCGTCAGTTCTTCCACCGAGATGCCGTGCTCCGGGCAGGCATAGCTCTGGCTGAACATCATCGGCTCGCCGCCGATGACATCGATAACGACCAGGCCGTTTGCCTGGGCCAGGGCGGTCTCAATGGAATCTGCCAGACGGCCGCGCACTGTATCGCTGATGACCAGGCGGTCGACCACGATCTCCACGGTATGCTTGATGTTCTTTTCGAGGTTGATCTCCTCGCTCAAATCGTACATGTTGCCGTCAATGCGCACACGTACAAAACCGGCGCGGCGGGCGGCGTCCAGTTCCTTGGCCTGGGTGCCTTTGCGGGCACGGACTACGGGGGCCAGCACCTGGAAGCGGGTGCGCTCCGGCAGCTTCATCACCTCGTCGACCATCTCATCAATAGACTGCTGGGTGATCTCCCGCCCGCAGATCGGGCAGTGAGGCACGCCAATCCGAGCATACATCAGGCGCAGGTAGTCGTAAATTTCGGTCACGGTGCCCACGGTGGAACGTGGGTTGTGGCTGGTGGTCTTCTGGTCGATGGAGATGGCCGGCGAAAGGCCGGTAATCTCGTCCACATCGGGCTTTTCCATCTGGCCCAGGAACTGGCGGGCGTAACTGGAAAGGCTCTCCATATAGCGGCGCTGGCCGTCGGCGTAGATGGTGTCAAAGGCAAGGCTGGACTTGCCGGAGCCGGAAAGTCCTGTCATGACGATCAGCTTATTGCGGGGCAGCGTCAGGTCGACGTTTTTCAGGTTATGCTCCCGCGCGCCCTTGATGACGATGCGGTTGTTGGGGTCGATTTGAATCTTCGATCGGCGCTTTGTTTCTTTCACTTCGGTGCTCAACTTTTGTATTTCCCTCTTCCCTTGCGCTTTTTGGCAGTCGCCTTGCGCTCACTGGTATCGGCTGCGGTAGGGTCTTCCCCGCGCTCCAGCCGGGCAATCTCGTCGCGCAGCTGGGCTGCCAGCTCAAACTGCAGCAGGCGCGCGGCTTCTTTCATCTCTTTGGTCAGGCGTTCAATTGTCTGCTGGCGTTCCACGCGGCTCATACGGTGCTGGCGCATGCGCTTGTTTTCCTCGCTCATGCTGATCTCCAGCCCGCCGCCGATGGCCTTGACGATGGTCTTGGGGGTGATGCCATGCTCTTTGTTGTAGGCGTCCTGGATGGCACGGCGGCGCTCGGTCTCCATGATGGCGCGTTCCATGCTGGGGGTCACTTCATCGGCGTACATCAGCACTACGCCGTTGGCATTGCGGGCTGCGCGGCCAATGGTCTGGATAAGGCTTGTCTCACTGCGAAGGAAGCCCTCTTTGTCGGTATCCAGGATGGCAATCAGCGAAACTTCCGGCAGGTCGAGACCCTCACGCAGCAGATTGATGCCCACAATGACATCAATGGCGCCCACGCGCAGGTCTTTGATAATTTCCATGCGCTCAAAGGTGTCGACCTCGTGGTGCATGTACTTGGTCTTGACGCCGTGATCTTCTAAATAATCTGTCAGGTCCTCGGCCATCTTGACGGTCAGGGTCGTGACGAGGGCGCGCTCGCCGCGGTCAATACGCACACGTATTTCACCCAGCAGGTCTTCAATCTGACCTTCCACCGGGCGCACCATGATGACGGGGTCCAGCAGGCCGGTGGGACGGATGACCTGCTCGGCCACGCGGCTGGAGTGTTCCCGCTCATAATCGCCGGGTGTGGCCGAAACAAAGATTTTCTGGTGGACTTTCTGCTCAAATTCCTCAAATTTCAACGGGCGGTTGTCAAAGGCAGATGGCAGGCGGAAGCCGTATTCCACCAGCGTTTTCTTGCGGCTGTAGTCGCCGCCGAACATACCGCGGATCTGGGGCAGCATGACATGGCTCTCGTCCACCATCAAAAGGAAATCATCCGGGAAATAATCCAGCAGCGTGGTGGGCGTGGAGCCGGGGGCGCGGCCCGACAGCACAGCCGAGTAGTTCTCGATACCCTTGCACATGCCGACTTCCTGCAGCATTTCCATATCGTAGTTGGTGCGCTGCTGGATGCGCTGGGCTTCCAGCAGTTTGCCTTCCTCGGTGAATTTCTTCACCTGCTGCTCCATCTCGATGGCAATCTTGGCAAGGCCTTCTTTCATCTTTTCCGGCCCAACGATATAATGGCTGGCCGGGAAGATAGCGACATGGCGCACCACGTTCTTGTGCTCGCCGGTCAGCGGGTCAAACTCAATGATACGGTCGATCTCATCACCGAAAAACTCTACCCGGATGGCAAATTCATCGTTGTAGGCCAGGTGGATGTCCACTGTGTCACCCTTGACACGGAACTTGTTGCGGATAAAGTTCATGTCGTTGCGCTCATATTGCAGTTTGACCAGGCGGCTGCAAAGTTCGTCCCGCTCCATCTGCATGCCGGGACGCAGGCTGATAACCATGCTGCGGTAATCGATAGGGTCGCCCAGAGAGTAGATGCAGGAAACACTGGCAACGATGATGACGTTGCGCTGCTCTGACAAGGCCGCCGTGGCCGAGTGGCGCAGACGGTCGATCTCATCGTTGATGGCGCTGTCCTTTTCAATATAGGTATCAGTGGACGGGATATAGGCTTCGGGCTGGTAGTAGTCGTAGTAGGATACGAAATATTCTACAGCATCGTCTGGGAAAAAACTGCGCATCTCGGTGCAGATCTGGCTGGCCAGCGTTTTGTTGGGCTCCAGGATCAGCGTGGGGCGATTGCACCGGGCAATGATATTAGCCATGGTAAAGGTTTTGCCGGAACCGGTAACACCCAGCAAGGTCTGGGCATCGTCCCCCTCATTGATGCCCTGTACCAGGGCGTCGATGGCCTGGGGCTGGTCACCGGTCGGCTGGAATGGTGCCTTTAGGTGAAACACATCATCCATAAAAGTTTCCTTTCAACACAACAATTGGTTGTAAGCTGATTATATCACAACTGAAAAGTAATGTAAAGTCTTTTGGTAGGTATTTTGTGCACTCGGCGGCCAAAAATATACCCTGCCGCGGCATAAGGCGGCAGGGCGAAACGGCAGCTTAAAAATCCGTACTGGCGGCGTTTAAAATGCCGGGGTGGGCGTTGATGTCCGGCAAACGGCCGCGGTCTGCCATCGAGCAGGCGTTCTCCCCTGCCACGATGATGTGGTCCAAAATAGAGATGCCCGCCGGGGCCAGCAGCTGCATAATTTTCAGCGTGGTCAGCTGGTCGGTGGCACTGGGCAGGGCCGGCCCGGTGGGATGGTTGTGGGCCAGGATGGCGGTGGAGGCGTTGGAGCGCAGCACATCCCGCAGCAGCTTGCGGGTATCGATGCTGACGTGGTTCGGCACACCCTCGGCGGCTTTCAGGTCGTAGAGCGGATGGCAGGAATCGTCCATCAAAATGATGTACAGCACTTCGTTTTGCAGGCCGAGGAACAGCGGCTTGATGTACTCAATAGCGTTGGCAGTGGTGTCCAATGTAGCCTGCTTTTTCCGCTTTTTCACGGCATAATAGCGGCCAAACTCCATAATGTCGGAGATCAGCTGGGCGCTGCGCGGGCCGACGCCCTTCACCTGCATCAGCTCTTGCGGCGTGGCTTCCATCACGCGGCAAAAGCTGCCAAAATGGTCGATCAGCCGGTGCGCCAGGGGATTCGTATCCTGGCGCGGAATGGCCAGGTACAGCATATATTCCAGCACTTCGTGTTCGGCCAAGCTTTCCATGCCGTTATGCGCCACACGCTCCTGCATGCGGGCACGATGATTCTCGTGAATAGGCCGCTCTTTGCCGTCTGCCATGGTTCCACATCCTTTTTGCCACTTTACGTTTTCCTGATTTCATTATATACTGAAAGAAAGATTTTGCAAAGAGATAAGTGAGGGTTCCATGAAAAGTTTTACCGCCGGTGCCAACGAAAATGACGTCCGCCTGAGCCGCTTTGTGGAGGGCGTGACCAAAGATATGCCCCGCAGCATGATGTACAAGGCGTTTCGCAACAAGCGCATCAAGGTCAACGGCAAACGGGCCGAGCCGGACACCCGCCTGAAAACGGGCGATTTGATCGAGATGTACATCAACGATGAGTTCTTCCCGCCCGAGGGCGTCAAGCCCAAGCCCAAGGCCACGCCGCCACGTCGCCAGCCGCCGGTGACGGTCATCTACGAGGATGCCAACTTTGCGGTGCTGTACAAACCGGCGCACCTGCTGTGCCACAGCGACCGCACCGGCGATGCCAACCTGGTGGACGCCTTTGCCGCCTACCTGGAGGCCAAGGGCGAGTACGATCCCCACGCCGAGCAGCGCTTTGCCCCGGCCCTGTGCAACCGGCTGGACCGCGGAACCGAGGGCCTAGTGCTGGCCGCCAAAAGCTATACGGCCTTGCGGGACCTAAACGCCATCATCCGTGACGACCTGATGAAAAAAGAGTACTTGACCATCACGGTAGGTGCCCCGCCCGCCGGGCGGCATATCGCCTGGCTGCAGCACAGCGAGAGGAACAACAAGGTACGCATCCACGCCCGCCAGTGCGAGGGCTATAAGCAGATCATTACCGATGTAACGGTCATCCGCCAGAACGGCCCCTTTGCCCTATGCCGCATCGGACTGATCACCGGCCGCACCCACCAGATCCGCGCCCACCTGGCCTACCTGGGTCACCCGGTGCTGGGCGACATCAAGTACGGCAACCGCAAGATGAACGAGCGCACCGGCCTGAAGACCCAGGCCCTCTGCGCCCAGCGGCTTACCTTTGGCCGCATCCCGGAGGAAAACACCCTGCACTACCTCTCCGGCCGCGTCATCAAGCTGGACGACCCGGCCATTGTAAAGAAGTTCGATGCACTGACTAAGACTGCCCCGCACAAAACGGAAGAATAAAACAACAATACAAGACCCATGCCGAGCCTGCGATTGCAGCGGCATGGGTCTTGCTTTTTCTATATTTTATTGTTCAGCATCGGGCACGGCGGCTTTGGCGGCCTCAGCGCGCAAGGCTTCCTCCTGGCGGTCAAAACGCTCCAGGAAGGAATGCTCCACCCCCTCGGTCTTATAACCGGGCATGGTGTCCAGTGCGACGGAATGAATGCTGCGGAAGATGCTGTTCTCGATGTTGGGGTTGTCCCGCATCAGGCGGCGCAGCAGAACCTTGACCTCCTGCCGCTTGGAGCCGCCGCCACCGTTATCGCAGATGGTGCAGGCCTCGGTAAAGCGGCAGGCGCACTGGATGAATTCCAGGTCATTGTAGCGCCGCCAGGCGATGATGTCGTCCTCGCGGATGCAGTACATCGGGCGGATCAGCGTCATGCCCGGGAAGTTAGTGCTGTGTAGCTTCGGCGGCATAGCCTGCATCTGGGAGCCGTAGAACATGCTCATAACGGTGGTCTCGATAACATCATTGAAGTGATGGCCCAGCGCAATTTTGTTGCAGCCCCGCTCCTGCGCTTTCTTGTACAGGTGGCCGCGGCGCATGCGGGCGCAGAGGTAGCAGGGCGACTTCTCGCTGTTGTTGGCAACATCAAAAATGTTGGTTTCAAACACAGTGATGGGCAGGTGCAGCAGCGCGGCGTTGCTCTCGATCTTCTGACGGTTGATCTCGTTGTAGCCGGGATCCATCACCAGATAGACCAGCTCAAAGGGCACCTCGCTGTGGCGCTGCAATTCCTGCAGCAGCTTTGCCATCAGCATGGAATCCTTGCCGCCGGAGATGCAGACGGCGATCTTGTCCCCTGCCTGGATCAGCTCGTACCGTTTGACGGCCACGATAAACGGCGTCCACAGCTGTTTGCGAAACTTTTTGATGATGCTGCGCTCGATTTTCTGATAAGTTTCCAGTTGACGTTCCAAAATCAGTTCTCCTTCTGTAACAGCTGGTGGTAGCAGGTATCAAAGGCGGCCAGGAAGCCGTCAATTTCTTCGTCGGTGGTAAGGTGGCTCAGGCTGATGCGCCACGAGGACAGCGCGTTGCGGCGGTCACGGCTGACGGCAAACACGGCCTTGGAAGGCATGCCGTCCGACGAGCAGGCCGATTTGACCGAGACGCAGACGCCCTGCTCACTGAGGGCCTGCTGAAAGCGGGTAGCCTTTACGCCGTTGACGCTGACATTGAGGATATGCGGCACCGCACCCGCCGGGCTGTTGAAGCGCACCTCGGGGTACGCCTGCAATGCGGCTGCAAGGCGATCATGCAGGTGTTGTACGTGGGCGATGCGCTGGGGCTGTTCGGCCAGGGCTTTCGTCAGCGAAGCTTCCAGCGCGGCGGCCAGGCCCAGCGTGGGTGTACCGCTGCGGTAAATGGTTGTGCTGGCACCGCCGGAGATCTGCGGCTCAATAACCAGCCCCCGGCGCTTGTACAGTGCGCCGATGCCGTTGGGACCGTAGAATTTGTGGGCGGTAAAGCTCATGGTGTCCACGCCGTCAAACCAGAGGTCCGTTTTACCCACAGCCTGGGTGGCATCCACATGCAGGCGGCAATCCGGGTACTGCTTGACGATCTCGGCAATCTCTTTGACAGGCTGCACGGTGCCGATCTCGCTGTCCACGGCACAGACGGCGACAAGAATCGTATCCTTGCGCAGCAGTTCCCGCAGTTGGGCAAGGTCTGCTTTGCCGTCGCGGTTCACGTTCAGCAGGTCGATCTCGTACCCCTGCTGCTGCAAAACGGAGAGCGACGCCCCCACCGAGGAGTGTTCCAGCTGGGTGGAGATGATATGCTTGCCGATGTGCCGCGATGCCTGGGCGATGCCCTTGAGGGCCAGGTTGTTGGCCTCGCTGGCGCCGGAGGTGTAGATGATCTCGGCGGGCTGCACGCCCAGCTGGCTGGCGATGGACTCGGTCACGCGGGCCATTTCGGCCCGGGCGGCCTGCCCGGCGCAGTGGGTGGAGTTGGGGTTGGCGATATACGCCAGCTCGGTCTTGCAGTAAATATCCAGCACGGCCGGGTCGACCGGTGTGTTGGCGGAATAATCTAAGTAGATCATGGATGTCAGCTTGCCTCATTTCATGGCGGCGGGGCACTTCCCCGGGAAAAGTATATACCAAAATATTATAGCACAAACACCTATTGCGTCAATAGGTTAAAAAGTGGGCTGGGCCGTCTTGACAAAATAAAAAAACTGTGGTATCATGCAAAAACCTAAAACAGGTGTGGATTTTTACAGTAGTCTATACTATTTTTCGCCACACAATGGTTCGGCTGGAATGTCGACCCATTGTGTGGCTTTTTGCTGTGTCTGGGAGGTACACTATGAATGATACGTTTATGAAGGAAAAACCGATCTTTCCTCTGCTGGTCAGCATGGCGCTGCCCATGGTCATCTCGATGCTGGTCAACGCGCTGTACAACATCGTAGACAGCCTGTTCGTGGCCCAGATCAGTGAGGATGCCATGACGGCGCTGTCGCTGGTCTACCCGGTGCAGAATCTTATCAACGCCATTGCCATCGGCTTTGGCGTGGGCATCAATGCGCAGATTGCCCTGCACCTGGGCGCGGGTGAGCATAAAAAGGCGAATATGGCTGCCACCCATGGCTTGATGCTCTCGCTGCTGCACGGTGTGGTCATCACGGTGGTCAGCATCCTGATCATGCCGACCTTCCTACGGATGTTCACCAGCGACGAAACGGTCATCCGGATGGGTGTGACTTACTCGCGCATCGCGTTTCTGTTCTCCACGGTCATCATGGCCACCTTGGCGTTTGAGAAGATCTTCCAGGCGGTGGGCCGCATGCGCGTTACGATGGTGGGCCTGATGGCAGGCTCTGTCTGCAATATCATCCTGGACCCGATGCTGATCTTCGGCATCGGCCCGTTCCCGAAAATGGGCATTGCCGGTGCGGCACTGGCCACCGGCATCGGCCAGATTTTGACGCTGACCATCTATTTGTTCGTGTACAATACTACGGAAATCAGCGTGCGGGTGCGCCGCGACTGCATGACGCCGAACCGCAAAATGGATGTAAGCCTGTATGCCATCGGCATCCCGGCCATTCTCAATTTGGCGCTCCCCTCGCTGCTGGTGTCGTTCCTCAACTCCATTCTGGCGGCTTATTCGCAGGTCTACGTGGTGGTGCTGGGCATCTATTATAAACTGCAGACCTTCCTGTACCTGCCTGCCAACGGCATTGTGCAGGGCATGCGCCCCATCATCGGCTACAACTACGGCGCGGGCGAGGATGCCCGCGTAAAGAGAATTTACAACCTGACCCTGGCCATGACGGGAACCATCATGGCGGGCGGCACGGTGCTATGCCTGGTGTTTGCCGGCCCGCTGATGAATGTGTTCAGCTCCAACCCGGAGACGATCGCCGCGGGCCAGACCGCACTGCGCATTATCTGCGCGGGCTTTATCGTATCTTCCCTTACCGTGACCGGCTCCGGCGCACTGGAAGGGCTGGGCAAAGGCACCGAGTCGCTCATCATCTCGCTGGTGCGCTACATCATCGCCATGATGCCCATTGCCTGGGTGCTGTGCCGCCTGCTTGGCCCCACGGGCGTCTGGCATGCGTTCTGGATCACCGAAGCCATCACGGCCGGTATCTCTGTCCTCGTCTACCGCAAGGCCGTCAAACGACCGTAATAAGCCTTTATAAGACGAATAAAGCAACGCTCCTGCATCTGGTGTAAAATCCAGCTGCAGGAGCGTTGCAGTTTGTAGAAAAAGTCCGACTTGGCAATCACGCTAAGACTTGCTCTTGCATTTCAAGCGGGGAAAAAGCAGCAAAAAAAGAAAGCTGCCGAGAGAATTCTGCTCCGCATCGTGTCCTATTAACGAAAGAAAGGCCACCTGACGGTGACCCTTCTCTACAAGCTACGCCAAATGACAGTTTCTTTTGACGTCAACCAATTTATTTGCTAATGTAAACTGATAACATTAAGCTGCAGGCGCATAGGTATCTTCGTCCCAAGCTGTTTCCGTCAGTTTTGTGGGATCGGAATAGTGTGCTGCAGTGGTAGTAGCTCCATTCGTAGTGGCAGCTGTATACACAACCTGCCAACTGGCGTTCTGATAAGTAAGCTCCGTAACTTTACCAGAAGCATCAACCGTTGCCGTCCAATGGCCAGAAACCTCTGCAAGGCTACGAATAGTATCCTGAGGCTTTACACCCGTCGTAGCATCAGCCGTGGTGAAGTCACTCGGAGCAGTAACTTTGCCCTTCGCGCCATAGATGGTGGAAGACTCTGTCTGGACAGCCATAACAGCCATACGGCACTCAGCAATGACCTTCTCCTTGTTGGCCTTATCAATGTAGCCAGTCAGAGCGGGGATCAGCAGGGCAGCCAGGATAGCCAGGATGACCAGAACCACGATCAACTCGACCAGGGTAAAACCTTTGCGGTCCTTGAGTTTACGAATTTTTTCGAACATAATTTAGACTCCTCCTAAATTTAATCGGGGACGCACTCCATCCCCTGTTGGCACATGATATTGTAACATATAAATTTCGATTTTCAACTGCCACGCTCGAATTTCGCAAGAAATGCACGGTATTTGTCGAATTATAAGCTATTTTGTCACTTTTGGGTCGTTTCTCTCTTTCTATTAATCTTTTTTGCGCATAATATTGCCGATAGGAAAGATAATGTCCGTTAGAAAACCGTTAGAACTGCATAACACTGCACCAAGGAAAATATAAATAAAAAACGCCAAACCCTTTCGGATTTGACGTTCTTTCGCTGACGCACAGCCAACTGTTTGGTCCGAGTGGCGAGAGTCGAACTCACGGCCTCTTGAACCCCATTCAA
>ENA-UOOA01005578-UOOA01005578.1-human-gut-metagenome-genome-assembly--contig:-P61old-NODE-5578-length-12967-cov-3.983736_pt1 | contig 12967 bp, 14 predicted proteins | sample MGYA00242467_ERZ724014 | MGnify/ENA metagenome assembly ERZ724014
TAGAGCCGGTATTTGATGAAAAGTGCCTGGAAGCAGAAGGAAATTTTAAAGGACGTGTCCGGGTTTCCTATCTTTTATGGCTGTTTTGGGGAGTCTATCGTCACAAACATACCTGGAAGATGATACGGGGTTTTTTAGATCGTGAGTAAGTTGGGGATTTAAGATCTACGGGAGAATATTTCAGGAGAATAGAGGTATATTATGGCAGAAAATCATTTTACATCTACAATTGAATCATTATTTAAAGGAATGGATCAGTTTGTAACTACGAAAACAGTCGTAGGAGAACCGGTCCAGGTAGGAGAGACCATTATTATACCGCTGATCGATGTGACCTGTGGTATGGCTGCAGGCGCTTTTGCAGAAGGTTCAAAGCAGAAAGACAAAGGCTGTGGCGGAATGAGCGCCAAGATGAGTCCAAGTGCTGTCCTGGTGATCCAGAATGGTGTGACCAAGCTGGTCAATGTAAAGAACCAGGATGCAGTGACCAAGGTGATTGATATGGCTCCGGATCTGATCAACCGCTTTTTAGGAGGAAAACCGGCTGTATCAGAAGAAACAGTAGGCATTGCAAAAGAAAAAGCAGCTTATTAAGAATGTAAAAAATACAGATATAAAAAGCATCAAACAGCTCCCTTACCGCATAAAATAAAATGGAAGGGAGCTGTTTTTCTATGAAAAGAGTCTGGGGACTGATGCTTTTTTGCTTCGGGCTTGGAATGGCAGTGCTTTTCTTTGTCCCGGAAACCATATTTACCTTTTTCTTTGTGATCGGATGCCTGATTTTAGGCTATAATTTATTTTGCTGTTAGACCTGTCATTCATTCCTGCCTGTGGCAGGAGCAGATGTAATCAAATGTATAACGCAAAAAAATCCCGGTAACCGAAGCTACCGGGATTTTTCACGCTCTGTTCAAAAATTAAGCTCTTTCTACAAGGCCTGAACGTAAGCAGGAAGTACATACGTACATTCTCTGGGTTCCGCCGTTTACTTTAACCTTAACAGATTTTACGTTTGCTTTCCACATCTTGTTGGACCTTCTATGGGAATGGCTCACTTTGATACCGAAATGAGCTGCCTTTTCACAGATTGCACACTTAGCCATACTATTGCACCTCCTTAAACGTTACTTGGATTTTATAGTAGAAAAATCCACAACAATGGTATAATACCAGAAACTATCAAAATTTGCAAGCGAAAAAATAAAAATTTATTTCTTTTTTTAGTGAAATAGTGTATACTGTCACTAGAAAAAGATAGGAGGCTCGTATATGAAGGGAAGAATCAGCAATAAAATGGGCGAGATCCAGATCAACCCGGATGTGATCGCTTTATATGCAGGAACCATCGCTGTGGAGTGTTTCGGTATTGTCGGAATGGCAGCTGTAAGCATGAAAGACGGACTTGTAAAACTTTTAAAAAGGGAAAGTCTGACCCATGGTATTAATGTGGACATTAAGGAAAATAAAATATCAATTGATTTTCATGTGATCGTATCCTATGGGGTCAGCATATCAGCAGTATCTGACAACTTAATTGAAAGCGTGAAATACAGAGTAGAAGAATTCACCGGCATGGAGGTAGAAAAGATCAATATCTTCGTGGAAGGTGTCAGAGTGATTGACTAGGAGGAAGTAACCTGTGGGTATAAGTACAATTAATGCCGGAATGGTAAAAAATGCGTTTCTGGCAGGAGCAAAAGGCCTTGCGGCCAAGAAAGAATGGATTAATGAGCTGAATGTATTTCCAGTTCCGGATGGAGATACAGGAACGAACATGACCCTTACGATCATGGCTGCAGCAAAAGAAGTAGCAGGACTTGAAAATCCTTCTATGGATCAGCTGGCAAAGGCCATCTCTTCCGGTTCCTTAAGAGGAGCAAGAGGAAATTCCGGCGTTATCCTTTCCCAGCTTTTAAGAGGATTTACAAAAGAAATCAAAACCGTTGATGAGATCGACGTTACCACACTGGCAAATGCCATGATGCGCGGAACCGAGACTGCTTATAAGGCAGTTATGAAGCCAAAAGAAGGAACCATCTTAACCGTTGCCAAGGGAATGGCAGACAAGGCTCTGGAAATGGCAGTAGAAACAGATGACATTGAAGAGTTTGCCAAGGCAGTGATCGAGGAAGGTGACAGAGTTTTAAATCTGACTCCGGAAATGCTTCCTGTATTAAAACAGGCAGGTGTAGTAGACTCCGGCGGTCAGGGACTGATGCAGGTGATCAAGGGTGCTTTTGATGGTCTGACCGGCAAAGTTACCGATTTTACACTGGAAGAAGGAACAGCTTCTGCTCATGCATCAGAGGCAAAGCCGGCTGTACAGACAGGAAACGGCGCTTCCAGAACCGATATTGATACAGCTGATATTAAATTTGGTTACTGCACCGAGTTTATTATTAAATTAGAAAAAGAATACACCGATGAGGACGAAGCGGAACTGAAGAAATACTTAGGTTCTATTGGTGACTCTTTAGTAGTCGTTTCTGATGATGAGATCGTAAAGATCCATGTACACACCAATCATCCGGGACTTGCTTTTGAGAAAGGTCTTACCTACGGTTCTTTATCCCGTATGAAAGTTGACAATATGCGTGAAGAGCATGAAGAACGTGTGATCCAGGACTCTGAACGTCTTGCAAAAGAGCAGGCACAGGCTGATGCGGCAAAAACAGAAGAGACACAGCCGGAAGAGCAGACAGAGCACAAAGAATACGGTTTTATCGCAGTATCCTGCGGTGATGGATTAAGTGAGATCTTTAAGGGAATTGGCACTGATTATCTGATCGAAGGCGGCCAGACCATGAATCCAAGTACAGAGGATATGTTAAATGCCATTGCTCATGTAAATGCAGATCACATTTTTATCCTTCCTAATAATAAGAACATTATCATGGCTGCAAACCAGGCAAGAGATCTGACTGAGGATAAGGAGATCATCGTTATCCCGTCAAAGACTGTTCCTCAGGGAATTACAGCATTAGTAAACTTTATGCCTGATCTTACTTCTCAGGAAAACCTGGAAAATATGACAGCTGAGATGGAACGTGTAAAGACTGCCCAGATCACTTATGCAGTGCGTACTACCAATATCGACGGCATGGATATTGAAAAGGGCGATATTATGGCGATCGGTGACAAGGGTATGCTGGCAGTAGAACATTCTCCGGAAGAAGCGGCTAAGGCAGCTTTAAAGGCAATGTTAGATGATGAAAGCGAACTGGTAACGATTTACTATGGCTGCGATGTTAAAGAAGAAGATGCCGAGAAACTGAAGGAAGAGGCAGAAAGTTTATTCCCGGATAAGGAACTGGAACTTCAGTATGGCGGACAGCCTATCTACTATTATATGATTTCAGCAGAATAAACTGCCGGTTCATATGACTATAAGGAGGTATCGTTTATGAACGAAGATTTCAGAATGGAACAGGGCTACAAGGAAGCGGCTTATGGAGACAGCCTTGGCAGATATACAGCAAAGACATTTGGTTGGATGTTTATCGGTCTCCTTATTACATTTGGTGTAGCAATTGGAATGTATATGACAGATGGTCTGTATTATGTAAGCCGGGTACCAGGCTGGTACTACATCTTGTTTATCGCAGAGATTGGCATCGTTGTATACCTGTCAGCACGGATCAACCAGATGACAGTAGGTATGGCAAGAACCATGTTTTTCCTGTATGCAGCTGTAAACGGTATTGTATTCAGCGTTTATTTCCTTGTATTTGATGTAGTATCTTTATGGATGGCATTTGCTATTACTGCTGCATTTTTCGGCGTTATGGCGCTGATCGGATATTTTGGAAATATCAATTTCTCTGCGCTGCGTCCATTTATGATGGCAGGACTGATCTTTTTAGCAGGTTTCTGGCTGTTGTCCATGTTTATCAATCTGTCTGCTTATGAGACAGTTGTATGCGCTATCGGTATTTTCATTTTCCTGATTGTTACTGCTTATGATGCAAAGAAGATCCAGGCATTTTACAGCTACTATGGAAATGTTCCGGAAATGGCTACAAAATCTTCTATTTTTGCAGCATTACAGCTGTATCTTGATTTTATCAACCTGTTTGTTTATCTACTTCGTTTTGTAGGAAGAAGACGTAGATGATAGTCATTGGCGAATGAACCGTCTGCGTTAGCAGACAGTAAACCACATTTGTGGGATATTTGAATGCAAGAGCCCGTCCGGTAAGGATGGGCTGTTGTAAATATATGAGATCAAGGGGAGAAAAATATGTTAATAGGAGCATTAGAAGCAGGCGGCACTAAAATGGTCTGCGCACTGGGAAGAGAAGACGGAACGATCATTGAACAGGTTTCCATTCCGACTACTACGCCGGAGGAGACTATCCCAAAGATCACAGCATACTTCAAAGATAAGGGAATTGAAGCGCTGGGAATTGGAGCTTTCGGACCTGTGGGAGTAGATCCGAAAGCAGATAATTACGGTTATATCCTTGAAACACCAAAGCTGGCATGGAGAAATAAGGATCTCCTTGGCGGTCTGAAAAAAGAACTGAATGTTCCTATGGGGATTGATACAGATGTAAATGGTTCCTGCCTGGGCGAAGTAACATATGGCTGCGCTAAGGGACTGGACAGTGTTGTTTATATCACCATTGGAACCGGCGTTGGTGTTGGTGTATGGGTAAACGGAGGACTTCTTCACGGTATGCTCCATCCGGAAGGTGGACATATCCTGTTAAACCGTCATCCGGAAGATGAAAAAGGCGGCATCTGCCCGAACCATAAAAACTGCCTTGAGGGCTTTGCAAGCGGCCCATCTATTGAAGCACGATGGGGCAAGAAAGCCATTGAATTAAAAGATGATCCAAAGGTGTGGGAGATCGAAAGCTACTATATTGCACAGGCAATTACAGATTATATTATGATCCTTTCACCACAGAAGATCATTTTAGGCGGCGGCGTTATGCATCAGGAACAGTTATTTACACTGATCCGTGAGAAAGTAAAGACAATGGTAGCAGGATATATCAATACGAAAGAATTACAGGATATAGATCATTATATCGTTCCTGCAAGTCTTCATGATGATCAGGGTATCATGGGTGCTATCAAATTAGGTTTAAATGCACTGGAGCAGGCAAAGAAATGAGTAACAGTGAGCCTGTAAGTTCCCTTAAAGGGATTGGAGAGAAAACCGGAAAATTATTTGAAAAGCTGGGGGTCATCACTATTGATGACCTTCTTTCCTATTATCCAAGAGCTTATGATACCTATGAGCCGCCTGTGCCTGTAGGCCAGTTAAAAGAGCAGATGGTCATGAGCGTGGCAGCCGCCCTTCCAAAGCCGCCGGACCTTCTGCGTACAGGAAAGATCCAGATGGTCTCTGCCTATGTTCGTGATATAACAGGTGCGCTGCAGCTTGCGTGGTATAATATGCCTTATATGCGCGCCAATATCAAAAGCGGGCAGATGTATGTATTCCGGGGAAAAGTAGTAAAAAAACGGGGCCGTCTGATGATGGAGCAGCCGGAAGTCTTTACGGAAGAAGCCTATGAAACAGTAGTAAATTCCATGCAGCCGGTGTATGGACAGACAAGAGGCTTAAGCAATAAAACCATTGTAAAAGCAGAAAAACAGGCTCTGGAAAACAGACAGATGAAGCGGGAATATATGCCTGCTTTTTTACGCAGAAAATATGAGTTGGCAGAGATCAATTATGCCTTAGAGCATATCCATTTTCCAAGAGACCAGAAGGAACTTTTATTTGCCAGAAAACGTCTTGTATTTGACGAGTTTTTCATGTTTTTAGTAGGAGTGCGCCGGTTAAAAGAGAGCAGGGAAGGAAAGAAAACAGAGTTTGTGATCCGGCCCGGTGAAGAGACAGGACGTTTAAAGGAGTCGCTGCCCTATGCACTGACCTCTGCCCAGGAACGTACCTTGCAGGAAGTATTTTCAGACCTGCAAAAAGGCTGTGTGATGAACCGCTTAGTCCAGGGTGATGTAGGTTCCGGTAAGACGGTTATTGCCATCCTGGCACTTCTTGCAGCAGCGGAAAATGGCTACCAGGGCGCTTTGATGGTGCCTACGGAGGTGCTGGCAAGACAGCATTTCGAGTCCATCACGAAAATGTTTGAAACCAGCGGTATTGATAAAAAAGTTGTCCTTATCACCGGTTCTATGACAGCAAAAGAAAAGCGCATTGCCTATGAAAAAACAGCTTCCCATGAGGCAGATATTATTGTGGGGACTCATGCGCTGATCCAGGAGAAGGTGGTCTATGATAAACTGGCTCTGGTGATCACCGATGAGCAGCATCGGTTTGGCGTTGGTCAGAGGGAACTTTTAAGTGAAAAGGGACATACACCTCATGTTCTGGTCATGAGTGCAACACCGATCCCCCGTACACTGGCTATCATATTGTATGGGGATCTGGATATCTCTGTAATTGATGAGCTTCCTGCAGGTCGCCAGGTGATCAAAAACTGCGTGGTAGATACCAGCTACCGGCCAAAAGCCTATGCTTTTATTGAAAAACAGGTAGAAGCAGGCCGTCAGGCCTATGTGATCTGTCCTATGGTAGAAGCCAGCGAGATGATCGAAGGGGAAAATGTTCTGGATTATTCTAAAACACTGCGGGATGCGCTTCCTGAGTCCGTTAATGTAGAATATCTTCATGGAAAAATGAAGGCAAAAGAGAAGAATAAGATCATGGAACGGTTTGCGGCAGGAGAGATTCAGGTCCTTGTGTCTACTACGGTTATCGAGGTTGGAGTAAACGTGCCAAATGCTACCGTGATGATGATCGAAAATGCAGAACGCTTCGGTTTGGCTCAGCTGCACCAGTTAAGAGGCCGTGTAGGTCGAGGCAGTCACCAGTCTTATTGTATCATGGTCAATGGCTCCGGCGGAAAAGATACTATGGAACGCCTGGATATCTTAAACCGTTCTAACGATGGTTTCTATATTGCGTCAGAAGATCTGAAATTGCGTGGCCCGGGAGATATTTTTGGTGTACGCCAGAGCGGTGATCTGGAATTCCGTATTGGCGATGTGTTCACAGATGCAAACCTGTTAAAGCAGGTTTCAGAAGAGGTCAATGAAATACTGGATGATGACCCGGAACTGGAAAAAGAAGAACATCTGGAATTAAAGCGCCAGGTAGACTCTTATTTAGGGGACCGGTATGAGAAATTGAACTTGTAAGATAATATTCCAGAAAAAATGGCGTCAAAAAAACCACCCCGGACAGAAAATCCTGCCTGGGGTGATCTTTTCTTAGCACTAAGGAGTTTTACTTACCTGCCATCTGGCGTTCCTGGTTCTCGATCATTTTCTTGACCATATAACCGCCGACAGAACCATTCTGTGCAGAGGTAAGGTTGCCGTTGTAACCGTTGCTTAAAGGTACTCCAAGCTCGTTGGCTACCTCCATTTTAAATCGATCCATGGCTTCCTTTGCTTCAGGTACGTTTGTTTTGTTTGTGTTGTTAGACATAATAAAACGCCTCCTTAATTGAGAAAGTGCTCTTTTGTTTTAAGAGCTTGTTGTTTGTTACGTTCTTAGTATGTGACCATCTTAAGATAATACACTAGAAGGTTCTGCGTAAATTGTTAAAAAATGCAAAATCCTTAAAAAAACCTTGTATTAAGTAAATTTTCATATTATACTTGTTGGGAATGAAAACAGAGCAGAAGTACGATACAGGCTGCTCATACAGGAGTTTATATTACATGAGAGTAATTGCTGGCAGCGCAAGAAGGCTGCTTTTAAAGACAATAGAAGGTATGGATACAAGACCTACCACAGACCGGATCAAGGAAACTTTATTTAATATGTTAAATACCCAGATCCCGGGCTGTACTTTTCTGGACCTGTTTTCCGGAAGCGGAGCGATCGGTATCGAAGCTTTGAGCCGGGGCGCAAAACAGGCATTTTTTGTGGAAAGTAATCCGGAGGCAGTTTCCTGTATCCGGGAAAATTTAAGCCGCACCCATTTAGAAGAGGGAGCGCTGGTGTTAAACTGTGATGTGATCGCAGGACTGAAAAAATTAGAGGGAAGAAATCCACGGTTTGATATTATTTTTATGGATCCGCCATATAACCATGAATTTGAAAACCGTGTTTTAGAATATCTTTCCAGTTCACCTATGGTGACAGAAGATACTCTGATCATTATAGAAGCTTCCAAGGAAACGGATTTTGACTGGCTTTCTGACGCAGGCTTTCATATGATAAAAGAAAAAGTATACAAGACCAACAAGCATATATTTGCTGGCAAGGGGGCATAAATGAGAGTCGCAGATATTCCAATTTTAGAGGTGCAGTCTTTTCAGGGCCTTCTGATCGATTTTGTCCGTCAAAATCAGGCAAATGTGATCGTAAGAGGATTAAGAGCGATCACAGATTTTGAGTATGAACTTCAGATGGCGCAGACCAATCGAGTGATCGCGCCGGAGATCGATACTATATTTTTAACCACGAATTTGAAATATTCCTATCTCAGTTCCAGTATTGTAAAAGAAATCGCAGAATTTAACGGCGATATTAAAGAATTTTTACATCCTATTGTTGTAGAACGGGTGAAAGAAAAGCTGGAAGAGATGAAAAACGTATAGAGTATGTAATAGATACACGTAATAAACCAAAGGAGAACGATAAAATGAGCAGAATTGAACAGTTGATCAGTGAAATTGAAGAATACATAGACAGTTGTAAATTCCAGGCTCTGTCCAACAGCAAGATCATTGTTAATAAGGAAGAAATGGAAGAGCTGTTAGTAGAGCTTCGGATGCGTATCCCGGATGAGATCAAGAAATACCAGAAGATCATCAGCCAGCAGGAGACCATTTTAAGTGATGCCCAGGCTCAGTCTGAGTCTATGCTGGCAGACGCAAAGAAACAGTCTGACTCCATGATCGCACAGGCTACAGAGCAGGCAAACACCATGGTAGAGCAGGCAACCGAACAGGCTAATTCTATGGTAGCACAGGCGGATGCATAGACCAACGAGATGGTCAATGACCATGAGATCATGCAGCGTGCTTATGCACATGCAAACGAAGTAGTTGAGCAGGCAAATGTCCAGGCTCAGGCAATCGTAGATGCAGCTGTTAATGATGCAAACAATATCCGCCAGGGTGCGATCCAGTATACAGACGATATGCTGCGCAGCCTTCAGAATATTATGGATCATACCATGGAAACTGCAAAGGGACGTTTTGACTCCTTTATGAGTTCCATGCAGTCCAGCTATGACATTGTAACCAACAACCGTAAGGAACTGTCTGGTGGTCTTGTACAGCAGGAACCGGAAGCACAGGCAGCACCTCAGGAAGAAAAGAAGGAAGAAGCTTAAATTTCTGAAAGGGATCAGATTTTTAAGAGGATCCAAAAGAATACGCAGGAAAGTAAACTGTGAAGGGCTTTCCAGAAGATATAATGCCGGATGGAGAGTCCGGCATTTTTTCTGCCGCTGTGCATTGTAAGAACACTGCGGGTCTGGAAAATACCGCTGATACCGCCAAAAGCAACACTTGCAGTGACTAAGAGCAGACCAGTGAGACCGGATGTATGTTCGCAGATGGTTTGGATCCCGGTAGTGATCTCTAAAAGCCCCATAAGAGCAGGTTTTAAAATAACAGGGCCGGGAAGGGGCAGCTTAAAAAGATACAGGGATAAGATGGAAAACAGCATGATATAAAGCCCGATTTTTTCCATAGTTTCAAGGCAGCTCATCAGGTGCTCATCCAGGGAGAAGGAAGAAATGGGTGCTGTGTGAGAGACACCGGACCAGACAGAAGGACGTATCTTCCTGTTCTTTTTGGATTTTTTATCATAATAATGCCTTGCCAGATAAGAAATGGGAAAAACTGGAAGTTAAAGGGCTGCAAGGTAGGGAAAAAGAGGAAATTTTATGGAAGGTGGAAGGAGCTTCTGTCCTTCCATCACTGTATAACCGGTGAGGAACATAGGGCTTGGATGATTGCAGATGGAGAGAAGATAGCAGGCTTCTTCCCAGGAAATCTGTCCCCTTTCTAATAAGTCCCGGTCCATTTTAGCCCCCATGGGATAGCCGCATAACAGTCCGGTGAGAAAAACGAAGCCTGCAGGCTGAGAAAAGTGGAATACTCCGGATAATAAAGGAGAAAAGGGCTTTACAACAAGACCTACAGCGCCCATGGCAGCAATGACGCCGGTTCCGATCATAAAAGGCAGCAAAGTAGGCAAAACTGTGTAAGCCCAGAGAAGGAGTCCCTTTCTGGCACCTTCCAAAGCGGTACCCGGAGAGAGCAAAAGCAGGATAAGAAAGAACAGGGCCAGAAGGCTTAAGAGGATCCGTTTCATAGGGCCTCCGGTTAAATGCAGGGTTTGTTTTAATATATGGCCGGATCTTTTGAAAAATGATGTTTAAGTAGTAGCATGTATAAGGAGCAGGATATGACAGATGTGAAACAGCTGCCGGAAGCGTTCTTAAAGGAAATGGAACAGCTTTTAGGAGATGAATATGAGGCATATATAAAAAGCTATGAGGAAGCGTGGAAACCAGGTCTGCGTGTAAATACATTGAAAATTATGCCGGAGGAATTTAAAAATCTTTCCCACCTGGAACTGACACCTGTAGACTGGACGGAAAAGGGATTTTATTATGAAGACACAGAACGTCCTGCCAGACATCCTTTTTATTATGCCGGTCTTTATTATCTTCAGGAGCCCAGTGCCATGGCACCAGCGGCTGTGCTTCCGGTAGAACCGGGAGATAAGGTCTTAGACGTATGTGCGGCACCGGGAGGAAAAAGTACGGAACTGGCAGCAAAACTTCAGGGAAAAGGAATGCTTGTATCCAATGACATCAGTTATTCCAGGGCAAGAGCATTACTTAAAAACCTGGAACTGGCAGGAGCAGAAAATATTTCTGTTTTAAGTGAAGAACCGGGAAAACTGGCAGCTGTATGGCCGGAGTTTTTTGATAAGATTTTAGTAGATGCACCATGTTCCGGGGAAGGAATGTTTCGCAGGGAAGAGGATATGGTAAAGGACTGGGTAAGCAGAGGCCCCTCTTATTACAGCTCAATCCAGAGGGAGATCTTAGAGCAGGCTGTGGCCATGTTAAAACCAGGAGGAATGATGCTTTATTCTACCTGTACCTTCTCAAAAAAAGAAGATGAGGAAAATGTGGCGTATATTTTAGAAAAATATCCATCCATGGAACTGGTTCCTATTGATAAAGAGCAGTTTAAGGGACTTTCGGATGGTTTTGGATATCCACAGACTGCCCGCCTGTTCCCACACCGGATCCAGGGGGAAGGACATTTCCTGGCATTATTCCACAAGAAAGAGGATGAAAATGGTTCTGGCAGTGGTGCAGCTGTTTTGAGGCTATCAGGAGATGAAAAAGAGGCTTCAAAGCGGGCCAAGGAAGCAGGCAAACAGGAAGATCTGATGAAATTTCTGAAAAACTGCAGGAAGGAATGGGATTTAGGCCGTATCTATATCCGGGATGAGCAGGTATATTATCTGCCGGAGGGCTTAAAAACAGGACTTCCGCTGCGGTTTTTGCGAACAGGGCTGCATCTGGGTGAGTTAAAGAAAGGTCGTTTTGAACCATCCCAGGCGTTTGCAATGGCATTAAAAAAAGACGAATATCCGGTACGCCTTGATCTGAAAACAGAGGATGAACGTGTGATCCGCTATTTAAAAGGAGAAACGATCAGTCTTGTAAATGAGGAAGAACCGGTAAAGGGCTGGTGTCTGGTTACAGTAGAAGGCTTTCCTTTAGGCTGGGCCAAAGGCAATGGAATGACACTTAAGAATAAATATTATGCAGGATGGCGCTGGCAGTAAGAGAGGATAAATGAAATATGGCAGAAAAGAAGAAAAAAGCTTCTAATTCCAGTATGCGCCTGGACAAATTTCTGGTGGAAATGGGAAAAGGAAGCCGCAGCCAGATCAAGGAAATGGCGAAAAAAGGACGGATCCAGGTAAATGGAACTGTGATAAAGGCAACGGATGGAAAAATAGATCCGGAAAAAGATGTGGTCTTACTGGACGGACAGCCGGTTTCTTATGCACACACAGAATATTTTATGTTAAATAAACCGGCAGGTACTGTATCAGCTACAGAGGATGGGAAATATCCTACTGTAATAAGTCTGATCGACGCTGCTTTGCGCAAGGACCTGTTTCCGGTGGGACGTCTGGATCTGGATACAGAGGGACTGCTGCTGATCACCAACGACGGGGCAATGGCTCATGAGCTGCTGTCTCCGAAGAAACATGTAGATAAAATATACCTGGCTTACATAGAGGGAACACTTCCAAAGGATGCCAAAAAGCAGATGCAGGAAGGCCTTATAATAGAAGAAGGTGTAAAAACACTTCCTGCAGAGCTGGTCATATTAGACCCGCCGGCGGGAATGAAAGAGGGACTGACTGCAGTTTCACTGCGGATCCATGAAGGAAAATTCCACCAGGTAAAAAGGATGTTTGAAGTTTTAGGCTGTAAAGTGGTATACTTAAAACGTATGACCATGGGGCCGCTGGTATTGGATCCGTCTTTAAAGCCGGGAGAGTACCGGGCATTAAAGGAAGAAGAGCTTAAGGCTCTTGAACGAAAGATCAATGAGAAAGAACGGACGCATATTTTAGACGGCATTTCTGCTGTTTTATTTGACTTAGATGGCACTCTGGTGGACTCCATGTGGATGTGGGAAGCCATTGATGTTGAATATCTGGGCCGTTATGGTCTGGAATGCCCGTCTGATCTGCAAAAAGCCATTGAGGGAATGAGTTTTTCAGAAACAGCAGTATATTTTAAGGAACGTTTTAATCTGCCAGACTCTATTGAAGAGATTAAACAGGCGTGGGTGGAAATGTCTCTGGAAAAATACCAGAAGGAAGTACCTGTAAAACCGGGGGTAAGGGAATTTCTGGAAGAAATTTCCATCCGGGGCATTAAAGCAGGTATTGCTACCAGCAACGGAAGGGAAATGG
>ENA-UOOA01005579-UOOA01005579.1-human-gut-metagenome-genome-assembly--contig:-P61old-NODE-5579-length-12962-cov-71.931742_pt1 | contig 12962 bp, 9 predicted proteins | sample MGYA00242467_ERZ724014 | MGnify/ENA metagenome assembly ERZ724014
TCGTGCCGATCATCCAGCCGTTCGCCATCAAGCTCGTGACCACCAAGAAAGAGCGCGCGATGCACATGCCCTACAACCCCAAGCACGTCTCCCGTTCACTGCGCATCTGCTTCCCCATCATGGTCACGATCATCGCGGGCTTCATCGCGCCGATGTCGGTCTCGCTCGTGGGTTTTCTGATGTTCGGCAACCTGCTGCGCGAGTGCGGCTGCTTGGAGCGTCTTTCCCAGACGGCGCAGAACGATTTGGCGAACCTCATCACGCTGCTTCTCGGCATCACGATCTCGTTCTCGATGCAGGCCGACCAGTTCGTCAATCTCAACACGCTCATCATCATGGCGCTGGGCCTTGTCGCCTTCGTCTTTGACTCCATCGCGGGCGTGATGTTTGCAAAGCTTCTGAACCTCTTCTGCAAGAACAAGGTGAACCCCATGGTCGGTGCGGCCGGTATCTCGGCCTTCCCGATGTCCGCGCGCGTCATCCAGAAGATGGGGCAGGAGGCGGACTGCACCAATCACCTGCTGATGCACGCCGTCGGCGCGAACGTCGCCGGTCAGATCGCATCGGTGCTCGCGGGCGGCATGATCCTCAATCTCGTGCCGCAGCTCATGGGTTAAGGAGGATCGCACTATGACAAATCTTGAGATCGCGCTGCTCATCACGGGGCAGGGAATGCTCGGCATCTTCGCTGTGATGGGACTCATCACCGTACTGGTCACACTCTTCACCAAATTCGGTAAAAAGTAAAACCCCAGACATAAACAGGCGGCCGCTGCCAACGCAGCGACCGCCTGTTTTAACATCGTAGATTTTGCACCGCGCACGGCGCAAATAATTTTAATCGTAATTTGTCGCGACATGCGCGTGACAAATTACTCTCTGCGCGGAGCGCGTGTCGCAGCCGCCTTACGGGCGGCAAGGCACGAAGCGCAGCGAATCCCCTTGAAAAGGCGGCATAGCCGCCTTTTCAAATACTCAAAAACGCGGGACTCAGTCCCGCGTTTTTGAAGTAATATAGAGCATTAAAGCTGCAACATCCGCCGGACTGACGCCCGAGATTCTCCCCGCCTGTCCCAGATTCTGCGGACGAATGGCGGCGAGCTTTTCGCGCGCCTCCAGACGGAGACCGTCGATTTTCGCGTAATCGATATCCTCGGGAATGGCGCGATGCTCCAGGCGCGCAAACTCCGCGACCTCCGCCATCTGGCGGCGGATGTAGCCCTCGTATTTGACGGCGATCTCCACGCTCTCGGCGAGTGCGGGCGGGAAGGCGCGGCAGCCCGCATCAAAATCGCGCAGGTCGTCATAGGTGAGCTGCGGTCGACGCAGCAGCGCGATGAGCGGGCTGCCGTCGTGCACCTCCGCCGTGCCGCGCGAAGCCAACAGCGCGTTGAGCGCGTCGGACGAGGGGACGCCCGTGTGCTCGAGGCGCTTGATCTCGCGGCGCACCGCGTCGTATTTGCCCACGACCTTTTGCAGCGTTTCATCGCTGACAAGGCCAAGCTCGTGCCCGATGGGCGCAAGGCGCTCGTCGGCGTTGTCCTGCCGCAGGATGAGGCGGTACTCGCTGCGGCTCGTCATCATGCGATAGGGCTCGTTCGTTCCCTTGGTCACAAGGTCGTCGATGAGTGTACCGATGTACGCCTGCTCGCGGCCCAGAATGAACGGCGTTTCGCCCTTTAATTTGCGTGCGGCGTTCACGCCCGCGACGAAGCCCTGCACCGCCGCCTCCTCGTAGCCCGACGAGCCGTTGAACTGTCCCGCGCCGTACAGGCCCGAAATGCGCTTGTATTCAAGCGTCGGGTAGAGCGCGGTCGGGTCGATGCAGTCATATTCGATGGCGTAGGCCGGGCGCATGATCTCCGCGTGCTCAAGGCCCTTGACCGAGTGCAGCATTTCAAGCTGCACCTCCTCGGGCATGGAAGAGGAAAAACCCTGAATGTAAAGTTCCTCCGTGTCAAGCCCCATCGGCTCGATGAAGAGCTGGTGGCGGGGCTTGTCGGGGAAGCGGACGATCTTTGTCTCGATACTCGGGCAGTAGCGCGGACCGACGCCCTCGATGACGCCGGAGTAGATGGGACTGCGATCCAGATTCTCGCGGATGACGCGGTGCGTCTCCTCCGTGGTGTAAGTCAGGTAGCAGACCGCCTGATTTTCGGGCGGGTGTTCCGTCGAAAACGAGAACGGCAGCGGCGTTTTGTCGCCCGGCTGCACCTCCATCTGAGAAAAATCGACGCTGCGCGCGTTCACGCGCGGCGGCGTGCCGGTCTTGAAACGGCGCAGCGGCAGTCCGAGCTTTTTGAGCGCGTCCGCCAGCGTGAGCGAGGCGTGCATCCCGTCGGGGCCGCTCTCGCGCACACATTCGCCGACGATGGTGCGGCCATCCAAAAATGTGCCCGAGCAGAGGATGACAGCCCTGACCGCGTAAACGCCGCCTGTCTCGGTCACAACGGCGGACACGTGGCCGTCGGTGACGCGTAAGTCGACGATCTCTGCCTGCCGCAGCAGCAGATTTTCCTGCGTTTCGAGCGTGTGCTTCATCACGCTCTGGTAGCGCCGCCGGTCGGCCTGCGCGCGCAGCGACCAGACGGCGGGGCCCTTGCCCCGGTTGAGCATGCGGTATTGAATGCAGGCTAAGTCAGCCGCCCTTGCCATCTCGCCGCCGAGGGCGTCGAGTTCGCGCACGAGATGGCCCTTGCCCGTGCCGCCAATGGCGGGGTTGCAGGGCATGTTGCCCACCGCGTCTAAGTTGATGGTAAAGCACACCGTTTTCATGCCGAGGCGCGCACAGGCAAGAGATGCCTCGATGCCCGCGTGTCCCGCGCCGATGACGGCGACATCGTAGCTTCCGGCAGAAAATTCACGCATAGCCTCAGCCCCTTTCCAGTGTGATGACCGCCACCTGCGGCCTGTTCAGAATGCGCGGGATGACGCGCGGCGAGTTTCCGAGCCCGCGGCTGACGAAGACGGACGCGCCGTTGTCTGAATAAAAGCCCGCCGTGTGCGTGGGGAAGAGGTTCCTCTGCGTGCCGAACACCCCGCCCACGAACGGAAATCTCCAGATGCCGCCGTGGCCGTGACCGGAGAGCGTCAGGTCTGCGCCGAGGAGACTGTATTCCCGCGCAAAGCGGTCGTTTCGGTGTGCGAGCAGCAGCCAGAAGGGGTCGCCGCAGGCGGCGTAGACCTCCTGCGCAAGCTCGTACGGCGTTTCCTGATCGGCGTAGCCGTTCGGATCGTCGATGCCTGCGAGGACGATACTGTCGCCGTTTCGCGTGAGCGGTACGAATTCGTTCGAGAGCACCGTCACGCCGGATTCCCGCAGTGTGCGCTTGATCTCCTCCACGACCTTTGTGCCGTGACCCCACTCGTGGTTGCCCGTGACGTAATACGTCGGTGCGATGGCCGAGAGCGCCGCGCCGACCTCGCCGGCGTAGATGGTCGGGTTCTCGGTCTTGCGGTCGACCAGGTCGCCCGTCACGAAGATATACTCCGGCTGCGCGGCCTTGACCGCACTGTACAGGCGCTCGTTGCCCTTGCCGAAGTATTTGCCATGCAGATCGCTGAGCTGCACGATGCGGCAGCCGTCAAAGCCCGCAGGCAGCGCGCCTGAGGTGAATGTCGCCTCGTCGGTCTCGATGCTGCGGTTGCCCCAGTAGAGGTAAATGCCGAACAGCACGATCAAAATGAGCAGGTTGCGCCAGAAATGATGTTTTTTTCTTTGTCTCGCCATGGGAACTCCAATCTATAAGGAGGCTATAAGCCGAAAAGCCTCGCAGAGTTGCGTGCAGCGCACGGCACGCAATCAATTCAAATCCGTTTTCTGCCGCGACACGTGCGCCCTCCAGAGGGGCTTCTCTTGCCCGCTGCGGGGCAATTCACCTTCTGGCAGAAAACACTTTGCGCGGAGCGGAAAACGGTGAAGCGCCGTCTGTGACGGAAACAGCAAGCCGTTTTCGAGGAAGCGGCACGATTGGCGCGCCTGAAAGGGCGCGGGAATCGTAATGCCGCGACGGTGCAATGTCGCAGCCGCCCTGCGGGTGGCAAGGCACGAAGCGCAGCGAATTCTCCTCGAAAAAGCGGCATGCCGCTTTTTCGACAATAGTAAGGGGCGGCTTTTGCCGCCCCTTATTGTAGCACACCGTCCCGCCTTGAAACAAGAAATTTTATTCCGCGCTCTTGAGACTCTCGACCATGTCGATCTTCTTCATCCTGAAGTGCGCGAGCACGTTGACGAGCAGCGAGAACAGCGCCGTCAGGATCGCCGCGTACACGTAGGCCGACGGCGCGGTCTGCCGCCCGAACATCATGAGGTCAATTTCCGTGGAGCGGACAAGGTAGATGTGCAGCCAGTGGCCCATGAAGCAGCCCATGAGGATACCGAACACCGTGAGCACGATGTTCTCGCGATACACATAGGCCGAGACCTCGCCGTCGTAAAAGCCCAGCAGCTTGATCGTCGCGAGCTCGCGCTGGCGCTCGGTGATGTTGATGTTCGAAAGGTTGAAGAGCACGACCATCGCCAGCGCCGCCGCCGCCAGAATGATGATGACCACGACAAAGTCCACGCGCTCCATGCTGTGCATGTAGGTATCCTGCGTGTCGCGCATGCGCGAGGTCGTCGCCACGCCGCTCATGTCGAGCAGCTTTTCAAAAATGGCGTTGCAGGTGTCGGTATCGTCGCTCGTGAAGTTCAGAAGGTAGGCGTTCGGCTCGCCGTCGGCGTGGAGCGCATTTTCATAGTAGCCGGGCGTCATATAGATGAAGTGGCCCGTATAGTGCTCGTAGATGCCCGCGACCGTCACATCGCCGCGCACGTCGCCGTCGAGGAAGAAGGTGTCGCCCACCGAGACCTTCAAAAGCTCGGAGAGCTTCTGGTCGATGTATACGCCCTCATCGCCCATTGTGATGGGATCTCCGCTCTTGTAGTCGAAAAGGTCCACGACCTTGCCGATCTCGTCGGAGGCCATCACCTCGACATAGGCGGTGGTTGAATAGGAGGGGGTGACCACCGTGGCGGACGAGGCCGCACAGGGGATGTAGTTCACAACGCGGGAGTCGCCTGCAAGGAAGTCCTCCACCGCCGCGCGCTCCTCGGGCAGGGCGTTGTCGGCAAGCGTCACCTGTGCCGAGTAGTGGAACAGCTCGTCATACTGGCGCGACATCGTAAAGAGCAGGGAAGACCTCATGCCAAAGCCCGCGATGATGAGCGCCGTGCAGCCGCCGATGCCGATGACCGTCATCCAGAAGCGCTTCTGATAGCGGAAGAGGTTGCGCGCCGTGACCTTGTGGATGAACGACATACGTCTCCACAGGGGCTTGATATATTCAAGGAACACGCGCTTGCCCGCCTTCGGCGTGCGGGGGCGCATCAGGCTCGCAGGCGTTTCGCGCAGCGTGGCAAGGCAGGCCCAGAGCGTCGCGACTGTTGTGCAGGCGACCGCCGCAAGCACGGAAAAGAGCGAAATATCCGTGTAGGCGTGCAGCTCGATATCCGGCATCTGATACATGATCTGATAGGCCGTGAAGATCATCTTCGGGAACAGGATATAGCCGATGACAAGGCCCAGAACGCCGCCGACAAGGCTCGGCAGCAGCCCGTAGCCGATGTACTTCCGTGAGATCGAAAGGCGGCTGTAGCCGAGCGCCTTGAGCGCGCCGATCTGCACGCGCTGCTCTTCGACCATGCGCGTCATCGTCGTCAGGCACACGAGCGCCGCGACGAGGAAAAAGATGATCGGCAGCACGCTCGCGAGGTTCGCCATGCGGTCGGCGTCCTGGCCGAAGCCCGTGTAGCCGGGGTTGTAGCTGCGGCTGAAGATGTACCATTCGCAGCTGTCGATATCCGCGACCTTGCGGCGCGCGTCGGTGATCTTCTCCTGCGCGTCGGCGATCTTCTCGTCGGCCTCCGCCTTGCCGTCCGCGTATTCACGAAGGCCCTTGCGGTAGTCGCGCTCGCCGTCCGTCAGCTCGGTGTAGGCGTCCGAGAGCTCCTTGACGCCGTCGGCGTACTGCTCTTCGCCGTCGTAGTAGTCCTTCCAGCCGTCGTCGAGCTTTTTGCGCGCGTCAGAAAGCTCCTTTTTCGCGTCCGCGAGCTGCGCAGGCGCGTCGTTGAGCTGCGCTTTTGCGTCGTTTAGCTGCTTTTTGGCGTCAAGCAGCTCTTTTCTGCCCGCGTCGAGCTCGGCCGCGCCGCTGTAATACTCGCTCCAGCCGTTGTCCAGTTCCCGCTTGTTTGCGGCGATGCTGCTCGCGCTGACGCTTTGCAGCTGGGCAAGCTGTTGGGTAAGCTCCGCTTTTTTCGCCTGCGCCTCGGCAATGCCGGCCTCGAGCTTTTGCTTTGCGCCTTGCAGCTCCGCAAGCTGCGCCTGATACGCCGCAAGCTGCTCTTCCGGCATTCCCTCAGTGGGCGTCTGCTCAAGCGCTGAAAGGTTCTTGTTGACCTCAGTGAGCTGTGCCTGCATCTCGTCGATCTTTTCCTGCGCCTGCGCGATGCCGCCTTCAAGCTGCGCGCGCATACCGCCCAGCGCGGCGTCCGTCGCAGCGATGGCTGCGCTGTCGCCGCGGCCGAGATCGTCGAGCAGCTTCCCCGGCGCGCCCGCATAAGGAGAGCCTGTGCCCGCGAGCGCGTCCGTCACAGTCTTGGCCAGCGAATTGAGCTGCTGCTGGCCGCTTTCCAGTTTGCTCCTGCCTGCGGCAAGCTCTTTTTCGCCGCTCTCAAGCTCCTTGACGCCGTCCTCGTACTGGGCGAGGCCGTCTTCATACTCTGCCCTGCCCTTTTCGTACTCGTCCAGCGCGTCTTCGTACTCTTTCATGCCGTTGAGGTATTGCATTTCGCCGTCGTCGAGCTCGATCTTTGCATCGTCCAGCTCGACGCGCGCGTCCTTGAGCTCCTGCTGGCCGTCGTAGTAATCCTTCCAGCCGTCGTCGAGCTTCCTGCGTGCATCATTCAGTTCTTTCTGCGCGTCGCCGAGCTTTTCGTCGGCCTCGGCCTTCGCGTCGTCCAGTTCTTTCTGTGCATCATCGAGCTTTTCCGTCGCCTCGTCGACAAGATCGTCGTGCCGCAGCTGAGAGCGTGCGTCGCCGAACGGCTCCAGCTCGTCGATGACGGCGTCGATATAGTCGTCATAGTCGCTATAAAACGCGGTCATCTCCGCCGCGCCGGAGACGCGCACATAGGCCGCCGTGTAGTAGTCGAGCGTGAACGCCTCGCGCGGCAGGTACAGATACGCCTTGACCGTGCCGCTGCCGAGTGTCGATGTGCCGCGCTCCACCGCGAGGTACACGGGCGAGCGCACCGTGCCGACGACCGTATACGTGTCCTGCGCGAGCGCGTCGGAGAGATCGTCCCCCGGCGTCAGGGTGATGCGATCTCCGATCGCGATGTTCATCAGCGAGAGCATGTTTTCCTCCACCACGCACTCGTCCGCGCGCTCGGGCATGCGCCCGCCACGCAGCAGCACCTCATTGATGCCGCGGCCCGTGAGGGAGAGGACCTTGACCACCGCGTCGAGCGAGTCGGACGAGGCGAACGCGTCGATGACGTACTCGCCCTCGGCGTCCTCGACCTTGTCCTGCGCGCGAATGGCCGTGATGTCATCGTCGGTCAGGCCGAGCGTCGAGAGCACTTGAATGTCCGCCAAGTGCAGGGAATCGAGATAGTCGTCGCCCGTGCGCTTCATGTCCGGCGCGGTCGCCTTGAGACCGGAGAGAAACGCGACCGACAGCGCGACCAGGATCATAATGGAGAAAAAGCGGCTGCGCGTGTGCTGGATCTCGCGCCAGAAGTCCTTCTGCATGGCGTTTTTCATCGCGCCGCCCCCTTTCGTTCCGATTTCTTCGTTACCATTCGATCAGTTCCACGCTGGTCGGATGCTCATTGCACTGCATGCTCTCCACCGTGCCGTTTTTGATGTGGATGACGCGGTCGGCCATCGGCGTGATGGCGCTGTTGTGCGTGATGACCACGACCGTCACACCCTTTTGCCGGCAGGTGTCCTGCAAGAGCTTGAGGATCTGCTTGCCGGTCACATAGTCGAGCGCGCCGGTCGGCTCGTCGCAGAGCAGGAGCTTCGGATTTTTCGCCAGCGCGCGGGCGATGGCGACGCGCTGCTGCTCGCCGCCGGAGAGCTGACCGGGGAAGTTGTTCGCGCGCGCGGACAGGCCGACTTCGTTCAAGACCGTCGCTGCGTCGAGCGGGTCTTTACAGATCTGCGCCGCGAGCTCGACGTTTTCAAGCGCCGTCAGGTTGCCGACAAGGTTATAGAACTGGAAGACAAAGCCGATGTCGTGGCGGCGATAGGTCGTGAGCTGGCGGGCGTTGAAGCCGCTCACGCACGTCCCGTCGACCGTGATGGTGCCGCCCGAGCAGGCGTCCATGCCGCCGAGCATGTTTAAAACCGTCGTCTTGCCCGCGCCCGAGGGGCCGACGATGACGCAGAATTCACCCTTTTCGATCGTAAAGCTGATGTGGTCCACCGCGCGAATTTCGATCTCTCCGCTGTGGTAGACCTTGGAAACATCCTCAAATGTGACGAAAGCCGCCATAGTCCGACTCCTCCGCTTCAAATATCATTTCTATTTTATTATAAGTGGAAAATAACGGAAATGCAAGTGTAGATATAGCAGCTTGCATGAAAAAGTCGCTAATTTTTTGGGCAAAACCATGAGAGCTGACGATTGAAATTTGCCTTTTCCGCGCTTATAATACAAACTGAAGTAAATGAAGGAAAGGAGCGTGAAAACGAATATGTTTGAGAACTTCATCAAGCAGGATGTTGACGACATGATCTTCGGCAGCACCAAGCAGATCATCAGCGAGCGCTGAGATCCGTTGTATCGACCACGCGAAAGCGTGGCTTTTTTGTTTTTATCGCCGGAAAGGCGAAAAAGGGCCGCTTCCACGGGAATTTTCGTCCCGAGAGGCGGATTTTTCTTGCCTTTGCACGGTGTGTGTGATATACTTTTTCGGCTAATGAAGGATAAAAATAAGGAGAGAGAACGCCATGGCTGTGATCGAATACGATTCCTACAAGCAGAAGCTGCTTGCGATGGACGAAACATTTGAAAACCTCTTCAAGGCGCTGGAGATCGAGCAGGCCCGTCAGGAGCTGAACCGCCTCGAGCTCGAGGCGCACGAGGACGGCTTCTGGAACGATCTGGAGCGCTCGCAGAAAAACCAGATGCGCTCCAAGCAGCTGCACAATAAAATTCACCGCTACGAAAAGCTCGTTTCCACGCGCGACGATCTGCTCGCGCTGATCGACATGGGAACGGAGATGGACGACGCAAGCCTGCTGCCAGAGCTCGAAGAGGGCTACAAAAAGCTCGAAGCCGATGTGGAGCAGGCGCGACTCACGACGCTCCTTTCCGGCGAATACGACAACTGCAACGCGATTCTGACCTTCCACGCCGGCGCGGGCGGCACCGAGGCGCAGGACTGGGCGCAGATGCTCTACCGCATGTATATGCAGTGGGCGAACAAGCACGGCTTTGAATTCGAGATGCTCGACTATCTCGACGGCGACGAGGCCGGTCTCAAGAGCGCGACGGTCATGGTCAAGGGTGAGAACGCCTACGGCTATCTGAAGGGCGAAAACGGCGTGCACCGCTTAGTGCGCGTTTCCCCGTTCGACGCGAACGCCCGCCGCCAGACGAGCTTTGCAGCCCTCGAGGTCATGCCTGAGCTGCCCGACGACATTGAGGTCGAAATTCGTCCCGAGGATATTGAAATGCAGGTCTACCGCGCGTCCGGCGCCGGCGGCCAGCACGTCAACAAGACGAGCTCTGCCGTTCGACTCATCCACAAGCCCACGGGCATCGTCACCGCCTGCCAGACGCAGCGCTCGCAGTTCCAGAACCGCGACTACGCCATGCAGATGCTCAAATCCAAGCTCATGGAACTCAAAATTCAGCAGCACGCGGAGAAGATTTCCGACATCAAGGGCGTGCAGCTCAAGATCGAATGGGGCAGCCAGATCCGCTCCTACGTTTTCATGCCCTACCAGCTTGTCAAGGACACGCGCACCGACTACGAGACCGGCAACATCCAGGCGGTCATGGACGGCGACCTCGACGGCTTCATCAACGCGTATCTCACCAAGTCTGCGAACGGGGAGCTGAAAAAGTAATTCAAAAATGCACTGCGGTGCATTTTTGATTTGGGTTTTGCCGAGCGCTGCGTCGCACTCGCGTTGTTCGCACACTTGCACTCTGAGATGAATTTTTTCCAGAAGGTGAATTGCCCCGCAGTGGGCAAGAGAAGCCCCTCTGGAGGGTGCGCGGGTCGCGGAAAAAATGATTGCATTTTGATTCCGGCGCTGCGGCGCCGGAATTTTATATGTCGGAACGAAAAAGGTAAACAGGGAGGAAACATGGCAGAAAATACCAGAGAAAACAAGATGGGCACGATGCCCATCGGCAAGCTGCTGGCCAACATGGCGGGGCCCGTGATGATATCGATGCTCTTTCAGGCGCTCTACAACATTGTCGACAGCGTGTTCGTCGCGCGGCTCAGTCAGGACGCAATGAACGCCGTGTCGCTCGCTTTTCCGCTGCAAACGCTGTGCATCGCGTTCGCCGTGGGCACGGGCGTCGGTATGAACGCGCTGCTCGCGCGTTCGCTGGGTGAAAAGAACATGCAGGCGGTCGACCGCGCCGCGGGCACGGGACTTTTCCTGACGCTCTGCACCGCCGCCGTCTTTGCTGTCCTCGGCTTTTCGCTCGCCACGCCGTTTTTCCGCTTTCAGACGGAGAATGCGCAGATCATCGCCTACGGCCGTGATTATGTGATGATCTGCATCGGCGGCTCGCTCGGACTGTTCCTGCAAATTTACGGCGAGCGCCTGCTCCAGTCCACGGGGCAGACGGACCTTTCGATGATCTCGCAGATCGCGGGCGCGGTGTGCAACATCGTGCTCGACCCGATTTTGATTTTCGGCCTTCTGGGCTTTCCCCGCATGGAGGTCGCGGGCGCGGCGGTCGCCACGATCGTCGGCCAGTTCGTCGGCGCGGGCCTCGGCCTTTTCCTGAACCTCAAGAAAAATCCCGAGGTGCAGATCCACCTCAAGAACATCCGTCCCCACCGCGCGACGGTGGCGGACATCTACGCCATCGGCATTCCGTCGATCATCATGCAGTCCATCGGCTCGGTGATGATGTTCGGCATGAACAAAATTCTCATCTCGTTCACCGAGGCGGCGACCGCGGTGTTCGGTGCTTACTTCAAGCTCCAGAGCTTCATCTTCATGCCGTGCTTCGGCCTCAACAACGCGATGGTGCCCATCGTGTCGTACAACTACGGCGCGCAGAAATTCGACCGCGTGCGCAAGACCGTCCGCCTGACAGTCTTCACGGCCATCGGCATCATGTGCGTCGGCTGCGCGCTCTTCGAGCTCATCCCCGAAACGCTGCTGGGGATGTTCTCGCCGACGGACGAAATGCTCTCCATCGGTCGTGTTGCGCTGCGCATCATCGGCGTACATTTCCCACTCGCGGGCTTCAGCATCATCGCGGGCAGCGCGTGTCAGGCGCTCGGCAAGCCCATCTATGCGCTCATCAATTCCGTCTGCCGCCAGATCGTCGTGCTGCTGCCGGCGGCGTATCTGCTCTCGCTCACGGGGCGGCTCGAGCTTGTGTGGCTCGCCTTCCCGATCGCGGAGGTCGTGAGCGTCATCCTGAACGCCACGTTTCTGCGGCTCACGTACCGCGTCTCGCTCGAGAGAAAATAATTTTGCCTGCGCGCAGACGCAGATCGGGGAGAGCCTCTTATTATAGAAGAGGCTCTCCCCTTTTATAAACGTTCCGCACGGCGGTTCAAATTTTTTCTTTTGACAGACCGCACAGACGCGGGTAAAATACATTTGATAAGCTACACTTGATAAATTGTTTTCGCAGGAGAACCTATGAAAAGACAACTTGCAGCGCTGCTGCTGACGATTTTTGCCCTGTCCCTCACTGCCTGCGGCGAAACGGCTGCCGAGAGCGAGACGCGCACGGTGTACGCGATGGACACGGTGATGAACCTGACGGTTTACGGCGAGAACGCCGCTGCCGCGCTGGAGAGCTCGGAAAAGGAACTGCACACGTTGGACGAAGCCGTCCTCTCGCGCACGGCGGAGGGCAGTGAGCTCTATGCACTCAACACGTCGAACGGCGAAACGGTTGAATACGGCGCGGACGATATCTTACCCGCGCTGATCGAAACGGCGCTGACGATTTCCGACGCGACGGACGGCGCGTTCGACCCGACGCTTGCCCCCGTGCTCGACGCGTGGGGCTTTACGAAGGACGAGCGCCGTGTGCCGTCCGCAGACGAGCTCAAAGAATTGCTGAGTCATACGGGCTGCGGCAAGGTCGCGCTCGAAAAAACGGCGGACGGCTGGACGGTCACACTTTTAGACGGCGCGCAGCTCGACCTCGGCGGCATCGCCAAGGGCTACGCGGCGGATCTTCTGCGCGCGCAGCTTGAAAAGGAGGGCGTCACGTCCGCGACACTCGACCTCGGCGGTGATGTGTTCGTCATGGGGCGAAAGACCGACGGCAGCGATTGGCGCATCGCCGTCAAGGACCCTGCGGACACGGAGAGCTACCTTGGCGTCGTATCGGCGGCGGATAAGTTCATCGTGACCTCCGGTGTGTACGAGCGCTATTTTGAAGAAAACGGCGTGCGATATCACCATATCCTCGACCCCAAGACCGGCTGCCCCGCGGAAAGCGGGCTCGTCAGCGTGACCGTGCTGTGCGAGAACGGCGCGTGGGCGGACGCGCTCTCGACGGCGTGCTTCGTCCTTGGCCCCGACGGCGCGCTTGCGCTGCGTGACGATCTTGCCGACCAGGGGACGAATTTCGAACTCATTTTAGCCACCGACGATGGCCGCGTGCTCTACACCGACGGCCTTGCCGACGCCTTCACGCCGAACGACGAAAGCGGGTACACGTATGAAGCGCTCGCCTAAGCTGAAGCCGAC
>ENA-UOOA01005580-UOOA01005580.1-human-gut-metagenome-genome-assembly--contig:-P61old-NODE-5580-length-12958-cov-9.065489_pt1 | contig 12958 bp, 8 predicted proteins | sample MGYA00242467_ERZ724014 | MGnify/ENA metagenome assembly ERZ724014
ATGGTTCTGAAGTGTTTGTTTAAGCCTTAGATTTAAGTCTTAAACAAAGGGCTATTATATATAAGCAAAATATATATATTTAGATTATAATGGTATTTATATATTAAAAACCTTTAATAATGAAATTAAAGGCTTTATATTAGTCATCACTGAAGAAATCATCAAAGAAATCATCATCATTTGTATTATCTTCATACATTTTTTGTAATTTATCTTCATTAGTATTATTTTCTTCTGGTGTAGATGTAGGTATATTCTGATTACTTTGGGTTAAGTCATTAAATGATACATGCTCTTTTTCAGTAGACTGAGTAACTGGCTCTGAAACTACATCTACTGGTTTTTGAACTTGTTCTAGTTCTTTTGTTTGTTCTTCTTCTTTTTCTATTTCTGCTATTTTAGCATCAATCTTCTTAACTAGATCATCTATATTGAAACTATCTTCTTCAGGTTCCTCTCTTGCTTGATTACCTAAGAAGTTAGGCATTCCCCCACTAAATGGATTGGATGATGGTCCTGCAAATGGATTTGAGCTTCCAAATGGATTACTCATAAATGGATTGGATGAACCAGCAAATGGATTTGACATGTTTGGACTAAACTCTCCCATTGAAGCCATTTTTTCTTGTTTTTTGGCTTTAACAAATTCCCTTATATCAAATAATTGTAATTCTCTCTTTGGTCTAGCTTCTGGAGTGCTCTTTGGGTATGTTCTACCCCAGTCAACTTGGAAGTCTGTTTGAAACTTTGTTTTGTATGGAAACATTCTTCTTCTTAAAACGATTATTTCAAACTGACTTAATCTTTGTAAGTCACTTACAGTTACTAATGGTGTTGATGCGGTTTTATCTTTTTCTTTTGACTTTACTTCACCACACATTTTGCTTATTTCTTCAAGGGCCGCTATTTCACTACTTATTAAGTATAATAAGTTACAATTACCACGAATGGTATCACCATTTTCTTTACCATATACTTGTGTTAATTGTGCGAAGTTCTGGATAATAAATGTAAATCTGATTAATCTACTTCTTGCGGCAGTAACCATGGTTGTAACATCTTTTAAAGGTGGCATATTAGCAAACTCATCTAGAATGAAGTTTGTTCTATATGGTAATTTTCCACCACTTTCTTGAGCAACATCTATTAATGTTTCATAACACTGTTTAATAAATATAGTAGCAAGTGGATGTAATGTTTTCTTTTCATCTTGCACTATTAAGAAAACTGCTGTTTTCTTTTTTCCAATATCGCGCATATCAAAATCACTATATGATAACATTTCTGATAAGTTTTCTCTTGATGAGAAAAGTTTTATTTTTTGTTTAAATGTTGCAATAATACCTTGCTTTGTTTCATCTGCAGTAAATACTGTACCTGATGCATTAATATAAGCTGGTTTAGAAGGATCTTTACCATTAAAGTATTCTTTTATGTAGTTATTGTTTGGTCCTCCAAATCTTTCTTCGCCTAAACTACTCATTAAGTTTATACTATTTAAGTTTACTTGTTCTGGAGTAGCATCTTCAAATAGACCTAAAGCAAGTCCTGTAAAATAGTCTGCTGCTGTTTTTTCCCAGAATGGATCACCACTGCTTTTCTCTTCGTATAATATATTTAGAGCTAAATCATCAAGTAATTCTATGGCTTTATCACTATTGCCATCTTTATATAATTGGTAAGGTAGACTCATTGGATTCCATGCATTGCCATGTTGTGGATCCCTAAAATTTAATGTTATAATGTTATATCCTTCATCTTTTAATAAGGCTGCTGTTTCTTCATACAATTCACCTTTTGGATCTGTTAGTATCATTGATTCATTATGTTTGGCTAATAATTTAATCATTGGTTTTGCTACGATTACTGTTTTACCAGAACCAGTAGCACCCATAACTAACCAGTGATCTTCACCATTATCTACCCACATTTTACCTTTTTTACTATAAAGTGCTATACCTGCTGCAGGTATTGTTTGATCTTTTATATTAACTACTTCAAGGCCTTTTTTAAATTCGGCATCTGTAGCCCATCTTGAATATCCTTTTTCTTTCTTTGAACCAACACTTAGTCCAAATCCTTTTTCATGGTCAAAAATATATGATTTAACTGCAAGAAAAATTCCAACCAAACAAACTATGAATAAAAATAAAGTCATTCCTATGTATTTAGAAGTAAATGCTTTAAAAGGTAAAAAGCCATAAAATTTACTATTTGATGCTAAACTACTTACATTTAATACTCCTATTGCACATAGATATAATAAAAATACACAAAAAATTATAAATATTATTAAATCCTTTTTTTCTACTTTAATTTTCATATAAAAATCTTTCCTTCCAATTAACTACCAATATTATAGCATTAATAATTTGAATTGTAAATAAGTTTATTGGAAAAGAAAAGGCATTCTTGTTAGAGTGCCTTTTAACTATTATATAGTTTCTTTTCTACTTTTGAAATAGTATACTGAGTATGTTAATGCTCCAATACCTGCAGTCCAAGCGATGAATATTAATATATCACCTGTTTTACTATTTTTATCTACATCTTCATTAGTTTTATCACCTATTTTACTCCAGTAAGCATATAAACTAATATCTGATGTTACTTCTTTAGTAAAGTCATATTCTTTTCCATTTTCTTTTTTGTCATACCATCCATCAAATGTATAACCTTCTCTCGTTGGATCTTCAGGTTTTACTACTTTATCACCTTTATTAACCACTTTAGTACTTTTTTCAGTTGTACCATCGTTTGTATAGAAAGTTATTGTATACTTTGTTTCTTCTTCATTTAATTCTTTTTCGTATTGAGCATATAATGTAACACTTGCTTCTGTTGTATATTTAGATCCAGCATTATACGAAGTTCCTGTTCCGTCTTTTTTTGTATTCCAGTTTACAAATATATAACCTTCTTTAGTAGGTTTAATATCACTTAATACCAAGTCAGTACCTTTTGTCTTAGTTTGATTAGATGGTGCTCCAGTACCACCATTAGCATCATATTTTACTGTATATGTAATAGTATTTTCTTTATATTGAGCATATAAAGTAACATCACTATCTGTTGTATATGAAGCACCTATATCATACTTTGTTCCTGTTCCATCTTTCTTTGTATTCCAACTTGTAAATGTATAACCTGTTTTAGTAGGTTTTGCAGTACTAATAGTTAAAGATTCTCCTTGTTTTTTTGTTTGATTACTAGGTGCGCCAGTTCCTCCATTAGCATCATATTTTACTGTGTAAGTAGTAGGTGTTGGGGTCTCTCCTCCACCAGTTTCTCCGCCTGAAGAACTACAATTCCAATTTGCATAAAAACTTTGATTACCATTAGTTCCAAAATATTGTCTGTAAACTGTTCCTGTAGGACTACCATCATGCCATCCATCTGCAGTACATCCTGACTTAGTTAATGTTGGTATCCCCATTTGGCTATAATAGTTTGTTGCACCATCATAAACTGTTTTAGTCCATGTGGTTGAACCATCGCTGAATTTTCCACCATTAGCATAAAATGTTGCTTTATAAGCAGTAGGTGTAGTAGTTGTTGTTTTCCAGCAAGCATAATAAGTTAAATTCTTTCCCAAGCTAATTGGTGTTCTTAAATTTGCAATTGCTGAACAACTAGAATTTGTTGACCATCCACTAAAAGTATATCCATCCCTAGAAATAGTTGGTAATGAAGATATTGAGCATGTAGAACCTGATGTTGCACTACAAGAAGTTATAACGGTTCCTTCCCTATAATAACCACTACCTGGACTAGTCCATGTTGCTTTATTATTGCCAGTTAAAGATGCATTAGGATAAAATGTTATTGAATAAGTTGTTGTTGTTGTTGGAACTTTACATTTTTCCGGTGATGTAATTGTACTTGATTTATACCAGCTACCTGATTTACATGTTTCCGAAGGTGCACTAGTTCCCCAGCTATAGCCTTTAATTCCATTTGAATTAACATCACATATATAACAACTTGATTCTGGTTCTTTGCAATTGTCATATGTAAATGTTGTCTTGCTACATGCCTTATTTTGTGAATAATTTCCCCATACATATGTGCTACTATTACATTTATAGCATGCTGGGGATTCACGATATTTTTTATCGACAACACAATGAAAATATTGATTTATTCCATCACTTATTGCTTCACCACTATAATTATTTATACAATCCGACTTGGTCATATATTGTTCGCTAAAACATTTACCATTTGAACTATTATATGTGAAATTCTTAGGACAGCAATATTTGGCATTAACATCGCTTATTGGGGCTTGCCACCCAGCAGGACATACAGGGTCTGTATTAACTGCATATGTATCATTTATATTATTAAATAATGTTACTGTTATAAATCCAAATAAAAATGCTGATAAACCTATACATACTGATTTTAATTTGTTTTTCTTTATCTTTTCAATCATTATTTTTCGCTCCTTACCTTATGCTTTAATAATAACATTAAAGCTTGGTTTTTGCAATACTTTTTAATCCTTTATCAAATAAAAAATAATTATCATAAATATCGATATTAAAAGATACAAAAAAGATAAGAACTTTGTCTGAAGTTCTTACTTTAAATATATATCTACCTTATAATTCATAATTGATTCTTCATTAAATACAAATTTATTTTCATTCTTATCAATAACAGAGTATACTCTATTATCTTTTATTTTTTCCATAAAACATTTATCTGCTGATGTTGACATTTTATTGATATTACTATTGATGTAATTCCTATACGTTTCTAATGAATTGAAATCATTTTGTTTTTTCATATTATCACTTAATAATGAATATGATGAATCTATATTATTTCTAATTCTATTTAAATAATCTGATAAATATAGGGAGCATATTTCTTCTTTAGTTACTATACTAGAATTATTTATCTTATTATAGTCATTACTTTCAATATTTATTTTCTTTATATGATCTATTACTTTTTTATAGTTTGTATTGTTAATTGGATAAAGTGATATTGTTAAATTCTCTAAATCTTTTAAGACTATCATTTCAAAATTATTAGTTATTTCTTCAGTAGTGCTATAATTATTTTGTATAATACTTCCCTTTAAATAATAGGCATAACTATTTTTAATATTTACTGAAGTCATTGTAGTTATTTTTACCGATGTATTTATTGGGTATATTGATACTTTATCTAATACATTATTAATAGTTACTTCATTATTAGTTATATATTCTTTATCTAGTAATGAGTATATGGCTTCTTTATTATTGGTACTTGTGTAATTTAGATATTTGTTTACACTGCTAACAATTGAAAAATAATCATTATATTCATTTACTACTTCTAGTTTATCACTATTACTTTTTATATTTAGTATTAATACAATTGCTAATGGTATACCACAAGCCAAGATTACCACTACTAATGTTTTCAAATCATCCTTTTTCATTTATATCACCCTTTATTTACAACCATTTTTAACATAGTCAACAAAGCTACTACTACTTTCTTTTCTTTTTGTACAAGTATTTTTTGTATCTGCAGGTCTTTCAAAATTATAACAAAAATCATATGTTAAATCGCCACTTGACGCATTACCATTGTTAAGATTATTATAAAGTGTAGAATAGCCATTTTCTAACTCATACAATAGAAAACTTATTTGTCCACCTATTGTATTATAGTTGTTAGGAAATGTTGTTTTTAAATTGTTCCATCTTTCATTATGCCACTGGCATAATCCATAACTTGTGGCTACACCATTACTATAATCTCCTAATGCTTCATAATTAAATGAACTTTCATGATTAATATTAGTCATTAATGCTATTACACCATTTTCTGATATTCCATTTGCTTTTAACGTTAGACATACACTTTGTTTATTTGAATCACCAGTTATAGTATTGCCATACTTACTTTTTGGTCTTGTGTTTGTTGCTGATATGTAGTTAGACGGGTCGACATAGCTACCATTAATCATAACACCAAAATGCAAGTGGGCTCCAGTCGAAGAACCGCTATTACCTATTTTTCCAATAACTTGTCCTTGTTCTACCTTGTCTCCTGTTCTAACTATAATACTATTTTTGGCCATATGCCCATATACTGTGGTTGTACCATCGTCATGAGCAATCATTACATAATTACCAAATCCACCACCATCAGTATTTCCATAATAGCCATTGTCTTCATATTGTATATCGGTATCATTATTTGGATATATAATTGTTCCGGCTTCTACTGCAATTACATTTACTGTTCCTATTCCACCAGTACCTGGTGATATATCTAGTCCATTGTGATCACTCGTTCTAAAGCCATCATCACCACCATATTCTGATGTTATTGTTGTACTAACTGGTTCTCCATCTGCATAAATTATTCCATTTTCCTCTCTTGTTTCAGAACTACCTACTGGCCACCAGTAAGTATTTTTTTCTTTTATCTTAGAATAATCATTATATGCATATGAATTTCCTGAACTACCACCAAATTCTAGATTATCTATCCAAAGTGGTGATGTTAATATTACAATAAATATTACTGGAAAAAAAGCAATTAATGTTGCTATACCAATTATAACTGCTTTTTGTTTAATACTTAAACCTTTCCATTTTTTTAATAAAACTTTCCACATTAATATCACCACCTAATGGAGAGTATTATAATCCTCCACCTGAGCCAAATGACTCTAATTCATCTTCTGTTACTATTACATTTATTTGCATTCTTCTGTTACCACATACAAATAATGCTTCACCTTGACTAAATCTCTTTATGCCTTCTTTTTCATTATCATTTAAATCTATTAACATAGATAAATCTTCAACTGATTGTTTCTTTAGTCCCATAACTAAATAATATGAAGAGTTATCAAATATTGCTTTACCATGCATTAATATTCCATCTGCTACAAAGTCTGATGGCTGCTGGGTAATTATTATTGTTCCTGTATTATATTTTCTTGCTCTTCTTTGAACTTGTGCTAAGAATTCTGCACCTAGTTCATTTTTAGCGCCTAATAATACGTGAGCTTCATCTACTGATAATACTGTATTTTTACTTGGGTCTAAACATAATCCCCAAGCAAACTTAAGTACATTGAATAATAGTGCATTTCTTATGTTAGCGTCAGAATTCATTAATTCCTTTATATTAAATACTAAGAAATCACTATCAGTATTTATTGAAGTATGACCATTAAAGTAATATTGTAGTTCTCTTACAAATGGTCTTAATTTTAATTCTAGTCTTTCCATAACATCTCTTTCATGAGTTTTCTCAGTCATTGATGTTAATTTACTAGTTACTGTTACATAAACATCACTAAATGTTGGAAATTGATTTGACGTAAACTGTGTAAAATCTGAAGTAAATGTTATACCAAATCTAGCATATGTATCTTGTACTACTTCACTAAATAATGTTAATACATCATCTTCAATATCTGGTGCATAGTACTTCATGAATGCTTTTAATGATTGTAATGTTTTATTAAGTACAGTATATCCTAATCCTGTTTTTATTTCATTTTCATCGGCATCCATTATTATTTCAAGTGGATTTACCATTCCGTATTCTCCACCTTTACCTAAGTCTATGACATCTCCTCCATACATTCTTGTCATTTCGCTTATTTCACCTTCGGGATCAACTGCTACTATTTGGTAACCATTTCTAATATGACTACGAAGTATTAGTTTAGCTGCTGTTGATTTACCTGAACCTGAAGTACCTAATATAATCATATTAGCATTATTCCTATTACTTTCTTTTCTTATTTGATATAAGAACTGATTAAATAGTACTACACCACCAGAGAAATCTACTCCAAGAAGTGTTGATAATCCATCATCTTTGATACTATCAAAGATGAATGGATACATAGCTGCCATTGTTGGAGATGGCATAGGTGTACCTATTCTAGTTTCTATTATTTGTTTATCAAATATAGGAAGTATAGATTTTAGTACTCTTTCTTGTTCAAATCTAAGAGGTATTGCTCTCATTTCCATAGCATCAAGATAGTTCTTAATACTAACTTTTTTATTTTCTAATTCTTCTTTTGTATCAGCAGTAATCATGATATGCATTTGAAAGTCAAATGTTTTTGCTTGTGAAGCAGTAAACTGCTGAATAAAATATTCTAATGAATCAACATCTTGTCTTATTCTTTCTTGAATAGTTCTATCTTTTTCTTGTTGATATCTACTTTTTAAGTCTGCTATTTCTTTATTTAACATTTTAGCAAGTACTGAAAATGGTAATGGAATATGTTTAATAACTACTTTTACACCAGACATATTAGTTAAATTAGATAAATATCCTGGACCAATTAATCTTGGATAAGATATTACTGTTAGTATTGTAGCATATCTATCGCTAATAACAAAGTCTGCTGGATTAAATTGCAATCCTTTCGGAGCTAGTTCACTTTTAAAATTCATTATGCAATCACCGTCCCAAAATTAGTTGTCATTCCGCTATTAAGGAAATTATCAAGTATTATTCTTAAATCATCATTAGATACTTGCTTAGCTTCTAGGCCTGCACTAGCAAGCCCTGTAATTAGAGTTCTAAGTCTTTTTTGAATTAAATCATCGTTTTTATCTTTAAATAATATATAATACTCAGTATCAGTGATATTATTATTCATAAAATCATTTGCTTTATCTATATCTTGATTAATTAATTTTCTAACTGCTGGATTAGGAGTCTGATTATATAATAATTGTAATCTAGCAAGATAATTATTTAAATCTACTGGTCTATCTGCAGATATTAACCAAAACTCAAAGTCAATTGTGTTATAGAAATTCTTTAAAGCTATTATGGTATTATCTTGAGTACCTTGATCTAGAATAAAGATATTTCTGGGTTTAATTTTGATTCCTGTTACTTTTTGTTTGTTGTCAAGTATTATTGCACCATTGGCAATACTTTTAATTGGTAACCAATCTTCAGTATACTTTGAACTATTTTTTGTCGTCGCCGAATTTTTCATAAAAACACCAACCTCTCCATATATAATTTCTTCTTTCTGTGAAAAATCTAAATATACTTTGTATAGCACATAAGACATTATGATAATTAGGTATTGGTATTACCAGTAGGCCAGTTATGCCTACTGGTAGGCATGATAACAATATCATTATAGTATTATTAGAATCCACAAGTACTAATAATAATAAAGTTACTGCCATTCCTGTGCCAAACATAATTAAATCAAATGGTCTAAATATATTAAATATCAATGTACCTCTTTTAGCATTAGCAGGTACTAAATATCCGTTCACTATGTATCACACTCCTATTTAATTTTACTCTTTTTATCCTGCATTTTTTGTTTTTGATATTGTTTGCTGGTAATATCTCTAACAATGGTTGTATTCTTTGTTTTTGCTGCTGATGCAGTTGAATCAACATCACTAAATGTTCTAATTGTTTTTCCGGATTTATTTTGCATTTTTTGCATATTTTCAGATATTGTAGTAATATCTTTGCCATGAGTATCAACAAGATTTTGTGTTTCTTTGTCAAGTAATCCCTTATATGCCGCCTCTTGAGTAAATATTCTTGATTGTGTAATCTTATTACCATTCTCATCATTCTCGCCAATGTGTTGCTTTAAATAATTAATTCTATTGTTCATACCTATAAGTCGATTATCAGCATACTTTCCGCCCACTTTTAGTAATTGCGATTGTGCTTCATCCTTAATTGCCTTCTCTGCGTTAATAATTTCCATATTATCTTGATATTCTTTATTTAAATCGCTGTTATCAATTTTATACATTCGTTTATCTAAAGCTCTTTGACGTGCCTGTCTTGTACTACTCATACCACCTTGTACATTTTTAAATATGTTCCCTTTTGTTTTTGCTCCACCGGCTATTCCACGATTAAATCCTCCAAATGCTCCAGCAATTTTTCCTCTTACGCCATAACCATTTTTTATACCCGATGCCATTCCAGCTATTCCACCAGCTGCAGCACCAAGTCCAAAGGTAGCTGCACTTTTTAAGCCTGGAATATCATCAAGCATCTTTTTAGGGTTCTTAAGTCCAAAACCAAGACTGGCGGCTCCTCCACCAAAATTAGGAAATAAATCTTTTAATAACTCTGGTACTCTCTTCGCAAACATAAGTAAACCTAAAATTATAAATATTTTTACTATCACTAACAAGCCGTGGTCATCTGTTGGTATTCCAGTACTATCAAATATTATCCCAGATGCTTGTTTAAATTGACTTATAACATCATCTATAATAGCCATTATAAAATATATTATTGCTAATCTAATAAATAAATCTAAAAATGTTGTTGCACATTGCTTTAACCATTTTTGAAAAGCACCATCAGGATCGCTAATATATGACAATATTGGAACTGGTGCTATTAATTGTAAATAAGCTAATTGTATAACTCTTGTTGCTACTTGTATACAGTAAGTAAACATTAAATATAGAAAAACCACTCCAAATAGTAGCGATAAAAGCCAATCAAACTCAATAACATACTTTCCATTTTCTTGTATAGTTAAATAAGGTAAAGTATCAGAAAATGATAAATTACGATTTTCTACATCTGCTACTAAATTTTCATAATTGTCGGTTCTAAATCTATCATAATAATTAGCTTCGCTTTCTATAATTGTATCTTTAATACCTTTATTTAAATTATTATCTTCATCCGTAAAAAATGAAAAGTATAAATTACTCGCAATTACTCTACCCATGGATTCAAAATCACCAGTCACATTTTTGCCAACAACAAGTTTATATATTATGTTGTCTTTATTAGAAGAACCAACTATGAAATTTTGAATTTTAAAGGCTTCCCTAAACAATGATGGTGTGATTCCTAACAAAACTATAGCAATTACACATCTCATAATAATTTGAGAAAAACCCGTCTTTTTATCAGTTAGCTTGTCAGGATTTATTAATGATTGAATCAAGGAAAAAGTAAGCTTAAAAATCATAAATAAGCCCAAAATCATTCCAACCTTTTGGTAAATTCCAGTAATAAAACTGTTATCTAATATTTCTGCCTTTGCCAAATAATTAAATAGTAAATACATATATTCAATTAATTCATATATTTTTACAACAATGTTGCCCATAAGGCTTCTAAAGGCTTGTGCGATTGTATCACCTATATCTTGAAATATTCCTAAAAAATACATTTTTATTACCTCCTATGTTTAATTTATACCACATGTGCTTGGTACAATGATTGGCCATACCTTATTTGCCAACGTTAATAACAAATTAAGAATTGTTGGAACAAAGAAAATTAATATTGCTATTGCTATTCTTTTGATGAATTGTTTTTGAGCCTTCCTCATAGTATCTTCATTTTCAGAAAAAATTGCTTTTGTGAATTCAATTATGCCAAATCCTATTAGTATTATAGGAACCGCTATTTTGATTATGTTTAAATAGCTATTTATTCTATTTATTAAATTTTCTCCTAACAATCCTTCGCAACTCGTTACCGGATAAATGTCTAGTACTTCTTTTTCTACTAGTGTCTCAAACTTATCTAATAATACTTTTATTCTTTCTGTTTGATCTGCGTTTAGAAAGTATGCATTGGGATTAGAATCCATATATGATACCGCATAGTAAAACATTGCTGTATACTTTTTTAAATCTCTGCTGGCATCTAATAAATTAATTTTTAAACCTTCTGACGAAATCTGCTTTGTTATTTCTTCATTTACCTGGTTAACTATCATTTCAATTATATAATTTTGATTGATCATATGCTCCATATCTCTGTCTGAAGAATTTCTTATCAATTCACTTATTTGATCTATTTCTAAATATTCTTGATATATTTTACAACTCGTAAATGATGAAGTAATTGATGTTCCTTTTTCTGTTGCACAATCTACAAAGTCATTTCCTTCCGCATAAGCATTTTCTAAGCCATCATATGCTTCTTCAATTTTAGAAATCATATTTTCTTTGCTAATTCTTTTAAAATTATATACTTTTCCTGATTCGGCATTATCATTTAGTGTTTCTATTTCAGATATAAATGTTTCATCGCTAACAATATTTGCAATTTTTTCAAATGCTTTAAATTTTTCATTATTAGTAGATAACCATTTTTTCACCCCGTCTTTTATACGACCATTACTATCATTACTATCAATAATGATTTCGTATCCATGATTTTTGCGGCAGTCATCTTCATCTTTACACTTTGGCATTTTGTCTCCAAATGCAGTACTTGCACCTCTATTTGAAATTATTAAATTATTAAAATTTGTATCCACATCGAAAAAACTTACTTTTTTATCTTCATTAATACTATTTCTTAAAATTTCCAATTGATGATATAAAACTTCATCATTAAATGTCCTAGTTAAGTCGGGACCTATTACACAATATTTTCCATCTGAATTATATCCTTCTGCCACTTTTCTTATATTTCCTTTGGTATCAGTATATTTATAAATAATATACTTAGGTTCATCTAAATATAAAGTATCTGAAGTAAGTGTGCCATCTTTACCTGCTGGAACTATTTCACTACCCACCTTCTCATATCTAATGCCACTTGGACAGATGCCAGCAGTTAAGAAATCGAAATAGGTACTCTTCCCTTCCCAACCAATACTTCTGCTTTCTTTACATTTTTCGTCAATATTTGAATAATCATTTATCCAGCAATAATCATCACTTTCTAAATCCCTAAAACCAATTGCAATAATCTTTGTTTCTTTTTTAGAAGCCTTAATCAAATCAAACGCCGAATCGTGTTGACCGGTAGCATATATTCCACCCCAATTAATATTTCCTTTGTTACTCGTATACCTAATAAAACTAGTGATATTACAAGCCTCACTTGTGCACTGCTCAACATATCGGCAATTTAAAAGCATTATAGTTCTTGCTTCTGTTCTATTTGTAAATAATAATGTTGATACTAATATTGTTATAATCGCTAA
>ENA-UOOA01005584-UOOA01005584.1-human-gut-metagenome-genome-assembly--contig:-P61old-NODE-5584-length-12950-cov-4.695851_pt1 | contig 12950 bp, 11 predicted proteins | sample MGYA00242467_ERZ724014 | MGnify/ENA metagenome assembly ERZ724014
CTACTTTATTGTATAATATTATACGAAAAAAGTCAACATTTATAACTGCATTTATCGCCGTCTTTTGAACTTTTATGCAAAATTGCATAAAAATATGCACCTCCAAAAGTGTCTAACTTTTGGGGTGCATATCAGTAATCGCTTTTTGATTTAATTTTGTGTAATATATTCTCTAAAAATATCTCTTAACATAAATATATCACCACTAACCGATTTGATAGTTGCTATCATTAAATAATCTGCATCAATTTGTGAAAAGTTCAAACTTTTTCCTAATGAATTTACAAGCATTGACAAAAATAGTCTTTGTATACGTCCGTTGCCTTCTCTGAACGGATGTAAATAGTTCAAATCACAGTATAAATCCGTAAACTCAACTATAAATTCATCTTCCTTGATATTCCCCAAGAAATTTAAGTTTATAATTTTTTGGAAAATTCTCTGACCACGTTCCTCAATTTTATCGGCAGGACAAAATCTTGTACCTTTTTTACTCATATCTACCGTACGAATTGTACCTGCCCATTCATAAATATCTCCAAAAACATATTTGTGCAAATTTTTATAAAATTCAAAATCAACATTTTCAAACGGTATTTCTATCATTGTCTTTGCTATGAGCATACTCGTGATGCTACGTTCCATAATATCAAGTTTTTCAGCATCGTGTATATTAAATTTATTTTTCAGTACAGTGCTGTTTTCATAACAATCATCCTGCAACGGATTTAAAGAATATTCAGGCATTATACTGTACACCTTTCAAGCATTATTTTTATAAAGTCATCTTTTGTGAGTTTTCCGTTTAAAACTTCCATACAAAGTTCTTTTTCATCATCAGAAAGTTTGTAACCTTCTATTTCAACTGACGCAATCGCATTGTTTAAAACTTTTTCTGTTTCTTGTAATAAAATTTGATTCATATTGAAAACTCCTCTCTTATTTAATATTAATCAGTATATCACAAATAACATATTAAATCAACATTATAAAAAATACCGACTTCATTATTGAAGTCGGTATTATAATATTAGTCGTTAATTGATTCCCATTTCCAATTACGAACTTCAGGCAAGTCCTGACCGTATTCGGCAATGTATTGCTTATGTTCAACAAGTTTATCGCACATAAGTTGATTTAGGTATGCACCCTTATTGCCAAGCTGAGGCAAGCTTTCAACAGTTGCCTTAACAAGGTGGAAACGATCGATTTCATTTTGAACACGCATATCGAACGGAGTAGTGATTGTGCCCTCTTCCATATAACCAAAAACGTGAAGATTTCTGTTATGTCTGTTATATGTAAGTTCGTGTACAAGTTTTCTGTAACCGTGGAATGCGAATATAATCGGCTTATCCTTTGTAAAGATTGAATCGTATTCAACGTCGCTAAGACCGTGAGGGTGTTCAGACTGTGGCTGAAGTTTCATAAGGTCAACTACGTTTACAACACGAATTTTTAAATCAGGCATATTCTTATGAAGAATTGTAGCTGCCGCAAGAATTTCAAGTGTCGGTGTATCACCGCAGCAAGCAAGTACAACATCAGGTTCACAACCTTTATCGTTTGATGCCCAATCCCAAATACCGATACCTTGTGTACAGTGCTTAACAGCCTGTTCCATTGTAAGCCATTGCGGACGTGGGTGCTTTGATGTTACAAGAACGTTTACATAGTTCTTACTTCTGATACAATGGTCAAAGCATGATAGCAGGCAGTTGGCATCCGGCGGAAGATAAATTCTTGCAACGTCTGCTTTCTTATTTGAAATATGGTCAAGGAATCCCGGGTCCTGGTGTGTAAAACCGTTATGGTCTTGCTGCCATACGTTTGATGACAAGATAAGATTTAGCGATGCAATCTTTTGACGCCATGGAAGTTCCGATGTAACCTTTAACCATTTAGCATGCTGTGCAGCCATTGAATCGATTATTCTGATAAATGCTTCGTAACTTGCAAAGAAACCGTGACGACCTGTCAAAATATAGCCCTCAAGCCAACCTTCACACATATGTTCCGAAAGCATTGAGTCCATAACTCTGCCGTCTGTTGCAAGGAATTCGTCATTATCGTATTTTTCACCGTTCCAGTCACGGTTTGTTTCTTCAAACACTTTACCAAGTCTGTTTGACATAGTTTCGTCAGGACCGAATATACGGAAATTTTTGCTTTCCTTATTTAGTTTGAATATGTCACGAACAAATCCGCCAAGTTCAATCATATCCTGTCCCTCGACAGAACCCGGAAACGGTACATCAAATGCATAATCTCTGAAATCAGGCATACGTAAATCTCTTAAAAGCAAACCGCCGTTTGCGTGTGGGTTAGCACCCATTCTGTAATTGCCCTCCGGAGCAAGTGCGGCGATTTCAGGAACAAGTCTGCCGTTTTCGTCGAACAATTCTTCAGGTTTGTAGCTTAACATCCATTCTTTTAGCTGTTCAAGATGTTCAGGCTTTGACATATCCATAGGTACTTGGTGCGCTCTGAATGTACCTTCGATTTGGTTTCCGTCAACAACCTTTGGACCTGTCCAACCCTTTGGTGTACGAAGAACAATCATAGGCCACTTTGGACGTGACGCGTCATTATTTTCACGGGCATTCTTTTGGATTGCCTTAATCTTTTCGATTACTGTATCCATAGTTTCTGCCATCAATTTGTGCATTGTCATAGGGTCGTCGCCCTCAACAAAGTACGGTTCCCAACCACATCCCTTGAAGAATGATTCGATTTCTTCGTGTGATATACGTGAGAAAATTGTTGGATTTGAAATTTTATATCCGTTTAAGTGAAGTATAGGTAATACCGCACCGTCATTTATTGGGTTTAGGAATTTGTTTGATTGCCATGCTGTTGCAAGAGGACCTGTTTCAGCCTCACCGTCACCGACAACACAAGCAGTGATAAGATCGGGATTATCAAATACCGAACCGAATGCGTGTGCAAGTGAGTAACCAAGCTCACCGCCTTCGTTGATTGAACCCGGTGTTTCGGGTGCAACGTGGCTTGAAATACCGCCCGGGAATGAGAACTGCTTAAACAGTTTTTTCATACCCTCTGTATCTTGGCTTACGTTCGGATATACTTCCGAATAAGAGCCTTCCATATATGTATTTGCCACCATAAAGTTACCGCCGTGTCCCGGACCTGAAATGTAAATCATATCAAGATCGTAACGCTTAATAACTCTGTTTAAGTGAGTGTAAACAAAGTTTTGACCCGGCACTGTACCCCAGTGGCCTACTATTTTGTGCTTTACGTGTTCTCTTTTAAGAGGCTCTCTCAAAAGAGGGTTGTCAAGTAAGTAAAGTTGACCTGCCGCAAGATAGTTCGCAGCTCTCCACCATGCGTCCATTTTTGTAAGCATTTCGTCGCTTTATGGCTGTTTTTCCAAACAATCATTTGAATTCATAAAAATTCTCCCTCCGTTTTTTTTTTACATGGCAATTTTATTCCCAAGCCGTAAAATTAAATGTCTAAAAATTGTCATACTACTCTCCAAGAATAAATTATACGCCTGTGTTAAATATTTGTCAATGTTTATTTTGACAAGATTAGCCTTTATTTTTTTCGATATAACAGAAACTCTTATGGGTGTGGACTTGATTTTAATACCGATAGTGACTACAAAGCAAGAGTCTATGTATATATTTGAAAAGAAAATATGTGCACAAGTGTTTCAAAATTGTATTGCGGTTGCAATGTGCAACAGCGTTGGAAACGAGGGCAAAATGGATTTTGCAGGTGAGTCTTTGATGACAGACGCTAAGGGACAGGTTATCGTTAAAGCTGACGATAGCGATTTTGCAAAAAATAAAATGAAACCACCTTTACAAATTTAATGATTTGAGATATACTGTAATCACCACAATAAGACAAAAGATAATATTAATTTTATTTGTGCACATTTTTAATTGTTATTGTTAAAAATGCTACACTCTATTTTGTGTGCAAGTAAATTAGCATATCTTTTGACTTGTTGTGGTGACAGTCCGGGAGTGTTGCATTTTATGGTGTGTCACTTAGGTGGCACACCTTTTTAAATGTAACAGCAATTTCCGAAAAGTCACCGCGACAAGCTTAGAAAAGCAGAGAGTAAAAAAACTCTCTGCTTTTTGTTTTTTTACAAATCTTAAATTGATACCTTTACAAAATAAGAAAAATAGGATATACTGTAAGTACCACAATAATGCTAAAATTGAATATATTAATACTAATTGAGTGCATTTTGGCTTTGCTAAAAATGTAATACTCTTTATTTGACGTACTCTGTTAGTAGTTAGTTCAATTTTAGCTTGTTGTGGTGACAGTTATCGGGTGTTGCATTTTTGAGGTGCGATACTTCGGTATTCGCACCTTTTTTAATGCGAAAATGTCACCGCAACAAGAGAACTATATTTTATAACAGAGGAGGAACTTATATGAAAAGAGTGACAAGTTTAGTAACGGCGATTTTGTTTGTGTTTTTAGCCTGCAATATATCTGTATTTGCGGCTAAAAATAAAGGGTATATTTTCCCTGTTCCCGATTACAGTAAAATTTCTCAATATTATAGTAGTTCGCATAATGCTATTGATATAGCTGCCAATTTGGGAAGCAATGTATATGCAACAAAGGCGGGAACTATAATAAAAAAATATACCGGTTGTAATAATTTCAGTCGTCAAAACGGTGTATGTAAAAACGGAGGAGTGTGTAATCCAAACCACGGATATTCGACGGCAAGCGGAAGTAGCGGATATTGTAATGACGGCTTCGGTAACGGATATATTATTAAGCACGATGACGGAACGTGGGCAGAATATGCACATATGAATTATCTTTCAAGTGATTTGTATGAAGGTGGGAGAGTGTCACAAGGTACATATCTTGGCGGTGTAAGCAGTACGGGTGTTTCGACAGGCCCTCATCTTCATTTTGGATTAAGAACAGGGAATGTTTCAAGTTTTTGGTCGGCAACGGCTATGAACCCGCTTGATTATATGGATACTGATGATAAGGTGAGCGTTACACCTACGTCACCACCGACGGGTGCGTGGATTTGGTCAGATAAAACAGTTGCGGCGGTAGGAGAAGAAATTGCTTTTAATTATAATGCAACGGGGGCAACCGATTTTGTGCTAGGAATAGACAAAGTAGGGGTAGGAAGAGTACAAACGGTTGATATAGGAACAAGTGATTGGTATAGAACAAGTTTTTCTGAACCGGGTACATATACGATTTATGCCATGTGTTGTAACTCGGCAGGACATATGGACAGTAATTATATAACATTTACTATCGTATCTCCCGAAAAGAGCAGAAGTGTAGCAGGTGACTTTAATGGCGATGGCTTAGATGATTATGCTACTTTATTTGACTATGGAAACGGAAGAATACAGTGGCATGTATTTTTGTCAACAGGAAGCGGATTTTCTGAAGAAATCTGGAGAGAAAGCTTATCAGACTATGGCTATTATGCTAGTTGTACATCAGGTAGAGTGGCAGCAGGTGATTTTGACGGAGATGGAAAAGATGATGTGGCAGTAATGTATGATTACAGTACAGGTAGTGAAATACATGTGTTTTTATCAACAGGTTCATCTTTTAAAAGTTGGCAGAGTTGGTATTCGGATAGAACAAGTTATAAATCAAGTCATGTTACAGGAAGATTTGTGGCAGGTGATTTTAACGGAGATGGAAAAGATGATATTGCCACTATGTATGATTATACTGACGGCAGTGAAATACATGTATTTTTATCAACAGGTTCATCTTTTAAAGGTTGGCAGAGTTGGTATTCAGATAAGACAAGCTATAAATCAAGTTGTATAGATGATAGAATGGTAGCAGGTGACTTTAACGGAGACGGAAAAGACGATATTGCCACTATGTATGCTTATGATACATATAATACTCATATGCATGTGTTTTTATCAACAGGAACATCCTTTAAGGGGTGGGATACATGGTATAAAGATACAACAAGTTATAGTGTGAATTGTGTAAATGGTAGAATGACTGCGGGTGATTTTAATGGAGACGGAAAAGACGATATTGCTACAATGTATGACTATGGAGATTCAAAATGTGAAATGCATGTTTTTTTATCTAATGGAAAAAAATTTGAGGGTTGGTATGATTGGAGTGAAGATACTTCTTTTTCGGCAAACGCTGTTACAAGCAGATTTGTAGCAGGTGATTTCAATGGAGATGGAAGATGTGATGTTGCTGCAATGTATGATTATGATAGAACGTATGTTATTTTTCATATGTATATTTCAGAGGGGACTAAGTTTAATCATGAATGGTGGAATAAGATAGACAATTACAATGCAAATAGAATATCAAATACAGTAGGATATTCTGATTCGTATTCAGCAACTTTTAAGTTTACAAAAAAAGATATAACCCCAACGGTAAAACCAACAGCAATAGCAACAGCGATACCAACGGTAAAACCAACAGCAATAGCAACAGCGATACCAACGGCAAAACCAACAGCAACAGCAATAGCAACAGCGATACCAACGGCAAAACCAACGCCAACAGTGAATTCAACAGTGAAGCCAACTGTGACGCCGACTCCGACGGAAACACCGCATGACGGTCTTGCGGTCACTGCGAAAAAAGTTACTGCAAAGGCGGGAAGTGAGGTTGAGATACCTATAAGTATTTCTAAAAATCCGGGAATTGCGGGATTTAAGTTTAAAATAAGCTATGATAAATCTGTACTTATTCCGATTTCGATTACAAAGTGCAGTGCATTCGGTAACGGAACTCTAAATTCAAATATTAATCAAGGCGGTGATTTATCAAATCTTGATGAAGTTACTGCATACTGGAGCAATCCGTCAAATGTATCAGCTGACGGAGAAATGTTTACTGTTAAGTTTAAGGTTAGTGACAATGCCACAGACGGAACTTATCCGATAACTTTAACATATGAAGATGGCGATATTACAAACCAAACTTTTGATAATATAAATCCTAAGATTATAAACGGTGCGGTTACATTGACAAAAGCTAAAAAGGGCGATATATATGAGGACGGAGTTGTGAACACAAAAGACGGTGTATTGCTTTCGCAGTATCTTGCGAAGTGGAATATAAACTTTACCGAAAATCAAATGACGGCAGCCGATGTTTATGAGGACGGAGTTGTAAACACAAAAGACGGTGTTAAGCTGTCGCAAGTCCTTGCTAAATGGGATAATGTAACTCTTTCTTCGGAAATATCAGCGTCCGCCGACGGTATAGCGGTCAGTATACCGAATATAGACACAAATGCCGGAGAATATGTTGATGTGCCTGTAACTTTATCAAAGAATTCGGGAATTGCGGGATTTAATTTCAATATAAATTATGATACATCAGCTTTGACACCTGTATCTATCACAGCAGGAGATATTTTATCAGACGGAACTTTTACGTCAAATCTTTTGCAGGACATCAATTTATCACATCTTGAATGTGTGACGGCATATTGGAATAATCCGAGCAATATCACAGATAACGGCACATTGTTTACGATAAGATTTAAAGTGAATGAAAATGCGAGTGGAACTTTACCGATAACCGTTACATACAATGACGGTGATATATGCAATCAAGAATTTGAAAATGTAAATGCTGATATTACAAACGGTGCAATAAATGTCAGTGCAAGTGTGGCAGGGAAATACTATGAAATAGCATCTGCGAAGATGACAAATGTTGCGGGCGAAGAAGTAGACACTATACCTCAAAATGGCAATTTCACAGTGAATGCAACTATAAATGAATTGGCAAAGTACAGCGGAAATGCAAAACTTTATTGCGTATTGTATGATGATAATGATTTGCTTGTTTCAATAACAAATGCAGATATTTCGGATAAGACAAACTATGAATTTGCGATACCTAACATAAATAAAAATATCGCTAAAATAAAATTATTTGTTTGGAATACATTTAGCGGAATGAAACCGCTATCTGACTGTGTTGCAATAGAATAAACAGAGTAGAGGCAGTGCTATACAAGCACTGCCTTTTAGTGTTTTTCAGTATCGTCCGATTCGTCATATGCGTCATATGGTGCATTGGGGTCATAGCCTTTTTTACTGAAAGGTGAACACAGTTCGGTTTTATGTGCAAAGGCAAAATCTAAATTGTTTGTACAACCTGTATGACCTGTTATGATGAGAGGGGATAGATTACGGCTGCGTAATTTTGTTTCAAGTTCACAAAGTGACTTGACGGCAAGTTTATTATTTTCGGCAAGGGCACTTATAAAACTGTAACCGCCGTCCAAACCGAGCCAAATTGTATCGCCTGTGAACAAATATTTGTCGTCAATTAAATATACCATATGCCCCCAAGTGTGACCGGGAACAAGGAAACATGCGATTTTAATATCATGAATATAGAAAACTTCGTTATCGTCAAGCAAGGTTTTCTTGTTGAGAATAGTCACTTGCGGCAACTTGTACATATGCCACATAACCTTGCGGCGAACTTTACCGATCAAGTATTGATTTTCAATTTTACCGATGTAAAGCATTGCGTTTTTGAACAGTCCTTGACTGTCGCTTTCAACCGCACCGACGTGGTCTGTGTCCTGATGAGTGATGAGTATATGCAAAATGTCCGACGGAGATATGCCAAGCCATTTCATTTTTTCTTCAAGACGTTCATAATTGTAACCGGCGTCAATCATAACGGTTGTACCGTTCTTTCTGTAAAAGAAAATATTCGCAACATACTCACGAATACACGCAACGTTTTCATCAATCCAACAAGTATTGAGTGGTTTAAAAATTGCTTTCCCGCGATATATTTTGCTCATTGCTTTTTTCTGAAATTCAGTGGCTTGTTTTGACATGGTGGACCTCCTTATTTTACGTTCTTTTTGTAATTGCAGTCGCAGTACGGACCGCCTGTGGCGAGGGTGTATTCTCTTGTAAAAATCGTGCCTGTTTGCTCTGCCATAACGTAGTCGTAGTGGCACATTGCGGGAACAATTTCGCTTATTCCGAGTGTATTCATTAGGTGACAAATACCGCAGGTGGTGAAAATCGCCGTGAAGATGTTTATGTCTTTACCTGCTCTAAAGTCGAATTGCCATGAGTAAGGATTGTTTCGCGTATGACTTTTTTCGGCATTTGTTTTGAGCGTGGATTGGTGTTTTTCGGTAAATTGGTTGCTGTTTTTCAGATAAATACGCATAACAAAATTGTCCATCGCACATTGATAAAATTCTGTCAGTTGCTCTATATTAGGTTTTTTGTCAAGTTCAAGATAAACAGCCGCAAGCATTGCCGCACTTAAAATATTGAGTATAAAATTATCGCCTTTGTCAAATTCCTGTACTTGATTTAAAATCTCGCGGTATTTTGCGTGTGCGTTTTTCATAATTGCATCAGGGTTTTGAGCGGATATAATATGTAGATTTTTCTTGAACGTAGGCGCAAATACTGCCCACATCGTCTTTGGCAATAAACCGTATTTCATAACATTTCACTCCTTGCTCACATATTAGTTTTAACTAACTTGATTATATCATATAAAATATCGATTTGCAATACAGTTAAAACAGTTGAAAAATTTGTTTATACATAGGAGAGGAGATGCAGTGAAAATTTTCGAGCCGCAAAGCAATGTGAAATCTACACTTTAAGCTTATACGGAAAATGTAAATCATCAAGGTTAGGGTTAAAAAACAAATATCAATAATAAGAGATAAAACAGTACAATTTTGATAAATAAATCTAAAAAAATGATAAAATATTTGACATATTCATTAATTTTTCGTATAATATTTGTATAATATAAGTATAAAAAGTAAAAAAACGTCAAGGAATAAAATTTACATAAGAAAGAGGGATAAAAATGAGAATATTATTTTCACCGGTAGGGGGAAGCGATCCGATTAAGCGTATGCTTGACGGACCTATGTTACATTGCTGTCGTGTATATAAGCCTGATATTGTGTATTTGTATTTCACGCAGAACATGCTTGAATATGAAAATAAAGATCAAAGATATACTTGGGTATTGGAAAAATTGGGCGAAAAACTAAATCACAAATTTGAGATTATTAAAATTGAACGAGAAGATTTAGTTGATGTACATAAGTTTTATATCTTTTATAACGATTTCGGAAAAATATTTGAGGAAATAGAAGAAAAATATCCCGACGCAGAATTTTATGTGAACACATCATCGGGGACTCCGGCAATGAAAAGTGCTATTGTAGATTTGGCAGCATTATCCGAAAAACGTATTAAAGCACTTCAAGTTTCAAGCGGTGAAGCAGGTCCTATGCACGACAGAGATAAGGACGAAACATATGATAAAGAAGAACAATGGGAATGTGATATGGACAATGGCGATTCTTTCAGAAACCGCACATTGTTAGTTGACAATGAACAATTTTTGGCAAATATAAAAAGACAGAACGTCATAAAGCTGATATCTTCTTATGATTATCCGGCTGCAAAACTTCTTGCAAACGAAATCAAGGACTATCTGACCGAGGACGCAATGAAGATTCTTACAGCGGCGGAAGGCAGATGGAGATTGGATTATAACTGTGTTGCAAATGTATTGAAAGACACCGAGTATGATATAATTCCCGTTAAGAAAAAAGAAGAAAGAGAAATAACAGAATATTTATTATGGCTTGGAATAATCTTGGGTAAAAGAGATTATTTGAGCTTTATCAGAGGTATCACTCCGGCGGCAATGATATTGCTTGAAAAAGCTGTGGAAACTATAACAGTAGTCGGTGACAAGACACTTATTGGCTTACTCGAGATAAACTCGGTCAAAGTGAATTGGGAAAAGAAATATTAGAAGCATTAGATATTGAATTTAAATGGTCTAACGGATTTAAAGATTGTATTTATTCAACTGCACAGTTAGCTCCGATAATCAAAGCGTTTTGCACTGATGATAAAATAAAATCATGTGTGGAAATTATAAGAAATGCAGAAGATAAATTAAGAAATCCTATTGCACATACGATTGTTGCGGTGGATAACGGAATGATAAAGAACAGAATCGGTATAACGGCAGAAGAATTATATAATGACGTAATAAAAAAAGTAGCTGAAAGTGTCAGATTGATGAAAAAAAGCACTTGGAATTCATATGATGAAATGAATAAACTGCTGATAGAAAAAGTTCGTGAAGTAAAATAACAACACAAAAGCACAGTTATGATTTTAAAGCTGTGCTTTTTGTCATTGAGTGAAAGGATACATAATGAATGTTTATGAACGCATTTTTAATATTGTAAATTTGCTTAAAGAAGTTGAAACGGGTATATCCATAAACAAAATATCGGAAATTTTGGATATGCCGACTGAAATAATAAGAGAGGACATTAAAAATATATATAAAGATACGGAATTTGAAATATCAATATTTCCTTATGATGATACATTGGACACTGATGATTTTATGGATGAATTATCTTTGGGAAAACATGATGATGTTGATTTGTGTGCCGATGATTTTGATGATGAATATTGTACATTAACCCTTACGCCTCTTGAAAATGTGATATGGAAAAGTGTATTACACAAAAAAGATAACAATGATGATATAAAAATAAAACGTCTGTATGCAGACGATGTTGGTATTTGCGGTAAAGTTATTATCATACAAAATGCAATGAATAAGAATGTTAATGTAAAGATTCGGTATAATTCAAAGCAGGGAATTTTAAATAAAGAAATACCGCCCGTTAAAATTGTAAAGTTTATTGACAAAAATCTGTTTTATTTGATTTCGATAGAAAACGGAGAGTTGGCATATTACAGAATCGACAGAATGATTGATATACAGCTTACGAAAACCAAAAGTATCGTATCTGATGAAGATTTGAAACTGCTTGATATATTTGATTACAGCTGGGGGATGGATAATGACGGTAATATTACAGATATAAAATTGAGAATATCAAAAACCGCAAATGTTGCGGAGAAAATAAAGCTTGAATTGAGAAATCGCAAATACGGTGTATGGGAAGATGTTGATGAAAATTATTGCTATTACACTGATAAGATTTTAGGCATCGGTAGTTTTAAAGCGTGGCTTAGAAATTATGGCAGTAGTGTTATGGTTATGGAACAGATAAGTCTTGCTGAAGAAATGTATGACGCCGCATTAAAGAAGAGAGAAGTATATTTAAAATAAAAAAAGCCGAGGCTACTCCGAAAAGAAGCCACAGCAGAAACAGGCAATAGATCCGATAGCACCGCCAACAGAAGCACCAACACCGGTACCGACGGTCGCACCGAAGAAAGTACCGGCAGGACCAAAGACAGTACCGCCAACAGAGGTGATACCACCAACAACAGCACCGCCCATAGAGGTACCGGTAGAACCGCAAAGGGCCGCACCTGCAGCGCCCTTGGTAATGCGTGACATTAAATCCATAGTAAACCCTCCTAAAAAATCAATAAAACAAACGAATAAACCCAACAGTGAACGGACTAATCAGTGAAAAATCCGAGAACAGAGCCAATGGCACCGCCAATGGTAGCACCCAAAGCGGAAGTGAGCGGACCGCCGATAGCGCCGACAGCGGCACCGACGAATCTAATGATAAGGTTATAGAAATGTATGAAGAATATTTGAAAAAAATACTTGAAAAATCTGTTTATGTATAGTATAATGATTTTAATGAGATACAAAGAAAAATACAATAACTGTATATTTTCAGCCGCAAAGCCGAAAAGCAAGGTAAAACCTACGTTTTTGGCTTGTGTGGAGAATGTAAATCAACGGTTTCCAATCAAAAATAATTTTGCCCCGCAAAACGCATTTTGAGCCAAGTAATCATGCGGGCTTTCGAGGGTAGGATTAAAAAATGAATAACCCCTGTAAGGGACGGAAACCTGCGGCACTTCCACGCCCTAAACGGTCAAGGTCAATACATAATTAAAAAATGAATAACCCCTGTAAGGGACGGAAACTTA